>Ga0078972_1016714_pt1 | contig 10761 bp, 10 predicted proteins | sample YelNatPaOPGAMG01_FD_67568 | JGI IMG/M metagenome (GOLD analysis project Ga0078972, IMG submission 67568) | Hot spring thermophilic microbial communities from Obsidian Pool, Yellowstone National Park, USA - OP-RAMG-01 (SPADES assembly) (version 2) | ecosystem: Environmental > Aquatic > Thermal...
TTGAGAGGTCTTTCAAGCCTGATACGCTGCTGATCTGTCTGACAGTTTCCAGTATGTCACTGCGCATCAGGGGTTCTCCACCAGTCAGTTTGACCCTGCATATGTCTAGGCTAACGGCGATTTTGATGATTCGAGAAATTTCTTCTGGTGTCATTTCGGTTTCGAGGTTTTTTGCATGGTTCAATTCCCCTTCTCCATGACAATACGAGCAGTGTAAATTGCATTTTTTGGTCACAGCAATGCGCAGGTTGAGGAGAGGTCGGCCGTACTTGTCTTTCAGAACCATCGCTATTCCCGCATGTGCCTAACGTCCATTCTATGTTCCAGAAATATAAGGGTGCCGAGCGGTTTTCGCATTTCAAGATATGTTATGCTTGTTTTCTTGCGAACAAGGAACGGTTCTTCTTTACTCGTGTGCGTGCTTGGAAATGTGGCCTGCTTCCGGTAGTATCAGTTTTTCCAAGCAGAGTTTGACGGCGTTAGGTGACCCTGGGATGCAGAAGATCGCTTTTCCTTCCGAGACGCCGGCGATGGCCCGTGACATTACGGCTGCTGAGCCTATCTCGTCGTAGCTGAGGCGTCTGAAAATCTCGCCGAAGCCTGGAAGCACCTTTTCCAAAAAAGGCGTCACCGTCTCGATCGTGACGTCAGAATTGGTTATTCCGGTTCCTCCGCAGAAAACGGCTGCATCCAGTTCAGCACATTCCAATACGTATTGAACGCTTTGCGTGATCACAGTCGGGTCATCAGAGATTATTTTGCGAAAGAGCACTGTGTGGCCTGCACCCTCGAGAAGTGATTCGATCAAGTTTCCTGAAGTGTCGTCTACCTTTTGGCCTTTCTTCATTTGTTCATATCGTGATGTGCTGCAGACGTATATGCCGAAACGAAGCTTCTTTGGTGCATCTGCTTTGTGTCCTTTTGCTGTTTCGCTCATTTCTTGAAGTCTTCCTTGGGAGTTTTCTTTACCTTTTTGATAACGCGGATGTTTTCTATCCTCGTTGTTGGGTATTGGCCTTCAGAGTCTTTTTCGTATTGCTTCACCATGTCCCATATCGTAAGTAGACTGACGGCTGTTGCCGTAAGCGCTTCCATTTCTACTCCTGTTTGCGCTTTTGCCTTGACGGTTGCTGTCACCTGAACGTTTGTCTGACCGATTATTTCTGTTGCCATTTTCACGTTTGTCAGTGGCAGAAGGTGGCAGAGCGGAATGGTGTCACTTGTTCTCTTAGCCGCCAAGATTCCCGCAGTTTTCGCTGTTTGTAGGGGGTCTCCTTTCGCTACCTTTCCTTCTCTGATAAGTTTGATGGTCTCAGGCTTGAGCCGGATGCTGCCTGCCGCCGTAGCCTGACGGAAGATCTCTGGCTTAGCTGACACGTCAACCATAACCATGATAATTCTCCTCAGTTCTGGTCTGTCTTGACGTGCAGGCCGAGGCTTTCTGTCAGATTGTCAAGAGTTTGTGCTTGTCTAGGAGGTCTCAGCCAGATATTCCTGTCTTGCAGTCTGCTTTTGCGTTCTTTTTGTCTCATGTTGTGAACCTGCCTGTAGCATACTGCAGTTTACTGCTTAATTTGCTTGTTCCCATGTTTTGATGAGGTGCTGTACGGCTTTCGTTTTGGGAGAGTTCTCGTTAAGCCAGTAAAGGCGGATTCTGCCGAACATCTTGTGATTTATAATACCTTCTTTTTCCAAAACGTTCAGGTGTTTCGCGGTTACCACGTAGTTCACGTTTAGCCTGTGGGCGATTTCAGAGGCGTTCAGTTCATGCATCTTGTCTAGCAACTTCAGGATTTTCATCCGCAGTCTAGAGGAGAATACGTCTTCCACGTCCATTTTTTCACGTTTCTTGCTTTTCAAGGAGACTTTTCAGTTCTTTCTCGAGCTCAGACGCTGGGATTCTGGGAAGACTCACATTCGTTGACCTGCCCCTTGTTCCCGCTGCCGTCACATCAGCTTTCAGGATGCCGACCGCTGAAAGGTTACGCAGGTTCTTCCACAGTTGCGTGTGGCTGACTGGAGACGTGTTGAATTCTTCGCAGATAACCGCGTATGTCTGCTCAGCCTCGGCAAGAGTCACGTAAGCGTTCTTGTTCTGCTTGAAAATTCTTGCCACTCCGAGGAGGAACAGTCTCTCATGCAGGTTCAAGGTCTCTAGGTCGCTTTTGCGCATTGCAGGAATTATGCTTGACACGGCTTTTCGAACGCATTCTGCCGTGACAGCGTCCAGTTCCTCAGCATCAGCGTATTTTCCAGCGCGCCAGAGCAGTTCGATTCCGAAACGGGCATTGCCGTTTTCTGACATGGCTTCTTCAGCGATCATGTCCACTGTGTCTTCTGGAACGGCTGATGGTTTGAAGGCCATGGTTACGCGAGCCGCTAGGATGTCGATGAGTTGCTGTTTTGAGTATTTTTGCAGGTTTATTATGTTGGATTGGAGCGAGCTTCTTGTGCTCAGGTCTAGTCGTTCGATTGTCTTCAGGTTTCTCAGTATACATATTAGTGAGAGCCTCTGCGGCTTATTCTGTCTTGTTTCATGCAGCCTCGTGAGCTTGTAAACGGCTTCGCTTCCTTCGTTCTCAATGAGGCTTTCAAACTCGTCCAGTGTGAAGATGATGTGGGCCTTTTCTTCGTCCAGCATCTGCATGAGCATGCTTAGGAGTTCTTCAGCGGCATAGCCGCGTTTTGGAAAATTCGGGTGAAAAACCGATGCTGCACGTTGCAGAATCATGAAGAGGCTTCCGCGGTATTCGCGGCAGTTGACGTGAACGTAGTGAAGGTTGATTCCTCTTTTGTTCGCTTCCTGTGTTATGCTTGCTCCGAAACGTTGAGACAGTGCAGTCTTGCCTGTTCCAACGTCGCCTGTGATTATCACTCGCTGAGTCATTTTCTCAGGAGACTGTAAGGCGAAGCTGAAGAATTCCGTCAGCAGACGCAGCTCTGTTTCTCTGTGTGGAAGAGTGTATGGAATGTAGTTGATGTCAAGTTTTGTTTCGTCCCTGAACACACTTCGGTAATAGGACACTCAGCCGAGCCTCAATTCAACTGTGCTTACAGGTTTGTTATCCTTTTCTCTCGTCAAGCCTTCAGTTTCCCCGTAAAAGCAAAAGACTAATAAATGCATTGTGTTAATGTAAATGCAAAATGATCCCGAGATATTTCTTCCTCACAAAAGGCGTGGGCAAACATAAGGAACAACTGCAGTCTTTCGAGTTGGCCCTGAGAGACGCGGGCATACAGCACTGTAACATAGTAAGCGTTTCAAGCATTGTGCCACCAGGATGCAAAATGATTCCGAGAGAACGTGGACTGAAGCTGATAAGGCCTGGAGAAATAACGTTTGTGGTGCTGGCTAGGAACTCCACCAATGAACCGCACAGGCTGATAGCGTCATCCATAGGCGTCGCAATCCCCTCAGGGAAGGAGAACTACGGGTACCTTTCCGAGCATCATTCTTTCGGACAGCCAGACGACAAGGCTGGAGACTATGCGGAGGACTTGGCAGCGACGATGCTGGCTACGACAATGGGCATTCAGTTTGACACGGAGAGTGCGTGGCAAGAGAAAGAGCAGCTTTTCAAGACCAGCGGTATGATAATTAAAACCGCGAACGTCACTCAGTCTGCAACTGGAGACAAAACGGGTTTGTGGACAACAGCCATTGCAGCAGCAGTTTTCGTGCCTGGAAAGAACATGGTAAAACACTAGGATGCGGGTTCACGTAGCGTTTCTGTTTTTTCTTTTCCAAAACAATAATTAACGCTTAGACGCAAATCTACAGGAGGTGCGCTGAAGTATGCTGGAGAAGATTAAGGGACCGATAATCATTGTCAATTACAAGACGTACACTGAATCAACAGGCAAGAACGCTGTGGAGCTGGCGAAAAAGGCGGAAAGGGTTCGCGATGAGACGAAGGTGTACGTGGGAGTAGCTCCTCAACTTGCGGAACTGGCTGAAGTGGCCAAATCAGTCAAGATTCCCGTCTTTGCCCAGCACGTCGACCCGATAAAGCCTGGCGGCTATACTGGACATGTGCTCATTGACTCGGTAAAGGGGGCTGGCGCCGTGGGCACGTTGATTAACCATTCTGAAAGGCAACTTAAGCTTTCGGACATTGAGCAGGTGGTCAGGATAACACGGGAACATGGCATGTTTTCGGTCGTCTGCGCCAACAACCCGCGTGTAAGCGCCGCAGTTGCAGCGTTGGAGCCAGACATGATCGCGATTGAACCGCCGGAACTGATTGGTTCAGGAATTCCCGTCTCGAAGGCTCAGCCTGAAATCATCACTGGAACAATCAGGCTTGTCAGAGAAGTAAACAGGAAGGTCATCATCCTGTGCGGTGCTGGAATAAGCCACGGCGAGGATGTTGCCGCAGCGTTGAAGCTTGGGACACAAGGCGTGCTCGTGGCAAGCGGCATAGTGAAGGCCAAAGACCCTTACATGGTTATCCGCGAGTTTGCAGAAGCTTCAAAACAGTGAGTGTGAGACGTTTTGAAGGTTGAGGATGAATGTGCAGCATGCATACTCAGCAGGGCGGCAGCTGAAGCAAAAGAAGCCACAACTAACCCTGCTCTGCGTTTCAGGGCCATGTGCGAACTGCTGCGTATGCTCACTAAAGAGTTCAGACCCACAGCGGTTCCTGCAGATTTGGGCACGAAGAGGGACAGGCTTCTGAGAAGAATCACAGGCAGCGCTGACCCCTACAAGAGGAGCAAGAGGATAAGTAACGAGAAAGCGTTGAAACTTCTGCCGTACGCGAGGAAGCTTGTTGAGGAAGGTTACACACAGCAGGACCGTTTCAAGAAAGCCGTGTTATGTGCCATCGTCGGCAACCTCATCGAGTTCGATATTCCAGGCCACAAGGCCAGCTTCAGTAGCCTGAAGAAAAGCTTCAGAGAAGCTGCCAAAGACCTAATTGTGGACGATATTGGCAGGGTCTACGAGCTTGCAAAGAAGGCGCACAATATCCTTTATCTGACTGATAATGCTGGCGAAATCGTGTTTGACACTCTGCTTGTCGAAAAATTGAAAGAGACAGGTGCAAACGTGATTGTAGCCGTTAAGGGTGGGCCTGTGATAAACGATGCTACTTTGGAGGATGCTGAAGCTTCTGGCATGGTTACGGTGGCCGACAGAGTGATCACCACCGGTACCGACGCAGTGGGGTTCGCGGTGAAGGAAGTCTCCAAAGAGTTTCTTGATGCGTATGATTCAGCTGACTTGGTTATTGCCAAGGGAATGGGTTACGCTGAAACGTTGACAGAATATAATCTACGTAAACCTCATGCTCTGCTTTTCAGGAGCAAATGCAATCCTGTGGCAAACTATTTCGGCGTGGTCCGCGAGAAGAACGTGGCGAAGCTGATGCCGTGAATGAAACTTCCAGAAATAGACTATGTCCGCGAAACGCTCACGTGTCTTGACGATGTTATCCTGAAAGAGTGGCTGGTGTCAAACGGGCTGGGCGGCTACTCCTCGTCCACCGTTCTCGGTGTAAACACGAGGAAATATCATGGCCTTCTCGTCGCGGCCATTCATCCGCCGAAAGACCGCAGAGTGTTCCTGGCGAAGCTGGATGAGGACGTCCTCATAGGTGACAGCATATATCGTCTTGGTGCCAACGAGTTTCAGAACGGTTTCTTTCCACAGGGCTACTCTCTTCTTGAAGAGTTCTCTGTTTCCCCCTTTCCAAGTTACGTCTACTCAACAGGAAATGTGCAGGTTACGAAGACAATTTTCATGCCCTACGGAAAAAACGTTACAGTTACCGTTTATTCTGCAGTGAACAATGATGAGTCTGATGTTACCATCCGGGTTTTTCCGATCGTCAACTGGAGACCGTTTCATCAGACAACTGAAAGGTCAACAGTTTCATGGCGTATCCGACAGGAAAGCAGCAAAACAGAAGTCAGAGTTGTGTTCAGTTCTCCCGAGTCTGCATTGCTCCTGAGGTCGACGGCTGGTCACTACGTTGTTCAGGAAAGATGGGTAGAGCGTCTCTATCTTCGTGAGGAGGCTGCCCGCGGAGAAAGCTGCTTTGACGATTGTTTTCAGCCTGGTTTTTTTGAGTTCAGCGTGGGGGGTGGGGAAAAAGAGAACTTTGCCATAGTTGCCGTTGCAGACGAGACCATGGTGGACGCGGCTGACACGCTGGGAGGGTTGCCTTCCTCCCTGCATGGTTTGCAGTCCTTGTTTGATGCTGAGGTCAAACGCTACGAGGATTTGTTGACAGGTTTCTATGTTTCTCATAAAAGCATCCGCGTGAGTGATTGGTTAAGCTGGCTCATCGTGGCGGCAGATTCGTTTGTAGTGAGAGGAAAAGGTGAAGAAGACAGGTTTATCATCGCGGGGTATCCATGGTTTGAAAGTTGGGGAAGGGACACGTTCATCTCCGTTCCTGGGCTTCTGCTTGTGACTGGAAGGTTCGAAGACGCGAGGAAAGTGTTTCTGAGTTATGCTCGTTACTGCAAGGATGGTCTTGTTCCGAATTTCATTCCAGACCAAGGTGAGCCTGCAAGCTACAACACTGCTGATGGAACTCTGTGGTACGTAAACGCTGCGTTCCAGTATTTGAAATACACTGGAGACTTTGATTTTGTTCATGACCGTTTATGGAGCGTTTTGAAGGAGATATTTGACAATCATGTGCATGGCACAAGTTTCGGAATTCGCGTCGACTCTGACGGACTGCTTGAGCATGGTCCTCGGTTGACTTGGATGGATTCCACTTTTGAAGGAAAACCCGTGAACCCGAGGGCTGGAAAAGCCGTTGAAGTTCAAGCCTTATGGTACAACAGCCTCAGGGTTCTGGAGCTGCTGGCTGGAAAATTCGGGGAGAATGGGTTTGCTGGAGATGCTGCAGCCATGGCTGAAAGGGCAAAAAGAAGCTTTTCTGACAAGTTTTGGAATGCTGAAAAATGCTGTCTGTACGATGTCGTCACGCATGATGGTCTTGACAGCTCTTTGAGGCCGAATCAGATTGTTGCTTGTGCTTTGGATTTCACAATGCTTGACCGCGACAAAGCTGAAAGAGTCGTTGACACTGTCGAACGTGAGCTTCTGACTCCATACGGCCTGAGGACTCTCGAGCAGAGTGATCCCCGATATGTCGGAGTCTATGCGGGCGCCAGACAAAGCAGAGACGCTGCTTACCATAATGGCACGGTCTGGCCTTGGCTTCTTGGGCCCTTCACAACGGCATACATAAAGGCTAAGGGCATCACTGGTTCTGCTCGTGGCAAGGCGTTGAAGAATTTTCTGATGCCGTTGTTTGTCAAGCAGGTATACGAAGCTGGTCTTGGCTCGCTGAGTGAGATTTTCGATGGAGATTCGCCGCATAAGCCTCGAGGATGCATGGCTCAGGCTTGGAGCGTAGCTGAACCTTTGAGAGCATACGTGGAGGATGTCATGCAGATACTGCCGAAGAACAGAAAAGAGTTAGGCTTCCTTTAGGAGTCAGCAGTTTTCTTTCTCAGGTTTTCTGCTGCCGTTTCCGGAGTCATCGTGTTTATGTATACTCCTGTGCTTTTTTCGAAGCCAGCCCAAACTGCAAGTTTCGGATACACTTCTAAGTGCCAATGGTAGTACTCAGCTGCTTCCTTGTCTAGGCTCAGGTGGAAGCCATAATTGTATGGCGGGTCGTTCACGAGAGTTTTCAGTCGGTTCAGGCATGTTTTCATTGTTTCAGCAAGCGATTTGACTTCGTTCCTGTCCATTTGAAGTAATGATGTTTCATGCCTTTTTGGGAAAATCCAGAATTCCATGGGGTTGATGCTTGCGTACGGCGCGAAAACATTGAATTTCGAGTTTTCAAGGATGAAGCGTGGGCCGTCGTGTTCTTGACGTATGATTTCGCAGAAGGCGCATGTTCGGTTCTTTTTCCAGTATGCTTTGCTGGCGACCATCTCTTCCGCAACGGTTTTCGGGACTGATGGAGTTGCTATTATCTGGCTGTGAGCGTGGGAAAGCGAGGCTCCTGCGTCGAGGCCATGGTTGCGGAAGATGGAGACGTATCGAACGTAAGTTTTTGTCGAGAGTTCACGGAGCCTGTCAACGTATGCGTTGATAACATGCGTAAGCTGCGGGATGCTTGTGTTTGCAGGGTGTCCCTGATGGTCTGGGGATTCAACGAGGACTTCATGATGGCCAACTGCCAAGGACAGATTCCTGTTCCTGACGATTTGTCTCCTGCTGATTCTGGTTTTCGGCGGTGAGAACGCAGGGTACAGGTTGGGTATTACCCGGATGAGCCAGTTTTTGTGTCGATGGCCGCTTGTGTCCTTGTCTCTTCTTATTCCACTGCCAGATTTTAGGTAGACTAGGACTGCTGGCGGGGTCATTTGCTCGTTGCCTGGGCACATGGGGCAGACGTTGGTTTTGGTTTCTTGTCGCTGTTGCCTAGCGAAGTCAGTCGGTCTGCGTCCGCGTTCGGTTGCGATTACCACCCACCTGTCCAACAGGTAGTCTTTTCGCAGTTCATTGAAGGGCATGACTTTGCCTCAGACAATTAGAAGAACTTCAACGGCATTTAGCGTTTTCCAAAATCTGCTTCTGAATTGCAGATTCCTTCGCTGTCAGATTCGAAGCATTATGCATTCTGTCCAGCATGATGTTCAGCTGCTGCTTTATGGCAGTTGATAGTTTTCTTTTCCATCTTTGTTTATGTGCGGTATTTTCATGACAAACTGAACTCCGTTTCCTGGTCGGCCTGTTTCTTGTATTGTCCAGCCGTAGGCTTCCATCATTTTTTTGATGAGGTAGAGGCCGTAGCCTGTGCCTTTTCCGTAGCCTTCTCTGAACAGTTTCGGCTTCTCATCAGCAGGTATGCCGACGCCGTCGTCTTCATAGACCAGCTTCAACTGTTCTTCACTGTCCTCGTGTCTTATCCTTATCTGTGTAGTTTTTTCACCATACTTCAACGAGTTCTCGACTAGGTTGTAGAACATTCGTGTGAGCAGTGAGTCAGCAACGACTGTCAGTCCTCTGCATTCATTGACGATTTTGACGTTTTTGAGGTCGCTGAACTGGGCAACTGCTTTGTCGAAAGCGTCAGCCACGTCGACGTGTCTGAGTGCTTCCATTCCCAGCGTCTCATAGTTTCGGGTAAAGTCAAATATCCTCACGATTTGTCTGCAGGCTTCTTCCATGTCCTGCAGGCGCTCCAGCATGTCAGGGTCGGATGCCGCCTTCTTTTTTAGGAGATAGATGTTGCCCGTGACTACAGTCAATTTGTTCCGTGCATCATGCCTACTCAGGCCGCCTACAACTCGCAGCTTCTCGTTCGCTGTTGCCAGTTCGTCCATAGTTTTCTTTAATGCTTTTTCGGTTTCCTTCAGTTCAGATATGTCCTTGTATATACAGGCGATGGCCTCAACTTTGCCTTCAACGGTAATCGGAGCGGCGGAGACGGAAACTGGAATCAGCGACCCGTCTTTTCGCTTCCTCACGGTGTCATGGTAGACGTATCCTTGAACAGCTTTCCTGTTCAGCGAATCTGCTTCTTCAAGCTTGTCTTCTTGGACTATGACGTCGTCTACGTGTTTTCCTCTGATGTCGGCGAGACTGTACCCGAAGAGCTTCTCAAACCGTGGATTAATGTCCAAGATCTGGAAGTCAGGAGACAGGTACACTGTTGCTTCAGGGTTGCCCATGAACAGTCCTCTGAACTTCTCCTCCGATTCCCTGAGAGCGTCAGCCGATTTCTTGCGCTCAGTGACGTCGCGAAAACTCCAAACTCTTCCAACAACCACTCCGTCAAGTCGTTGAGGCCGCGAATAACGCTCGAAAACTCTTCCATCCTTAAACTCTAACACGTCGAAGCTTTCCTCTTCAGGCCGCGAGTACAATTCTCTCACCTTTTTGAGGAATTGTTCAGGATCCATGAGTTGTTCCAGCACAAAGTCAAGTGCACGATTATCGTCCTTCATGGCCATAACCGATTCTGGAATGCGCCACATCTCACGGAATTTTCTGTTGGAATATGTTATCCTGCCCTCCCCATCCACTACGAGAAGCCCATCTGTAGCCGATTCAAGCGTGGTGCTGAGCAATGAAACAGTCCTCTGAATGTTCTCCTCAGTTTTTCTGACTTTAACCAATTCCGTGATGCTGTGAGCAAGTTCACCGTAAACACTCTCAGTTTCTCCCACCTTGTTCAGGCAGTAATCAGCACCTAAGTTCAGCGCCTTTATCACGACTTCTTGCATGACTTCTCTTGTGAACATTATGAACGGCGTCCTGTTGCCTTTTTCTCTCAGTTCTTTCAGAAAATCAAGACCGTTTTTTCCAGGCATCCGATATTCAGAAACGACCGCGTCATACTTCTCATTCTCCAACTTGGCTAAGGCCTCACTGACCGAAAAAGCAGCATCAACTTGAAAAGGGCCCTCCGTCTCCAGACGCTGTTTGACAACTCTAGCGAATCCAGCATCATCATCAACGTACAGAACATGTATCTGTTCATTCATGTCAAGCAATATTCCCGAATGTTCAAGACGACACTCCTTCATCCCAGTACCTTCCATGTCTACCGCTGAACCAGAAACTCACTGCATGAAAAGTTACATGCGCAATAAAGCAGTTATGAATCCCTAATCAATACTCAGAACTGCAAAGACTACTTCAAAAACCCTGCAGAGACAGATCCTTCAACCAAGGCTCTGGCCGATTATACAACAATCTAACAAAAACTCATAACAGAATTGGCCACTGCTGAGCTGCAGTCTACTCGTAAAATGATCCGTGCCCCCACCTTACAA
>Ga0078972_1016715_pt1 | contig 10761 bp, 10 predicted proteins | sample YelNatPaOPGAMG01_FD_67568 | JGI IMG/M metagenome (GOLD analysis project Ga0078972, IMG submission 67568) | Hot spring thermophilic microbial communities from Obsidian Pool, Yellowstone National Park, USA - OP-RAMG-01 (SPADES assembly) (version 2) | ecosystem: Environmental > Aquatic > Thermal...
GAAACTCCTTAACTTTCTCGAGCATTTAGATCCCTCTAAATACAATACCTGCGTATTCTTTTATCCTGTTTCCATATTTTTGGCGGAATTTCTCGGCAAATTCATCTGGTTCTCTCTTTCTCTCTATGAAACTCCTTCCATCAAATTCGATCTCTGAAAGACCGACATCAATCAACTGTAGTTGTCCAAATCCCTGTGGTTTTGCGTAGCCCATCTTGAAAACTGCATTTTGTATTCCGTAGCCCATTGAGATCAACAAGCCTCCGAGCTCCAGTTCTCTCAGGTTGTAGCCGCAAATCTTACCTCCAAGAACGGTTCCTGCAGGAATGCACTCCATGAGGCCGTATCTTTCTGTTTTTGGTGCTCTGCCAGTATAGAACTTCACATGCCTATTCATAATCCTTTGTGGATTCCACTGTCTCAAAACTTCAACCTTCTTCAGTTTCACCTCACCCTCGGGAATCAGATCGGAGAAGAACAGCTTTGATATTACTGCCTTCTCTCTAGTTGTTCCGAATAAGTTCGCAGTTAGTGTCGAATCGTCGCTTAAGGCTAAGAAGTTTGTTGACACCGCCCCTTTAAGGCTTGAGCCAGGAATAACGGGGGTACCCTCTGAGTTCTTGTAGTGTTGCAAAAGAATTTCAAATTTGCCCCATACCTTCAAGAGCTTTTTCTTGCCGCTTGAAACATGCAGATCAGTTTTCGCCCTAAACTTCGGCTTTACTACGAACACGTTCTCGTATTTCAATCTACTATCAAACTCTTGCAACCTTCGAAAGGTGGATCTAACGGGCACGAATTTGTAGTACTCCTTAGTTTCGCTCATAATTTCACCAGTTTCAGCATTGAATTGAAGAATTTTATGGCTTCTTCCCCGCTAATCTTAGCCTCCAAGCCAAAAAACGATCTGTTCTCCCCCATCTCCGCCCTAAACTTCTCGCTATCGATAAACAACTCCGAATCTGCAGCTTTGGCCCTTATCGGACCGAGGCTCTCTGGAACGAGATTGGAGATCTCGAAACCTTTCTTGCAGTCCTCCATGTCTTTCCCCGGAAATATAAGGCGAATCTCGTCAACTTTTATCTCAACCTCTCCATATCCTCTGCTCTTAAAGCCCCCAAGTCTTCCTAAGCCAAGATTTGATAGGTCTATTACCGTTTTTAGCAGTCCCAGGGCCTTAGGATTTAAGTTTCTCGCTGAGAGAATTCTGCCTTTGAAAACTGCGCCATCCATCACGCACTCGACTTCAAAGAAATTGTCCACACTCCCTTTTTCTGGATCTATTGCTATATGCTTCCTTTCCGCAATTCTGCCCTCTTGCATTTCCATCTCGTGGAAAAATATTGCAGATGCCTTATCATTTTCTTCGGTGCCGCCAAAGATCTCCTTCAGAAGTCTATCTACTTCCCTGTTCTGCATCTTCATAAGCAGGATCTTTTGTAGCTGCCCCCTGAAAAATCCTTTCAAACTGGAACCCGGAATAACTGGCTTTCCATTAGAATTCTTTACCACCGGTAGGTCGGATTCCATGATACTCAGACTTTTCCCTGCGCCAATTCTCACAGGGCTTCTGGCTCTTATCGTCCCAAAAGCCGAAATGAGAATAGAATAGCTGCTGAAATCCGCCATATGATCACCCCATTTGCTCAGCCTTTCCCAGTGCAAGACCTTGGGCTGAGAACCTCAAAGCCTTCTCGATTTTCAGCCCGCAAAGTCCGTAACCTCTCGATTTCATCCCTCCGAAGTGAAGCTCCAGTCCGTTTTTGAGCGATGGATAGAAAACTTCGTGGAAGAATCTGTTCACGTCATCGTAATCGCTTGCAAGCTCGTCGAAAACTATTTTAAACTTAAATGTCCCCACTACGAATTCCACGCTAAACAATCGGTTCCTTTCTGCTCTGTCCTTTTTTGGATCTATTTTTACATGCGTTCTTGTTCCTAAGCTGTAATTATTATTTTCCGGCTCTGCATCGGTAATCCTTAAAGGAGATGCTAGGCCGGAAATCCCAAAAAATTTCTCAAGCGTTCCGAGTTCTTTAAATTTCTCTTTTTTCCCTTCTTCGCTGCTGCCGGAAAATCCCCTCTCAAAATTTTCTATATCTCCTTTGAAAACCTTGTATCCCAGTTTCTCCATTACGCCTGAATTTGCCAGTCTGTAAAAGTGGGCTCTTAGCACACCCTTTATGCTTGAACCGGGAATAACCGGGATCTCTCTATCCCCTTTTTTGATCTTTATAATCGGGTTGTCCACACCAAAGCCCATCGCTTTTTCAGCGCCTACATGAAGCGGTGAAAGAGTCTTCAGAGAGCATTCGAGCACAAATCTGTTCTTTAAGGCTTCTTGCATACATCTTCACCCAGTTCGGCTCGGATATAGCCGATTTTAATCACCTGCTCAAGCATACCTCTCAGGTCTTCTCTAACTTTATCCCAGTCACCGCTCAGCGAGTTCACTATATTCTTTAACCTCTTGTAAAACTCAACGGAGTGGCGACTCTTCTTTCTCGCAACCATGTAACCGACAGAGAGTATGTAATCCTCTTTCCCTTCCGCTTCGTATAGAAGCTCGTAAACCTTTCTAAGAAAACTCTTCGTTACCTCTCCTTCTTTCTTCTCACCTTCTTTCTCCTCCTTAGCAATCGGTATATCCTTCAAAAGCTCACAGGCTTTACCAAATTTGTCGAACATTCTCATCACCCTCTCAAAACGCTTTTTTCGAAATGAACTGGGTGGTTGAAAAACACCCAGTCAAACCACGGATAACCAAAAATATTCAACTCAAGTTCGGCCAAATTTTGCGAAACGCTTTCGGGATCTTTTGCTTTAAAAACAGTTGCCGATCCCGTAGAAATCGTATTCATCGCAATGAATAGGCTTTCTGTTCCGTTTCTCTCGTATTTTACCAGCTTTCGAACCCTTTCTGCTTGGAATACTGTCTCAAGCCCCAGTTTTTTGAGAGAGACCTCGATTTTCTTTGTTCCGTCCGTAAGGTAAGTGTAGGTTCCATAATAACCATCGAGTCCCGCCTCACCGAGTATTTCCGCAATCCTCTGAAAACCTCTGCTGATTTCTTCGCTCCTCTTCCTGAGGTAGTCTTCCTGTGGGATCTCCTTGAGGATCCTTGTCCTAACAAGCCCCATACCCCTTGATCTCCAGGCCCCGATTTTCATTTCTCCGTTTAGGTATTCTTTGAATTCCTCGTTGCAGTAGATCATGAATCTGAGTTTGTTTTTCGGTTCCATGGCGGTGAAACTGTAAAGCTGCCCCTCTTTCGAGGACCTAAAATTTTCGTCGATTGTAACCCTTGTAAACTGTATCGTTTTGGTTTCTGCAAAATCCTTGCCATTGTAGGTGGATGGACTTTTCTTGTAGCCGTTTTCTGTTATGTCCCTTATTTTTCCCACATTTGCCTTTCCCAGCCATACCATCTTTTCAAGCAGAAGTTCGAGCAGAAAGTCCTTTTTAGAGTCTCCCGATTGTTTTGATCTCGGTTTGCAAACAGACTGAAGGCTCGCAATTCCGGGATTGCTGGGATCCCATTCTCCCGGGACAGCGTTCGTTATCTTTGCCTTTCTATCAATCCATAGTCTTTTATACAGGCAATTTTCGGTGCAGTTTGCGCAATCTGGTGTTTTATTCAAAGTGGCTATATCCCTGCAATTTCCCCTAGATTTTCTGAAGTTTTCCAGAACTATTTTCCTCGCAATCGCCCCTGCTATTGAGGATGCTGGAATGTACTTCAGACCTTCCACGAATTTCGATTTTCCTTTCTTTGAAGCTATAACAACGGGCTCAACGGTTTCGATCTCAACTAAAAAGACCCTCATTTCTTTACCCCCACAAACTTGAGGAAATCCTCGCAGATTTCCACATCCTCAATAAGCCCCATACCTCTAGAACCAAACCCGCCCAGACTTTCGTACCTCAGATAATTGAGGGCATACAGAAGGAATTCTGCCTCCTCCCTTCTAAGTCCTAAAACCGGTCTAATGGCAAAATTGAGTTCGTCCAAAATCAGGAAACTGTAGGAAAAAAGATGTCCACTTTTGACGGAGCCAAAGCTTGGATCTATCTTTATCCCGTATCTTTTTTCTTTTTCTGATTTTGTGATGGACTTTAGAATTATCTGAATTCTGCCCTCGCTGTCAGCATCGCCAAAGATTTCCTTGTCAAAGCTTTTAATGCTGAGAGAGTTCGAGACCCTTCTTGCCGCCTTCCGCAGTAGCCCCCTTATGCTGCTCGCCGTGCACTCAACAGGGACCGCACCCAAATCTACATCTCCATCTGGTTCTAGCCCCCCAACTCTCAGAGAGTTAATTCTCAACCTTACATCGATGTCACCGTACCAGTACATATCAATCACCCAGCAAAATTCTGGCCGTTTTTACCCTCAGCCTCTCCTCTACGTTCTCCGTAAGAATCCTTAGCGCGTCTGACAGGTCTATGTGCCTGTATTTAAATTTAGCAGGATCCACGAATTTTCCATGTATCTCGTAGATTTTCTTCAGCATTTCGAATTCATTAATATCTTTTTTGGTTCTTGCCATTTTGAACAGCAGGTTTATGCAAGCCTCAGTACTGTTTTCGGGTAAAGATCTTCCGAAAACCCTCCTTATCCAGTTCGGAGACGCCTTTTTGTCTGCGAAGAATCTGAGTTCCTCAACGAATTTCTCGAACTCCTCGCCGTTCATCGGGAAGGAAGTAAAGCCCTCAAAAGCCTCTACTTCGTCTATCGTTGGAATTTGCTCGAATTTCTGCATGTAAACATAGATCTCGCTTCCAAAGGGCCTTTCATCGCTCTTTGACTTTTCCTTTGCCTTCTTGACCATGAACTCGAGGGTTCTTAGAGTTGGCCCTATCGGGGCCCTGCTCTTTACAACAGAAACGCCCATCGACACTCCCAGAGGCACTATCGAAAGGCACTGGTAAGGTTCTTTTGAATACTTATTAGTCTTCTTTCCGAGCATTTTTTGAACGTATGCTCTGAAGCTCTTCAGGAATGTGAAGACGTAGGCGGGATCCATAACAACAAGGAAGTCGTCACCGCCAATGTAGACAACGTCGAAAGGTATTTCTAGTTGGTGGCTGGATCTAGCCTTTCCTTTGACTTCCAGCCACTCGTTAAAGACTTCGAGCTCCTTTATGAGCATATCCGAGAATGCCTCGACAATTGAACCCTCGATGACTTCTTCAAAAGTCTTAGAGAATTTCCTGAAAAGGCTTGGAGATGATGCTCTCTCCTTTGTTTTACCAAAGTTGTCCCCGTCGCCCTTTACAAAGGCAACGTCGTAAACTTTGTCTTCGTGTTCTTCAAATGAGAAATGTTGTCTGCCCAAATGATCCCAAGTTTCGACCAGTCTAAAGGTAACATTGTTTACCCTCTTGGAACGCAATTCTGCAACTAAACTGCGGTTTCTTAGCTTTTCTTGGAATCTTTTCAAAAGTTTGATCCAGAATTTATTTTCAAACGTGTTAAGGTTTTCCACTTCTGGCTTCTCTAGGTTAACGGAAAAGACTAGCGCTTCTTTTGTTCTTTTGTGCTCCTCTATAACTAACTTGCAGCGTTTGCAGATTTTAACATCTTCATCATCAATTTTTTCCAGTTCTTCACCTTTCAGCTCGTAGCACGACCTGCAGATTTCTCCCGTTCTCAGTTTCTCCTCGCTTCCGACGTTGAGGTAGCCCCTATCCTCCTCCAGAAAGCTGAGAGTTCTCGAAACTACTGCACCGAAGTTCCTTCTGTCGACCAGTTCCACTTTTTCCTGGCAAACTTTGGGGCCATATTTGATCTCGCTGAGAGTGTAGGAAGAGGCTTGGCTGTCCGGCAGCTTTGGACGAACGACCTTTGTTCTTCTTTCAAATAGCTCTACAATATGCTGTTTTATTTCTGGATAGTAGCTAACTGGGATAATTGCAAGAAGGGAGCCGCCTTTCGCATAAATTACGTTTTCCGGAGCCAAAAGGTCCTCCAGATATTTTTTAACTTCTTGAAGGACATTTTCCAGAAGTATGCTTGCCCCGGATATGTACCTCCTGTAGTCTGATGCGGTAACGAATTTCTGGATCCCTGCAATCTCTAGACATAAGATACCGATTTCGGGTTCAGCGCCGAATACTTCTCTCGGATTGAAAACTAGCCTGTCTATTTCCGCCAGCTTTTTTAGGTCTAGCGGCAGAAGTGTTACGTCACTGACTTCCGTTCTTTTTCCTTCAATGTATTCTTTTAGTTCCGCTATCTTTTTTCTATCTTCTTCACTCAGATTTCCATCCATTTTTTCGAGAAGCCAGCCGTAAACTTCGGAGAACTCTCTGCCAACAAAAAACGGCATTCTTTCCAGAACTGAAACTTTATCTGCGATTGCCACGACCCATTCAAGCTTAGTTTTTGGTCTGAAGTCCTCCCTGACGTCTCCCCTGTGATGGTGCCTCGAAGCCAGCTTGGCGATATCTTCAGAGATTTTACCAAAACCCACCATTTTGAGAATTTGAGTTGCACATTCCCTTGTTCTTTCATTGTGTCCCGTGGGCGGATGTTTTCCTATGTCGTGGAGAAGAGATGCGCATCGTACGATTTCTTTAAGATTGTTTGGGTCTTGAAGGTATTTAACGAAACTTTCCGAATAATCCCGAGAGTCGAGAAAGTCCAGACCTTTTTTCCTCAGATCAAGAGCTATCGCCAGCGCTATTGCGGATGTGAGCAGCGAATGATCGGCAAGACTCGTGAAGAATCCCGGGAATCTCGTATCCGAAGGCAGATCTTCAAAGACCCCCTCATCGAAAAACGTGTAAACCTGGTCGTTTAGTTCCGATAGTCCCTGAAGGCTTTTCTCCGAAATTTTGCTTTTTATTATCTCACCAGCCATGTAATTCGATCTAAAAACCTCGAAAGTCAGGGGATGAAGCCTTATCATCCAATCCCCCCATTTTACTAAGGCAATTGATTTTTAGTTATAGAAGTATATATACCTTTCCATTTTTTATGACGTTCACATAAATAACCTAACATTTTTAAATTGATGCAAGGATAGTGAAAGCATGAAAACAGCAGTAATAGCTCCGCTCGGATTAAGTCCCCCAGTAGTTACGAGCTTCGTTTTAGGAATCGGAGAGAAAATAACCGATCTAGTTTTGCTGACAACTGAAAACTTTGACGTGAAGGCAGGATTCGAGGTTGTCAAAATCGGAATGGGTATGAAATTCCCGCAGACTAGGGTACATGAGGTTGTTCTTCCGTTTGAGGACGTCAGCACAACGGAAGATAACTTGAAATTCATGGCAATCTGCTCAAAGGTAATAAGGGAGGAGAGGGAGAAGTACGGTTGCGAGAAAATACTTCTGAACGTCGCCGGTGGAAGGAAGAACATGTGCATCACGCTTTCACTTCTTGGTCAGATAATGGCAGTGGACGGTGTTTACCATGTTGTCAGCAGGGATGTAAAGGTCGTGAATCAGTTGCTCGAGAATCTCAGAGAAGACATAAGAAAAATCTACGATGCAAAAAGTGATGAGGAAAAGCTGAGGATCTACAGGGAAAAGGAGAGGTTCTTCAACAGCCTTCTCTTTCCTTCGCCGAATGAATTCGAGATTGTTAGAATCCCAACTCTGCCCTATCCGAGGGATTACCTTCAGAGAATTCTTGTTAGTCTGCTGCAGAACATGGAAGCTCTTTCGCTGGAAGACAAGCTCATGCTCGAAAAGCATGGGATTCTCGAAAGGATCGGGAGCCGATTCGCACTATCCGAATACGGGAAAAGGTTTGTTGACGTCCTCTTGGGAAGATGAAGATCCTGTCAGTCTTTGGAAGGGTTGAGAGTTATAGGGAAACGAAATTCGAGATAGACGGTTCTGTCTTCTGCACACGCTTCGTTACAGAGGCTTTGAGGAGGTATGTCGGAAGTGGGGCCGAGGTCCTCATATTTGCACCCTCAAGCCTCCTAGATTCATACGGAGGAATTGAGGGATTTGAAAAAAAGGTAAAAGAACTGAAACATGAAGGTTTTAGAACCTTTGAAGTCCCATCTCTAGGTGGTTGGGCTAAGTTCAGCGATGTCGTTGTAGCCATTTTCCTAAAGCTTGTTGAGGAGAGACCTGAAAACGTGATCGTGAACATCTCGACAGGGCTTAACATCTACGCCTTTGCTTTAGTCGATGCAGTCAGGAGATATGTCACCTACAGGCAGCTGGAGCGAATTCTTCAAGGCGAAAAGTTTGATGCAAAGATAGCTTCCCATCCCCCTCCGGATACTTCGGAAATCTTAAAGGTTGAGCTTTACGACTTTCCGGTTATGTCCTTTTTCTCTCTTCCGGAAACAGATCTGGACAAGCTCTACATGGATAATGGTGAGAGGGCGGGAGAGATAAGCAAAAGGCATGCTAACGTAAAGAAAAAATTTAGGAAAATCTCGAGGGAACTCAAGATGGCCTTCAACTCGGTCAGATACAACACACCGCTAGCCTTCTATGAACTCCTGAAATTTGATACAGACATAGACGAAACAGAAAGGGGCATTCTGGCCTACTGCAACGATTATTTGAGGAGCGAAATAAACATGGATTTAAGGAACGTAACGAATGCTTTTTACGCTATTGCAATGATGAGGAGCCTCAGGCAGTTTGCCAAATCGCTGAAAGTTCCGAGCACGGAGGAGATGAAACAAAGGTTCCTTGAGTTGTACAAAAACAGCAGGCTTGGTTTAGGGGTTAACGGATATTTCCTGCAGAATGATATTGAGAGGATCGAAAGTCTGGCTGCTGGCTGCTTTTTTGAAGGAAAAAGAACTATATTAGAGCTTGAAAATCTTAACTCTGAGTTTAAGGGGATCAAGAGTTCTAGAGGGTTAAGCCGGGATCCCAAAAGGAATTTCTTTGCACACAGCGGTTTTCTAAAGGAGGGGACAGAAGTCGAGCTTAGGGATGGGAAGGTGTTACTCAGTTGGAAAAAGGAACGGCTGAATGAGATGGCCGACTGGATCCTAAGCCCGGAGTATTGATTCGTCGCATACAAATAAAAATTTATATAGATACAGTATTACTATTCTTTATGGGTGTCTATCACATTAGTGGGCTTGGAAGAAGCCCTGGAGCCCTAACCGTTCCGCTTTCTACGGTATATCTGCTTCAGATTGCCCATCAACTGGGAATAGAGACTGCAAAGAATTTCTTTGCATATTCAGGCGAGGCAGAAAGGAAAGGGAGTCAGGAAAGAACTAGAGGACAGGTTGAGTGTGTAATAGCGTTCACATCAAGGGAAGTAGCTGAAGGTGGAGGATTATCGGGATGCAGATCGAAATGGCTCAATCTGGATTTCAAGAGCGGAGAATCTCTAGAGAATGTCTTCGGAAAATTTTTTAACAAACTTTTCGATTATATCGAAAAAGAGTTCGAATTCAGGCCAAAGAAATTCGAATTCTATCTTGTTGAGGTTAAGCATACGAATTTCGAAGACTGTTTTACGAAGATAGGTACAACTATGAAGGCTCTTGTCGGCAAGGAGATATGGGCAAACATGATTGCGGGAACGAATCAGACAAACATTGCCATTCTCACAGCCGGAGCGTACATCGCATCGGTTTCGAAGTACTACTATATTTTCCAGAGTGAACAGCAACTACTGGATCCTGATTGGGCTGAGAGGCCTGACAGGAAAAATATTTGGAGATTAACAAAACTAGCAGTTGAGAAATGGAACGAAATTCCGATCTTTAACCTCGATTTGGGAAAGATAATAACGAGACTCCAAAATGAATTTTCCGAGGGGGAGATAATAAATAAAGGGAAGCTAGAACAGATTCTGCGGGATTTGGGTTTAAGCAAAGATTACATACCGAAACTGAGAAGTTTCTTGGTGCTGAAGGGCGACATCGTCGAGAAAAGCCCACTTTTTGAGAGACTGGTTAAACTTTGGGAAGATCTCGACAAAAAGGATGTTAAAAACTTCTCTGAATGGATAAAATGGGCAGAAAGCGAGGGGATTCTGAGAAAAGTTGAAATTTTCTAAAATATCCGAGGACTCGAGTCGCGCTACAGAGAAATTCTGCTTGCCAAAGCAGAAGAGAGAGGATTTATTGCAGAAAAAGTGAGATTACTCTGATTCCAATGTGGGTCTCAGGACTGGCAAGAGAAAGTGCATCTGAGATTCAACATTGTGAATCTTTTTGCTTGTAATACTTTAATTTCAAATTTAACACAAATTCACACCAAATCATGCCATACAATATCGTATAGCAAGCAAGCGCTGCGGAGCCTTATAAAATTCTGGTTTTCGAATCAGATGGAAGAAATAATTTTAAAGAATCTCAAATGCCTTTTTGGGTATCAAAATTCCGTTCATTTATCCCTGAAGTTGCTACTGCAAAACAGCGGTGAAGATAAAATTCCGCATCCTTAAAATTCGAACTGTTTATATTCACCCATTCATCATATACTCTATACTGTAATTAGAGAGCTGATGGCTCAGATATTTTTATAGACCGGTTTCTTGGCTGTATCGATTTTTATTCGAATTTCTTTGTTTTCGATGAATGCAGGCATCAAGCCATTGGCGTATATGCTTCCGGAATCCCTTTTTAAACCCCAAGCCGAGTTCGAGGGATTCCGTCAGTGTTACTGGAGGGACACAGCAAAATTTATATTTTTTGAATTGCAGGAATTTTTGGTAGCCCTAACAATCCATGTCCCCTGAAAACGGGGATTGAAAGGCCTCTCTGCACTTACTGAAGCGAATGCATTTATCACGACTAACAATCCATGTCCCCTGAAAAC
>Ga0078972_1016717_pt1 | contig 10760 bp, 9 predicted proteins | sample YelNatPaOPGAMG01_FD_67568 | JGI IMG/M metagenome (GOLD analysis project Ga0078972, IMG submission 67568) | Hot spring thermophilic microbial communities from Obsidian Pool, Yellowstone National Park, USA - OP-RAMG-01 (SPADES assembly) (version 2) | ecosystem: Environmental > Aquatic > Thermal...
TTAAAAGAGCGGTCATGGCCCCATCGGCCTTGATGTCCCGGGCAAAAACCGGTTTCCCGTCTACCGTGTAACCGATAAGAATGTTTCCCACTCTTCTCTTCAGGTCCTTAAGGTCAGAAGAAAGGCACAGAATGGCCATCACTTCAGAAGCAGCCGTGATGTTAAAACCTGTTTCCCGGGCAAAGCCCTGGAAGGTCTCGTCTGTCCCGATTATTATCTGCCGCAGGGAGCGGTCGTTCATGTCCAGAACTCTTTTCCAGGTGACGTTCCGGCCGTCAAGGAGCCCAGTTGGTCCGTCAAAGTGGATCCGGTTGTCAACCATTGCGGCCAGCAGGTTGTGGGCTGAGGTGACCGCGTGAATATCACCGGTAAAATGCAGGTTTATCTCTTCTCTGGGGACGACCATAGCCCGACCGCCTCCGGTGGCACCGCCTTTGATGCCAAAAACAGGACCCAGAGACGGTTCCCTGAGAGCCAGACAGGCTTTTTTACCCAGGCGGTTCAGGGCATCAGAAAGGCCAATCGCCGTGGTAGTTTTCCCTTCACCAGCCGGTGTCGGGGTCATGGCCGTGACCATGATGAGTTTTCCGCTTTTTTCCGAAAGGAGCGGCTGGTAATTAACCTTGGCCTTGTAGCAGCCGTAATATTCCAGGTATTCTTCAGAAATACCAAGCTGGCTGGCAATTTCAATTATCGGGCGCATTCGTTCTCCTCCTTGCATAAGCATTTAACCAGAAATGGCATTTCTCTTCAACCAGAATTTTCCGAGCCGCGGCAGAAATTCACGCTATAATAATGCGCCTGGTATTTCTCAATTAACCCCTCATCAGCAAAGCTGTAATAGCAGTTGTTGCCGATGATGATATGGTCCAGAACCCGGATTTGCATTACTGCACAGGCAAAAACCAGGTCCCTGGTTATTTCCCGGTCGCAGGTCGAAGGTTCGGGGTCTCCTGAAGGGTGGTTGTGAACAAAAATCAGGTTGGCTGCTTCGTACTTGAGGGCTTGCTTGATGACTTCCCTGGGATAAACCGCACTGGAATCTACGGTGCCTTCAAAAAGCGTTTTCTCTTCCAGAATCTGATTTTTGGTGTTGAGAAAAAGCACCTTGAATACTTCAATTTTCAGATCGCGAAGACTGTAATAGAGGTAATCAAATACTTCCCGCGAGGACTTACAGACCGGCCGCTTGATGATGCAATCTTTAAGATAACGCCTGGCCACTTGGTGCACTAGTTTCAAGCCAAAAATATTTTTGGGGCCAATACCCTTTATCTTCTGCAGTTCGAGCGGGTCCGCCTCCATCACCCCGCGAAAGGTCTTGAATTCTTTTAGAGCCAGGCGGGCTGCTTCGCGGCAATCTTTTCTGGGTGTGCCAAGCGTTAAGAGCAGTTCCACTATCTCATAGTCCAGAAAACCTGCCAGCCCACCCTTCAAAAATTTTTCTCTTAATCTTTCCCGATGCCCGTCAAAAGCCGGCTTAACGTCCGTCGTAGGTTGATCCATGCTCACCACCCCGCCAACAGGATAAGACCACTCTGGGATTAAAAAGTGCTGACCTTCACCTAAAAAGACGACGGAAAGCTGGTTTTTTTCCCAGCCAGAAGCCAATTTTCCTATGATTTAATTTTTATTCCTGTTTTATTCCTGGTAAATCTTATCAATTATCGGTTTGTACTTTTCTTCCACAATTTTCCGCCTTACCTTAAGCGTCGGGGTGAGCTCTCCAGCTTCCAGGTCAAAATCCCTGGGCAGGATGGCTATCTTCTTTATTTTTTCATAGGAAGCCAGGTGCGGAGTCAACCGGTCAATTTCCTGCATCAGGAACGCGTAAACCTCTGGCTTGGCCACCAGCTCCTCGCGATCTTTATAAACTAAACCTTTTTCCCTGGCATAAACTTCCAGCTTATCAAAGTCCGGGACAATCAGGGCCGACACAAACTTTCGTGCGTTGCCCACGACCACGGCATTAGCAATGTAAGGACTGGTCTTGATGGTGTTCTCAATCGGCTGCGGAGCCACGTTCTTGCCGCCGGCCGTAACGATGATATCCTTCTTCCGGTCAGTGATCACCAGGTAACCATCCTTATCCAGGTAGCCTACGTCTCCGGTCTTAAACCAGCCGTCTTCAAAGGCTTCCCTGGTTTCTTCTTCTTTCTTAAAATAGCCTTTCATGACGTTCGGGCCGCGCACCCAGATTTCACCGTCCGGGGCAAATTTAACTTCTTCAACAGGCAATACCTTGCCTACCGTACCAAACCGGAAATCCTCCAGCGTGTTGAGAGCAATGACAGGAGAAGTTTCGGTCAGTCCATAACCTTCAATGATGATGATGCCCATGGCCAGGAAAAACTCAGCAATGTCTCTTGAAAGCGGAGCCCCTCCCGAGACAAAGAACCGCACTCTTCCGCCCGTTTTTTCCACAATCTTAGAAAAGACCAGCTTGTAAGCAACTCGGTAGCGAACTTTTAGCCACCAGGATGACTTTTCTTTGTTCATTTTCTTCTGAGCCACCTTGCGCCCGACCTTGAGTGCCCAGAAGAAAATCTTTTTCTTCAAAGTTGAAGAAGACAGCACGTTATCAATAACCCGGGCATAAAACTTATCAAACAGGCGGGGAACGCTGACCATTATGTTCGGCTTGACCTCCACCAGGTTCTCAGCCACGGTGTCCACGCTTTCGGCATAGGCAATGGTCGCGCCCACATAAATCCAGGCAAGAGTGCACATCCTTTCCAGGACATGAGAAAGCGGAAGAAAACTTAGAACAGTATCTTTATCAGTATACACAACTAAGGAACGCAGGGTCTGAATGTTGTTTACCAGGTTATAATGGCTGAGCATGGCCCCTTTAGGGACTCCCGTTGTACCTGAAGTGTAGATGATAGTAGCCAGGTCATCCCGTTCCAGGGCCTGGGCTATTTTGTCAAAGTCTTCTGGGTTCTTCTGGTTGTATTCTTCACCAGCTTTTTCAACTTCTCTTAAGGTCAGGACGCCTCCTGGCCCCGGCTCGTCTATGATGATAAATTTTTCTACACCTTTAATCTCGTTCTTAATCCTGGCTACCTTATCCCACAGGGCTTCGTTAGAACACACCAGGATCCTCGCTTCCGAATCATTGATGATGTACTTAATTTGTTCAGAAGTGAGAGAAGTATAGATAGGAACGGTGACGCCTCCCAGACACATGTTGGCCAGGTCCACCATAACCCATTCCGGCCTGTTTTCTGAAAGAATGATTAATTTATCTCCTTTTTTTTGACCCAGGGTGCGCAACCCGGAAGAAATATTCCTGACTCTTCTGGAAAATTCAGCCGTAGAAATCGGTTGATACTTTCCTTCTCTTTTTACCAGCATCAAGGCTTCTTTCCGGTAAACCTTTTCGGTGTTTAAAAAAACCTTGGCCAGAGTGTCAATCATTCTCCCTCTCCTTTCTTTTTTTTAAAATTCCTGGTGCCTGGCTTCGTGCTGCAGAAGCCATTTTTTTCGCCAGAGCCCGGCTCCAAACCCCACCAGCCGGCCGTCGCTGCCCACTACCCGGTGACAGGGTACGATGATGACCACCGGGTTACGATGATTGGCCTGCCCGACCGCCCGGCTGGCACCGGGACGACCGCATGCCCGGGCCATCTCACCATAGCTTCTGGTCTGACCATAAGGAATTTTTTGCAGTTCGGCCCAGACTTTTTTCTGAAAGGCCGTTCCCTTCAGATTAAGTTTAACCGAAAAGCTCTTTCTGAGGCCGGAAAAATATTCATCAAGTTGCTTCCAGGCCTCTTTCAATGGTCCTGGAGCTTTTTTTACTTGGCCCTCTATTTCTGACTCGTCTTCAGCTTTTCTGGAATTGGCCGCCAGGAAGGAACAGCTCTTCACCCCGGCCTCATCCCCGCTTAATTCTATAATTCCTATCGGAGAATGGTAATATAAATTCATCTTCGCCTGCGCCGAGCATTTATTCTTTTACCCTGACCCAGACTCTGGTCAGCCCCCGATCATTTTCAAACCTCAATTCGAAAACATTGGGATGGGCTTTAAAAAGTTGCGATAACTGCCGATAGCCATAGGTGCGCGGGTCAAACCCCGGGTCCAGCTGTCGGAGGTAAAAACCGATGGTGCTAAGCTTAGCCCAACCATCTTCATCAGTAGCCATGTCCACCGCTGCTTTCAGTAGAGGAAGGGGGTCATAACCACGCTGTTTCTGCTCTTCAGTTGTTTTTTCTCCAGCTCCCTTCCTTTTTCTTTCCCGGTCTTTTTCAGGCAGGCCAAGGTTCTCGGTGTAGATAAAAACATTGCAGGCGTTAACAAAAGCTTTGGGGGTGGTTCTTTTCCCGATACCCATGACGAAAAAGCCCGCTTCCCGGATTCTGGTAGCCAGCCGGGTGTAGTCAGAATCACTGGAGACGATGCAGAAGCCATCAACCAGCCGGCTGTGCAGGATATCCATGGCATCAATAATCAGAGCGCTGTCTGTGGCATTTTTCCCCACCGTGTAGCGGAATTGCTGCACCGGCTGGATGGCATTTTCATGGAGAGCTTTTTTCCAGCCAGCCATGTTAACCGTAGTCCAGTCGCCATAAGTCCTTCTGATGGTAATCAACCCGTACTTCCCTACCTCGGCCAGTATTTCAGAGATAAGAGCAGGCTGGGCATTATCACCGTCTATCAGCAGAGCTATCTTCCGGCTTTTTTCTTCCGAATAACTTTCAATCATTGTGTCCCTTCTTTCTTTTTTATTATTTTCTAATTTTGGTTTAAATTGCTATAGTTTTTTTATATTATTACACATCTGGGTAGAATTTATCAAAGCCTGAAGATAATTTTAAAGCTTTGGAAGGGTAGAGTTGAAAATGAATTTTGTTACCGCTTCTTTCTTGTTCTGTACCTTTCTTTCAGCCATGTCCGCCATTGTTTCTGACCGGCGCGGCCAGAAGTGGCTGACTTATGTTTTCAGACCTTTTACCATCATTCTGCTGATAGGTTTTGTGCTGGAAACACGGCCCCCTTCTTTGTACCAGCAAGCCATCCTGACTGCCCTGGTGTTTTCTTTGCTCGGAGACACCATGATGATGCTCAAAAAGAAAAAGTTTTTGGCTGGTATGCTGTTCTTTTTGCTGGCTCAGGTGGCGCTGGCCAGCGCTTTTTATTCCAGGTTGAAACCAGGTTTTCTTCTCTGGCCAGTGTTGCCTCTGGTCCTGCTGGCTGCCCTTGTCCTGTGGCTCTCTTGGAGAAATCTTGGCAAGTATAAAATCCCCGTTCTGGTCTACCTTCTGGCCATCCTGACCATGGCCCGCCTGGCCTTAGAAATGCCCCATCAGCTTCCTGGTCTAAAGCCCTGGCTGGCGGCTTCCGGAGCTGTGCTCTTCTTGCTTTCAGACTCCATCCTGGCAGTTAACCGCTTCCACCAGACGTTTAAAAACGCCCAGCTTTTGATTCTTTCCACTTTTTACCTGGCTTTAATTTTGATAACCTTTTCAGTTTGATGATTAACCCCAGACCTCAATTTATTTCACCCCCTACGGTGATTGATTTTTCCCGGCTAAATATGTTTAAATTTACAACTTAAAGGAGCTGGCCATGGAACTGCATCTCCAGACCTTGATTGATAGCATAAAAGACGCCGTGGTCGCCACGGATACAGAAGGTCGGGTTATCATCTGGAACCCGGCCGCTGAAAAGATGTTTGGCTACAAAAAGAAAGAAGCCCTGGGAAAACACATAGATGAACTCATCGGCGGCCCAGAAGCTAACAAAGCCAGGCAGATAACCCAGAGAATACTCGGGCGGAAATTCTCAAACTTGATTGCCGTCAGGTATAACAAGGAAGGCAAGCCTTTAACCGTCAGCATCTCAGCCTCGCCGGTAATACATGGCCACTATCTCATCGGTGGTATAGCTGTTTATAGAGATATTTCAGATATTATGCAAAAAGATAGGCAACTGGAACACGCCAACCGGCTGCTGCGAGCCATAAGTGATATTAACCAGACTATCATCCAGGAAAAAAATACCGATAAATTACTTAAAAAGACAGCCTCCCTGCTGGCTGAAAACGGGAAGTATGACCTCATTCAGTTCATCCTGGTGGACAGCCGGCTGAAACCGGTTAAATTTTTGGGGCATGGTCCCAAAAAATTAATCAACCGATTTCCTTTATGCGTGGAAAAGGTTCTTAAGGCTAAAAGATCTCTTTTTATCCCTGAAATTAAAGAAAGCCGGCTGTGCCAGATCTGCTCTAAACAGATTGAAGCTGGCTGGGCTGCCACCTTCTTGCTCGAACACAACCAAGAAATTTTTGGTGTGATGCACGTAGGCAATGCCCGTGATGTCTTTGACCAATCAAGTGAAATCAAACTGCTGGAAGAAATTTCTGCGGACCTGGGCTTGGCCCTCTATTCCATAAGAAAAGAACAGGAGAAAAAACGGGCTGAAAAAGAAATCAAGCACCTCCAACAATTTTATCAGACCATTCTCACCAGTCTGGCTGAGGGAGTAGCCGTAGAAGATACTAAGGGAATTATAACTTATGTTAATCCTTCACTGGAGAATCTTTTAGGTTATAAAAAAGGAGAATTGCTCGGCCAGCACTGGAGTGTTTTTATTTCGGAAGATGAAGTCGAACGAATAAAAGAAAAATCAAAAAAGCGCCGGACCAGAACCCGGGAGCAATACGAGACCAAACTGAAGGCTAAAGACGGCCATCTTATCCCGGCCCTGATTCACGCCCGCTCACTGTATTCAGACAAGAAGTTCAGCGGCGTGGTTTCAGTTATTACTGACATCTCTCATCTGAAAAAAATTCAGGAAGAACTGAAAAATTCACGAGATGAAGCCCTGGCTGCCAGCAAGGCCAAGAGCGAGTTTCTGGCCAACATGAGCCATGAAATTCGCACTCCGATGAACGGTGTCATCGGCATGATTGAACTGGCCCTGCAGACCGAACTGAACGAAGAACAGAGGCAATTCTTGACCGCCGCCCGCGCTTCAGCCGAATCTCTCCTGACTATCCTGAACGACATCCTGGATTTTTCCAAGATTGAAGCCCGGATGATTGAGCTCCTTCCCGCTGAATTCCGACTTCATGACTCTCTGACCGAAATCGTTGCCACCCTGGCTCTAACCGCCCACAAGAAAGGCCTGGAACTGCTGTGTCATGTGCCCCCCTCTCTCCCGGAAAGGGTGGTCGGGGATATCAGCCGCTTGCGTCAGATAATATTGAACCTTGTCAGTAACGCCATTAAATTTACCGAGAAAGGTGAAGTCGCGGTAGAAGTAAAAGAAAAAACCAGGACTGAAAAAGAAATCGTGCTGCATTTTATTGTCAGAGATACAGGCATAGGTGTCCCGGCCGACAAACTTGAATCAATTTTCCAGCCCTTTGTCCAGGCTGACGCTTCCCTCACCAGAAAATATGGGGGCACCGGTCTTGGCCTGGCTATCACCTCCCAGCTGGTCAGCCTGATGGGTGGAAAAATCTGGGTAGAAAGCGAACTGGGGAAAGGCAGTACTTTTCACTTTACTGTAAAACTTGGCCTGCCTGAAAAGCCAGAAGAAAAGGTTGTCCCCGGCACCATGTCCGTCCTGCATGGGCTTAAAACGCTCGTAGTAGATGACAACTTAACCAACCGTATTATTCTTAAAGAAATGTTACAGAGCTGGCGGATGAACCCGGTGGACGCCAGCAGCGGAGCCATGGCTCTTTCCCTTATCAAATCAACCAAGACTGAACCTTTCGGTCTGTTTATCGTTGACCTGTCCATGCCAGAAATGGATGGCTTCACCCTTATCGAAAACATTAAAAAGATTGATTTTGCCCGGGATATCCCAATTATCATCCTGACTTCCGCTGATCGCGTCGGCGATTTTCAGAGAGCCAAAGAACTTGGTGCTTCCGCCTACCTGGTCAAACCGATAAGACCTTCAGACCTGCTGGATACCATCATGGCCATTAAAGGCGCTGCTGGTTTAGAGAAAAAGCTCTCTGAACCCATTACTGAACAAACTCTTCCAGAACTCAGGGCGAAGTATAAAATTTTGCTGGCTGAAGACAACCTAATCAACCAGAAGGTAGCCCTTCACCTCCTTCAGAAAAAAGGTCATTCTGTAATTGTGGCCGAGAACGGGCAGGAAGTACTGGAAAAAATAAAAAAGGAAGATTTTGACCTCATCCTGATGGACGTCCAGATGCCAGTGATGAACGGCTTTGACGCCACCAGCAAAATCCGGGAAATGGAAAAAGAAACCGGTCACCACCTGCCGATCGTGGCCATGACCGCCCACGCCATGAAAGGCGACCGAGAAAAGTGCCTGGAAGCAGGCATGGATGATTATGTTTCCAAGCCTCTTTATCCGGAAGAGCTTTACAAAACCATCGAGAGAGCAGTCTTGCACAAGAAATAAAGATGATAATACCAAGAAAGGCTATCTGACCGAAAAATGGAGAGCAAAATTAAGACCACAAAAACAAGAGAACCTTTCTCAATTCTAATTGCCGAAGATGACCCCCTGGCCCGAAGGATGCTGGAGAAAAGATTAAAGGATTGGGGCTATAATGTGCTCAAGGCAGAAGAAGGTAAAAAAGCTCTGGCCCTCCTCAGACATCCCGAAGTCAGAATCGCCATCCTGGACTGGATGATGCCGGGTCTGGAAGGTCCGGAAATCTGCAGTAAATTAAGGCAAAGCAAAAAACCAAAATATACCTATGTCATATTGCTTACGGCCAGAGATACCTCATTTGATATTATCCAGGGATTGGAAGCCGGGGCTGATGACTACATGACCAAACCCATCAATTTCCTGGAGCTTAAAGCCCGTCTGAAAACAGCTCACCGGATACTTGAGCTGGAAGACCACCTGATCAAAACCCAGAAAAAGCTTTTAAAGCTGGCCACCGTTGATAGCCTGACTGGAGCCTGGAATCGCCGGACGATATTCGGCTTCCTAAGAGAAGAACTGGAAAGGTTCCGGAGAGAAAATAAGCCCCTGGGGCTCCTGATGGTTGATCTGGATAATTTTAAAACTATAAACGATACCTACGGGCACCAGGCTGGCGATGCTGTTCTCAAAAACATTGTTAAATTGTTAAAAAAGAATCTGCGGCCGTATGACAAAACTGGTCGTTATGGCGGGGATGAATTGATAATACTTTTGCCCAACTGCGACATTTTCAACACCGGTATCATTGCCAGTCGCCTTCTGGAGCACATAAGAAGGAACAAGATTAACTTCAGACATAAAGCTACGCTTTCGGCCACCTTATCAATTGGCGGCACGTCAACTGATTCACTTGCCCAGCCCAACATAGAAAAATTGATCCGAACTGCTGACCGGGCTCTCTACCTGGCCAAGAAACTTGGCCGTGACCGGGTAACCCTTTTTGGCGATTCTGTAAAAGAGGGAGCAAAGGAGAAAAAACATGCCAGAAAAGAAAAACGCTGAAGCTAAGGACTCCGCACCTCCGATTGACCGGAAAGAAGTTCTGGAAAGAATCGGCGGAGATGAGGATTTCCTGAAAGAACTCATTGAAATTTACAAGCAGGAATTTGCTGAAAAAATGGAGCTTCTATCAGGAGCCATAGAAGAAAAAAATTTCCCGGTTATCAGAGAAGCCGGGCATTCCCTGAAGGGTGCTTCAGCCAACCTCAGCCTGCCGGCTCTGCGGGAAGCTTCCTGGGAAATGGAAATGGCCGGCAAGGAACAAAAACTGGAACAGGCCAAAAAAGCCCTCACTAAACTTAAAAAAGAATACCAGCAACTTCTGGAATATCTGGTTGAGAACTAATTAATTAAAACTCCTGGTTACCGGTGCCATAATCCGTATGCTTTTTTCTGCTTTTTTTAAATCCGGCGAGAAGCAGGTCTGGTCAATCGGCAGTGTTATGTTTTGTTGGGAATTTACCTGAGTGTTTTCGTCCTTTTTTATCATCGATCGACAGGCCAGGGCTTTCTTTGCTTCAAATCAAAAACAACTTAAGGCCCACCAGGTTTAAAACAGAAAAGATAGATTTCAACTCGGGTTTTCTCTGCGATTACCTGGCCAGGAAGCCGGTCCGCAGTTAAATCAATCTCGGACAAAATGAGGCATTTCAGACGGAATTTCCAGACTTAATTCAAGCAAACCTTTCTTTTCCCCGCCAGCTGACCAGCAGCTCTGAAAAATGATTTTCTTCTTTCCATTCTTTTCAATGGTATAGACATTTGGCTTCCCGGTCTGCAGAATTTCTCTGATCTTTTCCGCTGATTCCGGACGATGGCAGTTAAATATGTTCTGGCCCACCAGCGCTGACCCCCCATCAGCCGCAAAGACCTCAGCAGCTTTCTGGTTGAGGTAAAGTATCTTGCCGTCCAGGTCAGTGATGGTTATGGCTCCTGTAAACTCTTCAATCCAGTCAGCTCTGTTCACCATCTTTCTCCTTCAATAATTTTTTTGGGCTATTTTATACCAATTTTACTTAAAATATTACTCAAACTTTCAGACTAAAAGGATTATTAATTAAAGGTCTTGTGCGCAAAATACTATAAGTCCTTCCAGCCCAGCCAAATTACTGACTCAAAAAAACGATGGACATCTGTCTTTTTTCCCTGATATCATAGGGAAAAATTTCCTGGCTTTAATTTGCCCTTGAGGTGAGGAAATGACTCTAAAAGAAAAAGCCCATTTCCCAAAAACCTTCTGGACCGCTAACACCATAGAGCTCTTTGAGCGAGCTGCCTACTATTCCATGGCTTCCTTCATGGTTATCTATCTCAAAGAGGTGCTGGGC
>Ga0078972_1016720_pt1 | contig 10757 bp, 17 predicted proteins | sample YelNatPaOPGAMG01_FD_67568 | JGI IMG/M metagenome (GOLD analysis project Ga0078972, IMG submission 67568) | Hot spring thermophilic microbial communities from Obsidian Pool, Yellowstone National Park, USA - OP-RAMG-01 (SPADES assembly) (version 2) | ecosystem: Environmental > Aquatic > Thermal...
GTGATGAAAGGAACGGTCACGGCTACCGGCAGGACTTGCGAGGTTGCGGTTCCGACCCTGCGGAGGGAATGGACCGGAGACGGCCAGGAACAAAACTGCGATCTTCGCAAGAGCGAATAATCCAAGCGAAATCAGCTTTCGCCCTTACGGGCAAGTTTGAGCAGGTTTCGTATAGCGGATGAGGCCCTTTGGGGCCTTATTTTTTTGGGGGTGTGCGATATAATGGCAAAAATATACTTACGTAAGCATGGGGACGGATCGAATTTGATCGAAGTTACCGATAAAATCATCAAGGTTGCGGTCAATGGCAAGGAAAACGCTTTTGCGAAAACCCAAATTCGCTCCGTTCACCTAAAAAGTGTTCGTCAATTATCAGCCGTTGTTTCCGGCCTTGTATTAGGCGGTTTCCTGGGTACGCTCATATTGCAGGTGAATTGCCTATTTGGCGTAATGTTGTTGCTTGTCGGAGCGATTGTTTTCCATTACGGGATGGAATGGCATCAACGATTGGAAATCAATCTTCATGACGGAATGGTACTCACAATAACCTTCTTGTACCGTGGCGTCGGAGATATCAGAAAGGCACTGGACAAACACGGGTATCTCGGAAAAAGTTTGAATTATTTTGTGTAATAAACGGGGGGGTAATAATGGCCAATTCAATAATGGGATACAAACGCCTTCAACAAATCAAGCAAGTGCTTATGGTTTTATGGTTGTTTGATATAGCGTTTGCAACCATTTACTTTTGCACTCTTCTAGCCTGGGCCGGGGAAGTGGCTGGAGTTATAACTGGCTTAACGATATCCGTAATAATTCTTTGGGTAATTCATTTACCAGGTAATAAGAAAGTATCGTAATACAGAAGAACAGGACTGGAAAAGGCTTAGTTCATCTACGCGTCAATGATAATCTTTGTCGTGGTATTTACGGTTATCATATTCAATGCCTTGTGCTCTGATTGATGGCGGCTGCCGCGGTTAACCCCGGTGAATGCATATGTGATTTAGAGTGCTTTAGAGTGCTTTAGAGTGCTTTAGATTGGAAGGAGGTGAAACTATTTTTACTATACTTGCGGCAATCACATCTGTGCTTGGCACATTCGGATGTCTTGGGGTAGCCCTTGAAGAGTTAAAACAGTTCAAGCTTTTCAATACTCTTCTTTGGGCCACATATTCGGTTTTATTTGGCGCGTCCGGGTACTATATCTTCTCCGGCCAAACCATCATCGGCGATGGCATATGTTTCCTGGCCTCACTCAGCGGATTTTTTGTGCTACAGCATTATCTTGCAAAAATGCGGCAAGAATTTGAAGAGCACGCGGAACGTTTAAAGCGCGAATATGCCGAACGGGAAAAAGAAAGAAAAGAAAGAAAAGAAAGAAAAGAAAGAAAAGAAAAAGAAGAAAGAGAAGAAAGAACAAAAGAGGATCAGTCCAAGCAGAATAACAATCAAAACGATCCATATAAGACGGCTCATGAAGTTCTTGGTATCCGTTTTGGGGCCAGCTTATCCGAGATTAAACGTGCATACAAAGCCAAAGCGAAACAATGTCACCCTGATTTAGGAGGCAGCGAACAGCAAATGAAAGCGATAAACTGGGCATATCATTTCCTGGTCGGCAAGTGACCAAGACTGGACCGGTAAACACCTTAGTTTAACGAATCGTGAAAAAAGGGTGATTCAAATGCTTCAATGTCCATTTTGCCGCAATATCATGAGTGACCGCCCAAGGAGTTACAACTGTGAATGTGGCTTTACAATCTGGAAAGAGGTATCCGGCCGGGTGCTGTCTTCGCGTGAGATTGACGAATTAACAAAAGAAGGGCGCACTCCGGTTTTGACGTTCAGGGCCAGGAGCGGGAAGACATTTTCGGCCCGGCTGGTGCTGGACAGGGATGGCAGGAAAGTCGCGTTCGACTTTGCCGGGGAAGTCTCTACGGGTTCCCCGGCGTCTCGTCTGCGCATCGAATCGGCCAATTCCGGAAGCGTTTTTTTGCGAAGCCCGTTTTTAAGTGCCCATGTGAATTATGGTTTGGTTTCATCCCGGCTGGCCGAGGTATACGGCTGCATCACGTTGGTGCGTTTGGCTCCGGCCAGGATCGAGATCAGCGTCAACAATCTCGACACGGCCAAATATATCCTTCGCGAGGCGTGGCCCAGGGATCGGGAGACCCAGTCCGCCGTGAGGTTTCTTTGGGGTTTTTTGGAAAATCGGAACTGGTCCTGTAAACTGGAGCGTCACGGAAACAGAAAGCTGTACGGCGGTGCCAGCGCCACGGCATTTCCCAAAGGGATCTTTCCGTGGTTCGACGTTTCGGTTCCAAAGGATTCCGCTGGCGTTTTTGTCGTCCTTCCCGCCTGGCCCGATCTTCGGGCGCAGTTTTTGGCGTCGGTCAGGACCGCGACGTTGGCCGATGGCGGCTACCGCGTTCCTCTGGCGGCGGAGAAGGTTTTGACCGCGTGGCTTCATTCGGTGCGGCGCGATACTGGTCACGAGACCGGATCGTAGAGTTCATATAACTACACTATCCGATGTATTGGGAGGGACAGCAATGTTACTGTCGTTGGCTGTGATAAACAACGTTCTTTTGTTTGCATCGACAATATTGTTTTTCATTGAGTTCAAGCGTCCATACTATTGGCCCAGGGTAAACACGCTAAAATCTATGATTTTTAGGTCTACGATTTGTAATGTGTTGTTATTTGGTGCATATTTGCTTCATTATCCCGATGCGGCCAAAATATTATTTGGCTAGCAGGAAAGGTTTTGTATCGGCGCGAACTGATCCCCGTGAGGGGATGGTATAATGCCAGAATTTGTTTACCCTTTAATTGGATTATTTATTTTTGCCGACTGTGTGGTATTTTGTGACAAAATTTTTGGTGGGGCGTACAAAATGCAAAAAATCCATGATACTTTCGATACCGGCGTACAGGTAAAAAAATTCACAACTGATCTTTTGATTAAATACAAACTCAATGTTGCTATGGAATTTGAAAAAGAAGATGCTCTTTACGATGAAAAAATCAAGACCATTCAACTTACCTCCAGGGAAAATGACACCAAAATATTAAGTCACTATCAGGCTGCTCATGAAATCGCCCATGCTTTACACACCAAAAGATTTCTGGCATCATACAAGCATCGAACTATATCCATTTTTCTTCTTTTGCTATCGTATCTTTTCTGTATACTTAGCGGACTATTTAGTCACATCATAAAACTTGCGGTCGGATTTTCACTAATTATCTTCATTATCCTGACTGGCGAATGGGTTGTTGAAGAAATATGGGCACACTATTTTTCGGCCAAGGAAGTACAGTCATACTTCAATACAGAAATTATAGCAATCAAGAAGCAACTGCAAAAAGACAGTCTGTACAAGACATTGATGGGGCTGTCCTGGCTGGCGATCCTTCTGTCGGGAGCAATGTTCATAATATATTTTACCAACTGGCTTAGGATGGTGATATAATGTTCTCCTGTTGGCCTTCCAGATCAAGCACAACCAGATTGGAAATATTGTGGTGCCTGGTTACCAATGCGTCGATTGGAATTTTGCTATTCTATATTCTTGTTACCCAGAGAATAATCTAGCGTAAGAAACGCTATATAAAGCCCTGTCACAAACGACAGGGCTTTATATTTTTAGATTCAATTAGGGAGGTGCATTTACGATGTGAAAAAATATATTTTTTCTAAGCCAGAGAAAGCCTGACTACCAAAAGGGCTACTTCAAAAAACAAACAGGAGGAATATCTAAATGTACGGTGAGCCGATCAAAGTCTTGGATGATGGGGTGTTTATCAACGACGACCAGGTTCAGGAGAATACTGAAGAAATGAACGTTGAGGAATTTATCGAAGAAGCCGAAGAAGCCGAAGAGGTCGATGGGACCGAGGATACCGAAGGGACCGGGGATGCGGCGACCGGGGTTCTTTCCGGAGAATCCACGGCAAAGGATGTCGCGAACGATACGGGGGCTGAGGACGTCCCGAAGGCCGATGTTTACCCGGACATGGCGGACGGCGCTGAAGTGAAGAAGGCTCCGCGTGCTCGTGGGAGGAAGGCCAAGGCCACCGAGGCCGGGAATGATCAGGCCGATCAGGCCGATCAGGCCGATCGGAAGAGCTCCGTCGAGGCATCCGAACCGGTTCACGAATCCGCCCGGAAGGTTCCCATACAGAGCAGCGTTTGGGTGGAGGTTTACTCGTCCCGGCAGAACCGTTCGATCCTGAAGTGGCCCGTGGTGGCCATAGAGCAGCACGCGGTCAGGAACGGGCAGGAGCAGGTCCTGTGCCTGGCCGTGGGCAAGAACCAGTTGAAAGGCTACATCTCCTTCGACGACAGCGGCATCAAGTCCAGTGGTTCGGTCAGCACCGATCGAATCAGGGCGTTGAAGTACATCGGCCAGGAGATTGCCTTTGTCGTGACCGGGATCGTCTATGACGAAGGCTTCTTCGTTGCCAGCCGAAAGCTTGCTCTGGCCCGTTTGAGCGGCAGGGTATGGCCCTCTTTGAAGGAAGGCATGGTGGTCCATGCCGTTGCGCGGAAGGTGTATGACAAGAACGTGATTGTCGAGTTTGACGGCATCGAGGCCCGGCTACCCATCGGCGAGATCTCCTACGGCTGGGTGGACGAGATGGCCGATCACGTCCAGCCCGGTGACGAGTTCGACGTTAAGGTCATCCGGGTTGACCGGGAGAACGAGCGGGTGATTGTCTCGAAGAAGGCTCTGATCCCGAACCCCTGGCCCGGTGCGATGGATCGGTATCAGAAGAACGGGATCTATCTGGGCAAGGTTTCCGGTGTTGTGACCTTCGGGGTGTTTGTTGAGCTTGAGCCTGGCGTGAACGCCCTGTGCAATCACCTTCGCACCACCAGCAAGTATCAGGCGCAGGAGGGGGACATGGTGGCCGTGCAGGTGAGCAGTGTTTCTTACGAGAACGGCGAAGGACGTGTCAGGGGCGGGGTCATCCGGATTGTCCGGAAGGCGAGTTAATATTTTTTCTGGGGGCTGTCCGCAAGACGGCCCCTTTTCTTTGCAAGGGGGTAAAAAAAATGCTAACTGATATTATCTTAATTGTCCTGGGCGTGGCTGCCTTGATGTTCATGTTGAAAGGTATCGCCTTGGTCTTTCGGATTCTGGTATTTGCGGTATTGGTTTTGGTTGTCGTGATATTTGCCGGCCATGGAGCCTGGGTTCAAGCATTAATTGACCAATTCAATCATCTTAATTTTAAAATGCTAACAAACGAAATAAAGCAAATACACAGCCATATCAGCCAATACAACGCTCTTATGCTGCCAAAAAGATAAAAAGAAGGTGTTATTTATGCAAAAAGATTTATCACCATTTTCTTCACTGAACAACTATGAAATAACCGTAAAACCAAAACCCTTGAAAGACGCAAAGTATCTCACTCCGCGTGACATAATTGTCATGAACATTCTCAAGTCATGCGGCGCGGCGGCTGGTTTTCAGCTTGAATGTTTATGGCCCATGAACGGCCGGCGGATGCTCAAGAAGATGGCCGACATAGGGCTGATCATGCGCACCAGGCTGGAGGGAAAAAGCTACAAGCTGAACGTGTACAGTCTTGCGCCGCAGGGTGTGGGAGTTCTTTTGCGCGGCATGGCTTTTTGCCAGTTGTATCTCCGCATGAGGGAAGCCGATCCGTGTTCGGCGGCTCTTTTGCCATGGCCGTTGACCGGCGTTTTGAAGTTCAACGGCGTCCTGTTCGGCGTCCTGGCTGTCAGGGCGGGGGACGGGATCGATCCTGTCTGGTTTCGTGGCATAGACCGGCTAATAATAATCGCCGAGGCCATAACCCCGGAGGTGCTGCATTTGCCTTTTCCGTACCGGCTGACGACCGACCGGGCGTTGTTGGACGATCCGTTGGAGGCGGCGTTTTTCAAGCCGGACGGTTCTCCGGAAATCATTTTAAGAAAAGTGCTTGCGTCCTGAATTTGGCCGTGGTATAATTGCACCGGATACCGCTTACTGTGCGCCTGTACTTTCAAGAGCGGGCAGAAGTTGCCAGGTACGCGCGTGCGCGTCTGGCGTATGGCTTGGTCTATTAAGGCCGGGCGTAGGAAATTTATGGTTGAGCTCTAGGGCCTTGCCATGTCCTCAAAAGGGCGTTGCAAGGCCCTTTTGGTTTTCCAAAAAATCAGTTATACTGAGAGGTGAAAGGCCGGTGAGCACCATGAGCCTGGTGTTTGTCCAGCCGAAGAGTTGGTTAAGATGATTAACTCTTCGATTGAGCCTGTTTCTGAAATGATTTTCGAGAAAAAATTTTCCGAAGCGGAAGATAGGATTCTCAAAGAGGTAACCGAACTTAGGAAGGATTTCGTCAAAGAAGTTGCCGAGGTTTTAAGGGAAATTGGTAAACTCCGAACGGAAATTGCCGAGTCCAAGGTTAGTATCCTTAAGTATAACCTTTTATTTTGGACTGGACAATTGGCTGTAACTATTGGCATCCTTGCATTATTCTACAATATCCTAAAATAGGAAATTAGGAGCGTTACCTGATACCGTTCCATCGAAAAGGGCCTTATTCGTCCCTAAGTGACGCAGTAAGGCCCTAATTCTATTTTTAGGGGATGTTCAAGATGACGCAATCTTGAATTTTGATGTTTACGAAAAAACGGAAAAAGCTTCGTGGTGACAGCACGTTGTAACTCATGTTATAGCGTTGCCAACGCCATAGAGTTCGATTCCCTGGAAGAAGCCTAGAAAACAGCGGCCTCGTGGGCTTCGAAAGGTAAGAAAATGAGCTTTTTCTCAGTATGTTCGGAGTGCTTAAGCCAGGATGCCGAAAGGGTGAGTTGCCAAACGTGCGGTAGAGAGCTGTTGCCGATGTACGAGCAATTTTCAGATTTCGTTAAGTTCTGTCCGGTTTGTGATCTTTAGATCAAGAAGCAAAATTGCAAATTTCCCGCGCCGGGGACAAGCGGCGGTCGTCAGTTCGGCCGCCGTGGCCGGCTGACGGGAAAGGAGGGGTGATGGGCAATCCCGACATTGGGTGTCCATTTTGCTGGCGCGAACTGATTGGGTTGTCTGGGCAGTGTCCCAACTGTTCCGGCAAGCCGGTGGAGCGCCGGTTTGAGGGAGAGTGCTGCTGGCTGTAGCTTTCCCCGCCTTCGGCGGGCTAGGGAAATAACCCCCGGCCCTGCCGGGGGAATTTAGAAGGGGGATAAACATGTTCGAGTGGACACCGAAGCGCACTTGTGAACTTATCGAGATTGCCAGGAGGAGTCCAAACCGCAAGGCTGCGGCCAAAGAATTCGCAGCCCGGTATGGAATAAACGAAAAGAACGTAGAAGCTTATTTGTTTCAATTAACCACCCACGATCCAGAGCTAGACCGCGAGTTGCCTAAAGGGTCCAATGTCGATAAATGGACGACAGAAATGTCCGAAGAACTGGTTGCGATTGTCAAGGCCAGCGAAAATCGCAAAGCCGGTTGTCAGAAGTTTGCTGACAAGTACGGAATCACCGTTGGTTCTGCGATGGGTCGACTTTACCTATTGATTGCCAGGAACCCCGAGCTGGACCGGGATCTGCCCAAGGGTGAAAGTTTCAGGAAACCGGCGAAAGCAGTCTCCATTGAGACGGCCTTGGATGAGGTCCTGGACGCCAAGGGCGGCCCGCCCCTGACCGAGACCGACATCCAGGCCGCCGCCCACCGGGCCGGTGTGAGTTATCACACCGCCCTGAGCAAGTATGGCAGCATGATGGCGCACGGTGTCGAACCGCCCAAGCCTGCTGTTGAAGCTGTTGAGAGCATGGCTCCCGAACCGCCCGAGCCTGCCACTGAGCCGGTCACGGAACCGGTTCCCGGATCGTCTGATAACGATGGTTCCCAAGAGCTTGCCAAGCTCCGGGAAATCATCGATGGCCTGACGCTCAGGCTTCGCGCCAGCGAAGCTCAGCTTCAGGAAGAGATCAAGTCGTTCGAGTCCAGGGAGAGAGTCTACCTGGACAAGATCGACACTTTGACCAACGCCCGCGAGTTGGACCGTCAGGTCTTTCAGAGGAGCCGGGAAGAGAACGACCGACTCACACAAGCCTTGGAAGACGCCGAAAAGCGGATCAACGATCTGGAACACGACGCCGGAACGCTCCGCGACATGTACACCGCTCTGTATTTGGAACATGTTGTACTTGAAGAATTGACCAGGGCCAGCCTGGTCGTTCCGAGCGATCTGGACACCGTGATTCGGACTGCTGCGGCAGAGACGTGTGTTTCCGAAAAGGCGGCCGAAAAGGCGGTGGGTGAAGCGATCACCAGCGGCCTGTACCGGACGTGGCTGAATCGCGTGGCCCGGGCCAGGGAGGAGTCGCGCCTTTTCAGGGAGATGAGCGTCGCTGAGGCGAGCGCCCCTTACGAGGAGGTGAAAAAGCTTCGGCGGCAGGTCGATGCCGTCCGTAAATTGAACATCGCTCTTCTCAACAAAGTGTCCAAGCTTCAGCATCCGGAAGAGACGGTCAACTAACCCCTCTCACCCGGCGGTCGGGAGTATAAAACCTCCCGGCCTATGCCGGGAGGTAATTTCCAAAATTACCAGGAGGGAATTCGAATGACGACAGCGACGTACGCCATATATACCGGCGAAGGCCGGGAGAAGACGGTAGTTCAAAATCTCAAAAAAGCGGCCAGGAAGTGTAAAGATATACTTTCGGCCGCTTTTTTGTATCCCGGATACGTCCGGGTTGAGGTAGTAGCCGGCAATGATTCTGAGATCAAGTCGGCCAAGCTGGACATGCCCAAGGGGACCCGAGCCATCATCGAGATGGTTCCGGGCGTGATTAAAATCGTGGGCAATGGCCGCGAAGCCGTGCCTCTCGACTGAGGGGGCGATGTTCGTGTTTCAGGTCACGCGCACATGCCATCATGCTAATGGAACGCTTTTGCATTCGAAGATATTCGACATGCGCAAGCGGGAAATTAATCCAGCCCGGCTGGATCAGCGTGATCGTCACTCCTGGATCACCTGCTGGCACCTTTCCCCCGGCGAGTACCTGGAAATGCGTGCCGTGGTGGGTTCAGGTACGCAGGTGCATTACAACATCTTGGTTGTACACTCGGACGGGATGGAGCAAATCAAAATGCTCGATCCCGTTCCGGTCTTCGCGTAGGAAGGGTCTGATGTAAATGCCCAAATACCGGATTGACACCTGGTTCGAGCGCGACCGGGCTATGGTCGCTTTGTACGATGGTGACCAGGAGATTGCGACCTGGTGGGACGACGATGTGCTGGGCCTAGTCGAAGACGGGTTCCTTGATCCGAGGAATTGGCTCAAGAGCGCCGTCGAATACACCAGACACTTGGGAATTGTCCAGTAATCCCGGCGCAAAAGCGCCTGGAAATAAAAGGAGGAATGTTTGGTGCAGAAATTCATCATCGTCGGTCGGCTGACCAAGGATCCTGAGTCCAAGCCTCTGGAAGACGGCACGGCCCGCGTCAAGTTCACTGTAGCGGTGGATCGGCAGCTGACCAGGGAACAGAAGGAAAAGAACATTGCCGAAGGGCACAAGGAAAAAAACGCCGATTTCTTCGAGGTAACGGCCTGGCGCAAGTTGGCGGAATCAATCGTCCAGCACAAGCGTAAGGGGGACCTGGTGCTGGTCGAGGCGACACTTCGATTTAGGTCTTATGACGACAAGGACGGCGTTCGGCGGCGGGCGGTTGATATTACTGCTCACAACGTCGAGTATCTCGCCAATGCCAACGGGTCTAGAAAGGCTGACGAGGCTCCCTGGCCGGACGACGTTCCGCCCGAGTTCGGGGGGGGAGTAGATGAGTCAGACGTGCCGTTCTGACCGGTAAATAAGGGAGGCGTCCGTAAGGGCGCTTCTCTTATTTGGGACGCCGGATGCCTTCCCTTCCTCCTTTTGATTGGCCGGGCCGGTTAAAGGAGGTGGTGATGGAGTGCAACTCCATTCAAAGGGAGGGTGAGGCGGGATGCGGGAAATCCTCTTAGAGCTCAACCTTGTAGTTGGCTCGGCGTCGCTTGTTGCGCTTGTGTCTTTGATCCTCAAGGTCGAAGACATAATTCTCAAGGCGCAGCAGATTCGCTTGAACCATCTCAAGATTGAGCAACAAAAGAGGACTACCGATCCAGATCGAAGGCTCCGGTAGTCCATCCGCCAGACAGTCCCCCGGAGGTGCCGCCAGCACTTCCGGGTGCTGTCTGGATTATACGTCTAGGGGGGGCGGGTTGTCAAGTGGTTTTTGCAAAAAATGTTTTGTTAATTTCTGTGATTGTATTTTTCGTTATTGAAATAATCGATGCAATCACGAACTTCATCCTCTGGCATCAAGAAAAAAGACTTGAAAAGCTTGGGGTTGAGGTTAAGAAAGACCCTACTGACGGTATTAGAAGGCGCATGTTCAACATTGAAGCCATACTGGTTCTGATATTGTTTGCCATACTGATTAATCACTAATAGGAAATGGGAGGGATTTTTATGGACGAAAAGCTACACGGGTTTTCCGAAGAACATGTTAAGTTGATCCGGGAGACAGTAGGAAAAGACGCTGTCAACGAAGCAGAGTTCCAGCGGTTTCTGCACCGGGCATCAAAATTAGAACTGGACCCCTTGGACGGAACGATCCATTTGATCGCTCGAAGCAGAAAAGTCTATGATCCCACCGCTAAAGTCGAACGGTGGGAGAAAGCTAACATCATAATTATAGGGATTGACGGGTTCCGGGCCGTGGCTGATAAGGCTGGGAAGCTGGCT
>Ga0078972_1016724_pt1 | contig 10756 bp, 7 predicted proteins | sample YelNatPaOPGAMG01_FD_67568 | JGI IMG/M metagenome (GOLD analysis project Ga0078972, IMG submission 67568) | Hot spring thermophilic microbial communities from Obsidian Pool, Yellowstone National Park, USA - OP-RAMG-01 (SPADES assembly) (version 2) | ecosystem: Environmental > Aquatic > Thermal...
CACTTGAAACGTGGAACTTCAAACCCGTTGGTCATGGCATGTTGTATTTGTAGGTGATGAGGTTGGTGCCGCCGGAAGCCCAACAACCATTAGCAATGTTAGCCTCGATGGCACGCCCACCGATGCGACTACCGATACAGAAGGCGGCGTTCTGGGCATAAAGCCCGCGCAGCCCACTACTGCTCTGCCCATAGCACCCGATGGCTGTGGACCAGGCGTAAAGCCCGGTGCCGCTGGTGCTGAAGCCGCAGCAGTTCTGGGCGGTGTAGGCGTAAAGCCCGGTGCCGCTGCTGCTGAAGCCGCAGCAGTTCTGGGCGGTGTATGCGTAAAGCCCGGTGCCGCTGGTGCTGGAGCCGGAGCAGCCGATGGCGTTCAGGTTGGCGAAAAGCCCATAGCCGCTGCTGCTGACGCCGTAGCAATTCTGGGCGGTCTGGGCAGAAAGCCCCGTACCGCCGCTGCTGCTGCTGGAGCCGTAGCAATTCTGGGCGGTACCGGCGGAAAGCCCATTGCCGCCGGCCGACTCGCCGCGACTGTCGGACACTTGTTGGCCATAGATGGCCGTGCCGCCGCAGTCCAAGGTCACGCAGCCTCGGATTGTGTTGGCAGCAATCCCATAACCGCCCACCGTCTGCACCACGCAGTTCTCCACGGTCGAGCTCTCGCTCAAGCCCACATTAATCCCGGAGTATCGGCAGCCTGAGACCGAGACCCCGTTCAACCGCACGTTCCGCGGCGCTGCACCGGAAAAAGAAATCCCCTCCCCGAAACCCGGCCCGCTGAAGGTGCCACTGCCGTTGTTGGTGACCCCACCACGAATGTGCCCGTTCTGGATCGTGATGTCCCGCAGGCCGTCGTTGATGAGCACCGCGGTGCCCGACGCCGGATTGGTCGTGGAGCTGATCGTGAACCCGTTCAGGTCCAGCGTCACACCGCTGGTGGCAATGGTGATGGCATCACCACCGCTCACGGTCAGGTTGGTTGTCAGGTAATAGGACCCGGGCTGGCTGATGGTGAACGGCGCCGACGAGATCGGCACGCGCGGCTCGACCTGTTGCAAGGTCTTCATCGTCGGCGCCGGTGCGCCGGGCGGCGTGAGGCTGCCTTGGGCCAGCAGGGCGGAAGGTTGAGGGATGACGGACGAAAGCAGCGTAACCGCTGCGACAAGTTGGAATCTTGTTTTCATGGGTTGTTGAGTTGATGATTGAGGGTTAATAGGAAAAATTGGCCCACGGATTGGCGTCGGTGACGGTACCGCCGCTGCTGTAATCCAAAATCTCGCCCACGGTGTTCGTGGCGGCGATGTCGTAGTTGGGATTGTTGGCCCGGGCGGTATTGCGCACGATGATGTTGCCCTGGCCAGCAACTGAGATGCCCACCCCGCCGCAATCGGTCACGTTGTTGCCATCAATGCGGTTGTTGTCCAACAAAACGAATATCCCCTGCCCATTGCCGTACACATTGTTGTTTAGGACGTAGCAGAAGTTGTTTACGTTGATGCCAATGCCGTTGTAATGCGTGTTGCAACCGCTGATGGTGCTGCCAGAACTGGCCCCGATGCCGGTGCCGCTGTTTTCGCGGGCCGTGCAGCCCGTGATCGAAGACCCCACATCGGCCCAAATCCCATCGCTGTTTTTGAAGGCCACGCAGCCGCTTACGATCGAGTTCAACCCCGCCCTAATCCCGCTGTCACCGTTGTTCCGCACTGAACAATCCTTGACGATGGCGGCATCGCCGACCCAAATGCCTCTGCCGCCATTGTAGGAGGATGACAGGCTGCAAACACGGGCGCCGGTAGCCGTCACCGCGCTCACGCCGTGCTCGCCCCAACCGCGAATGACGCCGTTGGCAATGACCAGGTTCGTCCGAGTGCCGGATACAAGGACGCCGTTGGACGAGCCTTCAACCCCAATGAGCGCGAAACCATTCAGATCCAATGTCACGTCGCTGGCTTCGATAGTTACGCCGTTGGTTCCGGCAATGCCGACCAGGTTGGTCGTCAGGTAGAACGACCCGCCGTTGGTGATGGTGAACGGCAGGGCCGAGATGTGCATGCGCGGCTCGATCTGCGCCAGCGTTTTCATGGTCGGCGCTGGTGGACCCGCCGGTGCCAGGTTGCCTTGGGCTGGCATGGATAAAGGTTGAAGGTTGAAGGTTAAAATCAGCGCAAGCGCAGCTAATCTTGATGCGATTCGTTTTGTTTTCATAACGTTTTGGATTTTGGATTTGTTTCGGTTTTCGAGTTTCAGACTTCGTTCATGGTTTATGCAAGCAATAAAACTTGTTCTCAGTCGGCGCCCGGCTAGATGAACTGCAGGTTCGTGCCGTTGGTCTGGTAGGACGGCGGAATCACGGGCCAAGCGGCTGAGATGTTGGGCTGCGCGTTGGTCACCTGCAACCCCCAGCATTCGGCTCCCGCCAGTGGCCAAGACACCACCACGGTGTTCGTGGCCGTCCGCCAGACGGTCAGATACAGTGCCCCAGGCATCTGCACCACAGCCACGATGCTCCAGAATCCGCCCACGAATGTGTAGCCGCCGGCGTACGCCGGCGGGGTTGCATCCGGCTGGCCAATGGTGCCAGTGAGGGTATAAACCCCGCCAGTGCTCGTACCTCCACCGTCATCCACTGTCCACCAGTTCAGGACGAACTGTGCCCGGGTCTGAAGCCAGAAGACTGACAACAGAAGACCAAGCAACAGTAACGTTGCCCGGCGCTGCGGCTGCCCGCCGTCGGTGAGTTGTCCTTGATAGGTGAAGGCCGTGCCCAGCCGCTCGCCGCTGACAGTGATATTGTCCGAGATGCACAGGGTAGCGTTATTACTGATGGTGTTGGCTGCGCTGGTTGCGCCGAGCGCATTGCCGTGCGTGATGGCCAACGTCCCAGCTTCCACGTTGAACGCGCCCGTAAATGTGTTCGACGCGCTCGAATACAAGATGCCGTTGCCGGTTTTCCGGAGTGTGGTCGTGCTGCTGACTGTGGCAGAAACAGTCAGCCAATTGTTCCAGATTGAAAAAGCCGGTGCCACGTCGAATGTGCACGGGTTCGGTCCGTAGGGTTGGAGGTTGCCGGAAATGGTCGAGCCTTCACCGGCGCCCGGGCCAGGGTTGACGGTGATTGTTGCCCCACTTTGCAGTGACAAAGTGCCGGCGCTGGTAGAAATGTCACCGCCCTGGTTAAGTGTTATGTTGGCGATGGTGCAGTCCAGTCCGGTGAGGTCCAATGACCCGTTCTTGTTTATTGTGACTGGCACAAGACCGATCTGATGCGCAGTTGACTGACGGACGGTAGCGTTACTGATTGTGACGGGGCTGTATGCGATTCCCTGTGCGAGTGCAGACTTGCCTACCACCAGTAGCCCGGCCCGCACGTCAGTCGGCCCGGTGTAGATGTTATCGCTGTGACCCACATACGTGAGCGTGCCGCTGCCTTGCTTCACAACGCCGCCGTGGCCGCTGAGCTGGCCGGCCAACCACACGTCGCCGGCATTTGTCACCGTAAGCGTCGAGTTGCCCAACCCAAAAAACCGTTCAATGCCAGCGAAGCGCTCGCGTTTGGACATGCGAGTGTGGTTGGGCCGCTGAGCAAGCCGTTGAAGTTGATGGTGCTTGCGCCGGATGTTTGCTCAGCGCGTACGGCGTTGGTGATGGTGACCGCGTTACTGCTTCGGGTGTAACTGCCATCGGTGAACTTGATGGACTTGAGTGTAAGGTTGATGTTGTCCTTGATGTTATTTTTGTTGGTGGCGCCTGGGGGAAACACTACATCGTAGCCGTTTGTAGGCGGCGTGTTACGTGCCCAGTTATTAGCCACGCTCCATAGGTTGTTGAGGTTACCCGTCCAGGTCCGAGTTGCGGCAAATGCAGATGTTTGTCCAATGCCGAGGAGAAACCCGGTAAGCAACAACGCCCCAAACGCAACCTGACATGGGCGCAGTCGAATACGTCGTGGGCCGACTTGCGGTTCTAGACTCAGCCGAACGATGGCACTTGTATTTTTGGGCTCTGGCAGAGAGTGACAAACATGCCATTTTTGTGGATTTGCGGTTTTCATTACTGTTTTCATTTCGGTTCAGGTGCCTCGTTACAGTTTGAGTGTTTTTGAAGCGGCCTCGGAGCAGCCGGGGTTCGCCTGACAGTTTTTGATGCCGTAACGAACAACCCGTGTGCACCGGGCGGATAGCCGTGGTGTGCAACCTCGCAGCGAGCTTGAACAAAAAGCTCGGCCCGAAAATCGGTCCGGCAAATTCGATGCGTGCGGCGCGTGTATTTGCTCCGGGCAGTGAATCGGTTCAAACGGGCTCGATGTTGCTACTGCACAGTCTGGAAGTTGCGTCAGGGCCTTGGGGTGGCTACAGGTCGTTCCGTATGTGGAGCAGGTGCGGTAACCGTACAGTCTTGATTTGCAATCCGCCCCTGGCTCGGCAGGACAGACAATGAGCTTCCGCTCGCGGCCAAGCCATGGATGCCGCAATGTGGTTGGCTTCATAAAGGCCGCCGGGTTTTAGGTAGGGTGCCGCGCTTACACAAGCGTGCCCGGCCTAAACCGGCCCGCTTATAGCACGCGCCACCAGCAAAGGCAAGGAAAATTTTCCTATCCGGGCAGAGCGCAGTTTTCCTGGCAGCATGCTGAACTTTTTAGTGCCAAAGCGTGTCAAAGATGAGTAGATTTGGCTGCGTCTATTTGCCGGTCGAGCCGGCATTGCATGACCGAAATTTAACGATGTCATTTACGTTTACGTTTCTTGGCACTGGCACATCGCAGGGTGTGCCGATTATCGGGCATGAGTACACGGCCGAGTTTCTGGCCAACCCGAAAAATCATCGGACACGGCCTTCGGTGTACATTGCAACTGACGCGGTCAAACTTGTCATTGACACGACACCGGAGTTCAGAATTCAGATGCTGCGTGAAAATATCCGGTGGCTTGACGCGGTGCTTTTCACGCATCCACACGCCGACCATATCATGGGGTTGGACGATTGCAGGCGTTTTTGTGACCTGCGCGGTGGCAAAGCGTTGCCAGTTTATGCAAGCGCAGAAACAATGGAACATCTGCGGCGTGTGTTTGCATACGCATTCCATGACGGGCCATGGGAAAAGGGGTATTTCATCCCTGAACCGCATATAATTGCCGGGCCATTTGAGCTTGGGGATTTGCAGGTTGTGCCGTTCCCATTGCCACATGGGCGCGTTACAACACTCGGCTTTCTGTTCGTGCAAGGCGCAAGAAAACGGCTTGTGTACATGAGCGATTGCAAGGCTGTACCGGCGGATATTATCGAGCAGGTTCGCGGGGTTGAAGTAGCCGTGCTCGATGCACTGCGGCGTGAGCCGCACCCGACACACATGTCCTTGGATGAAGCATTAACAACAGCTAGGCTCATCGGTGCGCCACGAACGTATTTCACACATCTCACACACGAGTACGATCACGATGTTGCTCAGGCCGAACTGCCGGCAGGTGTGTTTTTTGCCTACGACGGCCTGCGTGTGACATGCGATGCGGCATAACGGGGCAAAAACTGGCTTCGCAAAGGCAATGGTCACTGTGCCAGTACAGTGCATTTGCCTGGTTGTGTTGTCGGTTGCAGGTGCGGCAAGTTGCGTGAATGCAACAGCAGGCGGTGAAGAGGTTGTTGTGGTTTACAACACGCGCGTGCCTGAATCGAAGCTGGTCGCTGATCACTACGCAACAGCCCGTAATGTGCCGACGAATCAAATCATTGGACTAGACATGCCGAGCACCGAGGTTGTGCCACGGCGAATCTTCACGGTGCAAATCCAACTACCACTGGCACGCGCATTTGAAACGCGGAAATTGTGGCGGTTAACAGCAGCGCGCAAGCCGGACAGTACAAATGAAACAACGCCAGTTCATTGGTGTGTGACCGAGTCCAAGGTCAGGTATTTGGTTTTGTGTTACGGTGTACCGTTGAAGATCGCGCGCGAGACTAACCTGGTTGAAGATGGCATGGAGAAGGCACCGGTCGAGTTTCGACGGAATGAAGCGGCTGTTGACAGTGAACTTGCGTGGTTACCAATGCACGCGCAACGCGTGCACCTGTTCGGCGCGCTACGTAACCCTGCATTCGGTGCGACAAACACCGGTGCATTGCATCCGACAAATGGCGTGTTGATGGTCTGCAGGTTGGACGGCCCAAGCGCCGCGGTTGCTAAAGGACTCGTTGACAAGGCTATTGAAGCCGAGACAAACGGTCTATGGGGGCGGGCATATTTCGATCTGCGCAGCGTCACCGGTGGGTACGCCATCGGCGATGATTGGTTACGTGCGGCTGCTGAGATTTCGCGGTTTGTCGGGTTCGAGACTGTGGTTGACACTAATCCCGCAACATTTTCGGCCGGTTTCCCGATGAGCCACATAGCTCTTTACGCCGGCTGGTACGAGGGCGGGTTGTCCGGGCCGTTTGCATTGTCGCAAGTCGAGTTCATGCCGGGTGCATTTGCGTATCACCTGCGATCTGACAGTGCGTATTCAATGCGGCAACTGAACCTGTGGGTGCCCGGGTTGCTTGCCAAAGGCGCAACTGTTACGCTCGGTACAGTTGACGAACCCTACTTGCAGTGCACGCCGAACATAGCATTGTTTTTTGCGCGATGGCTGCTCCAGGGATTCACATTCGGCGAGGCTGCCTACGCATGCCAGGAACTGCTTTCATGGCAAACAACTGTTGTTGGCGACCCGCTCTACAGGCCGTTTGCGAAACCGCCCCAGCAATTGCACCACGAACTCCAACGGCGCAAAAGTAAACTGGTCGAATGGTCGCACCTGCGTGTGGTCAACCTAACGCTCACGCGCGGTTATCCATTGTCGGAAGCAATCCGGTACCTCGAACAAATTGATGCAACAACAAACAGCGCAGTCCTGATGGAAAAGCTGGGGGATTTGTATGTCGCCGACGGTAAACGCCAGTCCGCAGTTGACGCATATCAGAAAGCACTGCGGCTTGACCCAAGCCCGCAGCAGCGTGTCCGGTTGATGTTGACTTTGGCCGAAAAGCTGACGGCCTTGGGCCGCGACTCTGAAGCCTATGATATCTATAAACAATTCATACGCGAACGGCCGGATTACCCGGACAAGCTCAGTGTTTACCGAAAACTTGTTCCGCTTGCCGAAAAGCTGAATAAACCGGACGCAAAAGGGCTTCAGGCTGAGCTTGAGAAACTCACTTCATCGGATACCAAGGCCAACCGATAAAGTGTACCTTCAAAAAGTGCTCTGGCTGCGTCCAATGTCGCGTCAACGTCTAAGGCTGCGCGAACTGAGGCGTTTTACCAAGCCGACCATGCTGACGATCGCGTTCGGTGGGACATGCATGCGAGAATTTTTTTGCACCTGCGACAAAAATTTTGTGTCAAGCCGAGCCAGGATAATGCAGGGGCAAGCGCCCGTGTTACGGTTCGGTCGGATTCCAACCGTCGTGGCCGCACAGGATTTTTCGGGGCGATAAGCTGGCAGCTTCGACATCGGTTAACTGCCGTGCCCATTTGACACGTGCGTCCGGGTTCGCGCCGGGGCCGGTGCTGTTGTATTCAGCATACCGTGCGGTTCTCTCCGCGTCTGGCTTGTTCCAATTATGCCAGCCTTCGGGCCTTACAACATCCGACATCTCGGTGTTAAGGAATGTCACCGCTGCGTATGGGCGCCAGGGTCGGCCAAGATAAGTTTTTACACCCGGCGCACCCGTGATTTTGCACCTCCAAAACACAAAGCCAAATGCCTGGGTTTGTGGCGTTGACGCGGCTGTGATGTAGCCGTTGCTGCGACAATGAATATGGCACCGGTCGAACAAAGCAGTTGCACCGCCGAAAATGAAGTCGACATGACCGGCGATGTAACAGTTGGTGAAATAATGGCGGCCGCGATTTAATAAAACCGTGTCTTGCCAGCCTAGAAACCGGCAATTCCGAAATATGACCCTGTCTGCATCAACGCGTACTGCCAGTGCCTGCCCGACCGGTCCGGCTGAGTTTTCGAACGTGATGTTCTCAGCAACAAAATGGTCACCGTCAATTACAACTGTCGGCGTTCTGAACGTGCCGATTGGTTTGCCGTCCGGCCCGGGCATGTTGGCATGCAGATCGTATGTGATCACCGTCTTTTCCGCATCAGCACCCACCAACCGTATGCAGCCGCGCTCGCGCTGGACATAAACCAGCTCGCGGTACACGCCAGGTTTGACATAGATCACCCACGGGTTGCTCGGTGTGGGTGTATGCGGCGCAGCCATGATCGCCTCGTGCACTGACTTAAACTGACCACTACCATCGGCAGCCACAATTGCGTCGCATTTGATTGGCGCGGCTGATTCTGCGCCGGTCCCTTCTGCAACAACAACAGCAGCACACGCGCAGATGATCGCTGGCGGGATGCCTGTTTGGGTTACGCACCTGCAAAAAATGAACTTTGGCAGGTGCGCAATGTACAATGACAAGTTTAACATGGCGCTCATTCGCGTAACAGTGTGGCAGCCATCAGGCCAATAACAACTTCATTTGCAAGCGCGCGTACAGTAAGCCCAGCCAGTTCCTTTGTTTGATCCAGACCCAGCTCGAGCACCGTGGCTGCGCCGCCGTGTACTTTACCGCCTTTGCCCTTAAAAGTTTCAACATCGAGCAAGCGAACTGTGCCTGTCAGCAGATCAACTCGGGGTGGGATCGGTTCCGGCCTGTGAAAAGCGTAGTCGTCAATGAAATAGTCCTGGTCAATCGGCCACCAGGTCGTCGGGTTGTGCAACGGCAGGCGCGCAGTTGAACCGTCTGCGTACCGCACGAGCACTTCGCCGTTGTCGAACCTGCTTTGCATTGGGTTTGTTGATCCAGCCATCAATAGATAGATGCGTCGTGCACGACCACGCAGCGGCACGGTGACTTCATTTGGGTAGTTGTCCCACTGCGAAGTGAAAATGACATTTTTTGCGTTTAAGTTTGTGGGCGTTTGGAACGGGACACCGTTTGGCATCAAGAACATGCCGCCGCACCTGGCAGCCGCAGCGCGGAGTCCGGAATCGTCAACATCAAACTGTTCTTGGTACCTGCACCAACTGCCTATGCCCTGTTTCGGTATTGCAAGTGAACAGGAAGGCGAACGCGGCGACAGATATTCGTTGCGGAAAATCTGCGTTACGCTGTCGTTGAAAAATGCGGACAGATCAACAGGCTCGAGCTTGGTCGAATGGGGCAGGGGAGCCTTCCAATCCGTCCGGGCGGTTACGGTCTGGTCTCCGGTGCGTCGGATTTCAAATGTCAGTGGTGTCCACCAGTTTAACTTGCCTTGTTTAACTTTGGCAAAGACAGTCCGATGCCCCACCTGGCCTGTTACCATGGCAGAAAATCCGTTCCGGTTGCACCTGAGGTTTGCGAGTGTTTTTTGTGGGTCGGCAACTTCGGACGGCCTAACCTCATCGAGCATAACGTCGAGTTTGTCCCCCAAAGCGACTGCGCGCGGTTCAACGTGTACGGTTTTCGTGGTTTGCCCGCGCCAGGTAATAACGATTGTATGCTCGGTTTGGCGGGGACTCACAATTTCAATTCGCGGCAACTCGACTGACTCGTCAAGTGAACGCCATTTTGCGGATTTGCCGTTTACGGTCACACTGTTTATCTGGTCGCGCAATGCAGGTGCATGCAAACGCAGTGTCAGCGGCTGGCCGAACCGCAGTTGTACCGCGTACTTTTCGGTCAAACCGGTACGTTCGAACGCAAAATCAAAGTCTGGATGTCTGATACGCGCGTGTTGCCAGTGTGTTGGCCAGCCGGGCCGGATCAGTAATTCGCCCGCAAGTGCGTCTGGCCGAATGCCGAATAATCCCTCGACAACTGCACGTGCACAAACGCCGACTGCATCAGCAAAGTCGCGTTGCGCTTCGCGCCTCGCGACGTCCAATGGGGTTGTCATGCCCAGGTTACCTGGACACAAACCCATGAACATGCTGTCGAGCAACGCCCCCTTAAAGAGTCGGTTGGCCACTCCTGGTCGGTTTGCTTGCCAGTACGCTAGTGCGGTGTGCAATGCCTCGGCCATTACAACATTGTTCACCGACCACGAGTAGGGCATCCAAGTTGTAGTTGAAACTGTGAAAAGGTCTTCCCCGGGCACGTTCGGCCCATGAATCGGTATGTGCGGGATTTGCGTGTCGAGGTATCGTGTCATCTGCCAAGCTTGCATTGGCGTTGCGGCCTCGGAATCAATTGTGTGATAAACCGTCCAAACGCCGCAATTCGGATGTACAAGTTGCTTGCCCAGCCAGTCTTTGTACTCGGCGAACCAGCCACGGTCTTCGAGCCACAGTAACGTGTGCATCGCCGCACGAATCAGTTCTGCCTCGCGTTCGTAAGGTGCGGCGTCGTACCCGAGGATACGCGCCAGGCGCGCGGCCATTTTATTGTGCCAATAATTGTACGCGCTGGTGTATGTAACACCGCCCCCATGGTACTGTAGATCGTCGCTTGCCCAAATTGCTGCATAAGCTTCATAAAGCGGCATGTTCCCATTGCCAAATGGGCGTCTGAACAGGCGCTGTTCCCACGCGAAATGGCGTTCGATAACCGGCCAAAGCGAGCGCGCAAATTCGAGGTCACCTGTCCAGAGCAGATGCCGGAACAGTGCGTCAATGTAAACCAGGTTCATGTCGTAGTGCGATTTTGACAGTGCACCGTTGCTGTGCAGGGCGGCTTCGCATCGGGATAAATTCGAATCCGGATCAGGTGGCGGCAGTTTTTCAGGTACGGGATTTGT
>Ga0078972_1016725_pt1 | contig 10755 bp, 8 predicted proteins | sample YelNatPaOPGAMG01_FD_67568 | JGI IMG/M metagenome (GOLD analysis project Ga0078972, IMG submission 67568) | Hot spring thermophilic microbial communities from Obsidian Pool, Yellowstone National Park, USA - OP-RAMG-01 (SPADES assembly) (version 2) | ecosystem: Environmental > Aquatic > Thermal...
GTGATGGATGCAAGCACATGGTCTAGACATAGCGAAACATTTAAGAAATTCTTAGAAGAGAATGTTAAAATTGATGAAGATATAAATGTTAATGATTTTATAAATAAAATGAAGATATTAAAAAGCTGTTCAGAAATTTTCTATAAAAGCTTAGCAATTGCAGATAAAATATATAGTGGAGAACCAAATAATAAAATTAATGGAGAATTAAGTAAAGATAAAGTTTCTAAAGTTCTTAATGCAATTGGAGAAGAAATAAAAGAAAATGGAATAATTGATGAAAGAATATTTGAAAAAGGATTAGAAAGATTAGGAATTGAAGAAGTAAAAATATGGGGAAAAGATGAAACATTAGTAGGAATATACGGAAAAACATTTGAAGATATGATTAAAATATCTTTAGGCAATATTGAAATTAAAGAAGGAGATTATTTGATTTTTAGAATATTTACAGAAGATAAAGGTCCATACTTTATTATAGCAAAAATGGGTAGGGAAGGTGCAAAGCAGTGCCAATTTGGAGGAGCAAGTTTTCGTGAAAGAATTGGAAGCGAAGAATTCTATATAAAAATAGAAGATGTGATAAAAAATCCAAAAGATTGGTATAATAAATTAATTAAAGGGAAAATTGAAGAAATAAAAGATTATTATAAAAAATATCATACTATAAAAATATTATCTGAGAATGAAATAAAAATAATTAATGAGAAAACAAAATTAGAGAAAATATTAAAATTAGAAAATGTTAAGCTTTATTTTGTTGATCAAGGAAGATTTCTTGGAATAAAAGGAGATGTAAAAATAGAAGAAACTGGAAGCGAGGTAGAGATAGCAATACGTACTGATGGAGATGGAAATATAGTAATAGGAGCTTCTAAAGGAGAAGATTTAAGGGAAGTAAAAGATATCGATCTTGATGAAAATAGGATAAAATTCTATATGAAAGGAGACAAATGCACATTATATTTTGTAAATCCATTAAAGCTTGTAGAAACAATTCAAGAGAATGGTGAGTGGCTAATAAGTATGGACGCTGCAGAAGCATGGTTTAATGCTGGAGAAAATGATGTAATGAAAGGAGCAATAGGTGAAAAAGCTGGAGAGAAAATGTCTCCATATATTGAAGGATGTACATCGGAAGGAGAAACTGCAGAAGGGAGACCTTCAGGTTTTTCAGATGTTAAAATAAAATTGGATGGAATAGATTCTCCAGAAGAAGTTAAAACATGTGATTTAACTGGAAAATCTATAAAAGAATGTAATGAAGTGTTTAGAAGAAAATTAAGTGAAGCAATAAGGCAAATTGAAAATGAATTTAAGAAAGAAGTTTTTAAAAATAGTAAAGCTGGAATCGTAATAATAATTGGATTTGATAAGAATAAACTATTAAAAAATCCTTATGCTAAATATGTAAAGATTGATGTATTAATTGCAAAAGTGCCTAGTGAAAAACCTAGTGATTATAAAATACTCTCGGCTCCTGAATGGTTCAAAAAATCATAGATTTTTTACAAATTATTTCAGATAACGATTTATTTTTTTAATAAATCTTCTTTATAAGTTACTTTACTTTTTATTACTTTTGGTTCTATTCCATAGAAATGAATTTCTTTATTTAATGGAAATGCTTTAATAATTTTCTTATTATTTCTAATATATTCTAAATTTTCATTTTCTACATTTATTCTTATTTCATCATTATCAAATGGAACTTTTAAAATTTTATTTTTATCATAATATTCTAATGTGATATTTAATTTTGGAACTAATTTTGTTGCTTTTGGTTCAATTAATTTTTCTGCATTTTCTATTTCTTCAATTGGATGAGTGATTACATTGAACTCAGCTTCAATATCTTCTATTAACCAATCTGGGATTTCTTTTTCATAACTTTTCCCTGTTTTCTCATCTTTTGCCCATATTGTTCTTTGAGATTCATCGCTTATATCTAAGTTTATATCAATACATTTATATCCTGAACCATATGGAAGATATGAAAGAGTTTTAAATTCATAACCTATTGACCATGAACCTTTTTTTAAACCTATATATAAATATCCTCTTTCTTGTTTATAGTCTCTACTATACTCTATTTTTATTTTAGGAATTAATCTTATAAGTATTTCAGGCATTTGATTCTTAATATAAAATATTTTCTTCTAGAATATAACTCTTACTTTTTTACATATGATTATTGAAAAGATAAACTTCAAAAATAAAATAAAATAAAATAAAGAATTGTGTAAAGATATAGTGAATATAGAAATACCCAAAGATAAAAGAAGGTAACTATCGATAAGTATATGAAAATTGATGTATTAATTGGGAAGACCTTTAAAAAAAGGATTAAAAAAATTTAAGCCTAGTTATTTTTTATTTTTCATTATATTAAATATTTATGAAGCATAAAAACTCGTAATACATTTAATTGAGAAGAAAGATTAGTTGAAAAGAGAGGTTTTCATATTTTAGCTTTAAATCTTATTAAATGAAATACCGGAAGTTTGAAAAATTCGATAAAGAAGTTTATGAATGAAAAATATTTATAAAAATAAATATTTCTTTTAAATTAAAAAATGTAGCCCCGATAGCTCAGTCTGGTTTGGAGCGCCGGCTTGGTATATTTCAAAAAGCCGGCGGTCCCGGGTTCAAATCCCGGTCGGGGCTCATAATTATTTTTTTTCATTTTTCTTAAGAAACACGCATTACTCTTCCTATTGTATAATTTTCTAAGAAATCAAAGAGAAAGATTTTTTCGTATGCTATTATTTGCTTCTTTACATTTTCTTCAAAGCTTTCATAATTAAAAGTAATCTTTTCTAAAAATTATGAGGAAAAAGATTTTTATTAAAAGCTAGAATTTTTTATAATGAAAATTAATGAAGGGTAAAGTTAAGGTAGAAGAATTTTTAAAGGAAATTGAAAAAGAATTAGGAGAATTACCAAAGGATCTTCATGTAACAAGAATGTGTTGTAGTTTAATAGCAATATCTGAAGGAAAAATAATAAAAGCTGAAGAACCTTGTTTAAAATATTGTCCTTTTCGTGCTCAAGATAATTTATATAAATTCAAAAATTTTAATTTAAAAGAAATATGCAATGCAATAGAACTTAAGATATCAAGATTTGGCCATTTTACGAAAGAAAGAGAATTGCATAGAGAAAGCATAGAAGTTAAGTATGGATTTTCTGAAATGTTAATGTATGCTTTAAATAAGAAATGGATAGATGCAGCTGTTATTGTTTGTGAAGGGTCTGGAACTGTTATCACAAATGAGCCAAGCTTAGTTCAAGGGATAGGAGCAAGAATGACTGGAGTTTTTTATACTTCTCCAATAAAAGAAATTATTAAAAGAATTGAAGAAAGAAAAGGATATGTTGTTTTTCCTGAAACTGCTAAAATAGATCAAATAGCTGGATTGAAAAAGGCAATAGAATTGGGTTTTAAGAAAATTGCAGTTACAATAAATGGATTTTATGGAGAAGATTTAAAAGAAATTAGAGAATTAGAAAAAAGAGAAAATGCTTCAATCATTTCTTTAATTGTTTGTACTACTGGAATGGATAAAGAAAGAGCAGAAGAAATAAAAGAATATGCAGATATTGTTCAAAGTTGTGCTTCTTTTTATGTAAGAGAAATTGTAGGCAAAGCAGCAAAAATGCAAATAGGAACAAGGCTTCCAGTTTTTGTTTTAACTAAAAAAGGAATAGATTTTGTTTCAAATTATTCTTCTGAAGAATTTAAGAATTTTATACAAGAAAATAAAAAGTATCTCATTTCTGGCTATCATGGATATATGAAGAACCCAATAAAAATGAAAATGGGGAATTTTTATACTTACTTAGGTGAAGTGGGAAAATTGCCTTTAAGAGTTGAAGATGAACCAAATCCTCTTATATAGATTCCATTCTTAATAAAAAAAAGTAACTTGAAAATCTTTGATTGTTTAATTTAAGCAAAGATAGATGATACTTAATTTCCTTTTTTCCTTATCACAAATCAAAATAATAGAATTTGATTCTTAAAATATAAGCGTATTTTTCTTTCGTAACATATATTTTATATTTTTTAAAGAAAAGAAGTATTTCACTAATGGATTCATGTGGATTCATGATTATTAAAAAGAATAATGGTAGTTTCTATAATTCTTTTCTGCACTCTTTTAATAACTTTCATGATAACTACTTTAAATTTTAATATTTTTTTAAAAATTAATATTTTTTGTTTTGAATATTTTAAATAATTTTCATAAATAAAATAAATATACAAATAAAAGTTAAAAAGTTAAAAAGGATGGAATAATCAAAAAATTCAATCACATTCATTTTCCCTCTTCTTACATATTAAAAAAATTTATATACCAATTTAACATATCATATGCGATTTAGAATGTCGGGAGAAAAGAAAAAAACTAACTTATCATTAGTTATTTCTGTTGTTATTATAATAGTACTTTTGGCAGCTTTGGTATACTATGCAACTATGCCTCCAAAAGTAGAAGTTGTTCCAACAACAATTGTCAGTACAACGACTGTAACTCCAGAAGTCAAACCACGTGAAATAAAGATAGGAGTCATAGGGAAGTCGTTATCACCATGGTGGACAATAGCAAAAGCTGGAGCTGAGTATGCTGGAAAAGTGCTTAAAATTCATGTAGACTTTTTTGCTCCAACAAAAGAAGATGTCCCAGCTCAATTAGATGCCTTCGATTCATATTTAGCTAAAGGATACGATGCTATTGCTTTTGCTTGCTCTGACCCTAAGGCAAGTGTGGCATATATAAACAAAGCTATTGAAAAAGGAGTGCCAGTAATCACATATAATAGTGATTCGCCTGAAAGCAAAAGACTTTGCTTTGTAGGTATTAGTGATTATGAAGGTGGAAGAGCTGCTGGTGAATTAATGATTAAAGCTTTACAAGAGAAAGGCATACCAGTTAAAGGATCAAAATTTGGTGTTGGACAAGGATCCGCTACAGCTTTAAATGCTATAGAAAGAGCTAGAGGTTTTATGGATGTCATTAAAGCTGCTGGTGGAATAGTTTTAGAGCCAGTAATAGATAAAGAAGATCCTGAAAAAGCTTTTGAATTAGCAACGACTCTTTTAACAGCCCATCCAGATATAGTTGGAGTATTTGGAACGTATAGCTATAATGGAAAAGCATTATCAGCTGCTGTAAAACAACTAGGTTTAGTAAATAAAGTTGTTGTTATACAATTTGATACTCTTAAGCAAAATATTGATCCAATAGTCGAAGGAGTATCGTATGGAACTATTGGGCAAAGACAATTTTTCCAAGCATTTCATGCCGTTAGACTTTTATATAATATTATCGTTAATAAAATGTACACCAATGATTTAAATAAAGCAGTAGAGATAGTCTTACAAAGTGAGATAATAGGTTATCCTGAAAATAAATGGTATCCAGTAGGGTTCGATGAAGTAACTATACACAATTTAAAAGATGTAGCTTTACTTTATGATAAATTGGGAATGCCAAGAGATTGGAAATATCCAGGAGAACCTTAAATTACCTCCTCTTTTTTATTTTTTAATTTCATAGAAAATTTTCCAAAAATATATTAATATTATCTAACTTATATTATTAAATTATTATTAAATATCATGATAAAAGCTTGCCAATAAAAATATTTATAAGATTACTGCTTTATTATTTATTTTTATCATTAATTTTTCTAAAAGAAATATAGTATCTTTTAAATTTAATACTTCCATAATTTTCTAGGAAAAAAGCAGTTTTTAATATAGTATTAATACTTGAGAGAAAAATTTGTTTGCTTATCATTCTAAGTCAACAAAAATTCTTGTTCATAAAAAAAAAGATAATTGTTTAGCTTTTTTCTAGCTTCATTTGTCTAATGAAATTCATTGCTACAGCAACAAATAATACAATTCCTGTTATAATTTCATGTAAATATGGAGATACTTCAAGTGTTACTAAACCGATTCTTATTGTAGCCATTATTAAACTTCCAATAATAGCTCCTAATAATGACCCTTCTCCACCACTTAAACTTATTCCACCAAGAGCACAAGCAGCGATAGCTTCTAGTTCATATCCTGATCCCGTACCAGGCCATGCAGAAGTAAGCCTAGCTGTGATTATTATGCTAGTAAGACCAACGATAAATCCAGCAACCATAAATGAAATATATCTAATTAGTTTATAGTTTATTCCACATGCTATAGCGGCTTCAAGATTTCCTCCCGTGGCATATATGTGTTTACCTATTGGAGTTAAGTTTAACAAATAATAAATCAAAAAACTCACTATCATTAATATAATAAATACGATTGGAATATTAAATATGGCTCCTTGCCCTAAGAAAATCAATTGTTCATTTTGAGTAACATCTATACCTATTGGAAAACCAGAAGTCGAATATTGAGCTATTCCACGAGCTGTGGTTAGAGTAATTAATGTTATTAAGAAAGATGGTATACTCGATGGTAATGGTGGTGAAAATTTATTTATAAAAAATGAATGCCATAATCCAACAAATACTGAAAAAATTAGCGTTATTAATGATGCTATAATCCAATGCATACCAATATTTGTTAACATAGCAGCCAATATCATTCCATTAAGAGCTACCATAGAACCTATAGATAGATCAAGGCCACCACTTATTATTATTATTGCTTCTCCAACAGCTAATAAAGCCATAGTTGCAAAATGTCTTAGTAATATATGAAGATTCATAGGATTCATAAATATTGGGTTGAGATATGAGAAAATAGAGAATAAAAATATGAAAACGACGGAAAGGAAGAAAAGATGAGTGAATCTCATATTTATCAAATTGTTCACCACCTTTTTAATAAGTTATTTTATATAATTAATTTATATAGTTTTTTCTTTGATGATTTACGATGGATAATGATCAGATTTTATATAGTTAATTTATATTAAGATTTAAAGTTAAATTTTATATATGAGATTTTTTCTTTTTTAGATGAGAAATATGGCATTAATTGAAATGAAAAATATAACGAAATATTTTGGAACAATAAGAGCACTTAACAAAGTGAGTTTAACATTAGAGAGGAGAGAGATCCTTGGTTTAGTTGGGGATAATGCAGCTGGAAAGTCTACATTAATGAAAGTCTTAATTGGGTTATATGCTCCTGATGAGGGAGAAATATATGTAGAGAATAAAAAGATTGATACCTCCACTTATAATCCATCAGAAGCTAGGAAGATTGGAATAGAAATGGTTTTTCAAGATATGGCTCTTGTTCCAACTCTTGATGTTGTAGAAAATATGTTTTTAGGAAAGGAATTAACAAAACGTTTTAAAGTTTTAGATAGAAAAATTATGAGTCAGAAAGCTCTTGCTATTTTAGAGGAGGATTTAAATATTAAAATGAAGAGTGACGATCTTAAAAGAAAAATTAGGTCATTTTCAGGAGGACAGAGACAAGCAGTAAGTATTGGAAGGGCATTATTATGGAACCCAAAGGTTCTTATTCTAGACGAACCAACAGCTAGTTTATCTATAGCAGCAACAGAAAGTTTACTTAAAACTATAAAGAAACTTAGGGAAGAACGAGGAATTTCAATTATCATAATAAGTCATAGATTACCTGAAGTTTTCTCCATAGCTGATCGTATAATGGTTTTAAGAGCTGGAGAGAAAATTGGTGAAAAATATAAAGAAGAAACTACTATAGATGAAATTATTAAAATGATGCTAGGAATTAAAATAGAAACAACATCATTATAATGAAAAATTCAAAGTCTTATTTTTTTATTTTGGTTATAATTTTCACAGGGAGAATATATAACTTTTAAGAAACTTTTTAATTCATAAGGTTGATCAATAAAAATCTAGCTATAAAAAATTTTATACTTATTTCCATCTTTCATTTTTCCTATTCCGATTTAAAAAAAAGAGGGGTTTAAAATCTCTCATATTTTATTAAAAAACTTTAAGCTTAATATTTAAAATCTTCTTTTTCTGGCCATACTTTAGGGACATTTCCTGGAGGATAAGCTTTTTTAAACCATTCTATAAATTCTATTATCCTTTTTATTGTTTCTTCTACTATTATTTTCCCTTTTTCTATACTTGCTTTACTAGCATCTCCTACAACACCTATTGGATAATGATGTATTTCCATATAGCTTGATACATCATACCATCCAAATGGTCTACCATAAACATTTCCAGCTTTATCAATCCATTTATCTGGTATTAATCCAACCATTTTCTCTACTTTAGAAATTGACAATTTAGATTTATCACATAATTCTTTAGCTACGTAAAGTATAACAGAAGTTTCTAATTCATCTGCATGAATGAATGGAGTTTCCAATTTTATTCCAGGAGCTAATTCTTTTCCAGCTTGAAGTAGATCTCTAACCCAAGACCACCAACTAGTAACCAATATGATAGCATGAACACCATCTTTTATAATAGCTTCATCTTTTACAATTGGTAAAACATATTCTTGTCCATGAGAATTAAAAAGAATTATTTTTTTAAATCCAGTATTGCTTAACCATTTAACAATTGATCTAACATAACCAATGTATGCTTCTTTATCTATCGGAATTGTTCCAGGCATTCCATAATGATGTGATGGATGGCTTCCATAAATTACTGGAGGAGCAACAGTTATTCCAGTATCGTATGCAATTCTTTCAACAATATATGTTCCTATTAACGTATCTTCTCCGACAGGAGCTGGTGGACCATGGTTTTCAATCGATCCACAAGGAACAATTATTATATCACTTTCTTTTATCCTTTCTTTAATTTCATCAATAGTCATTTGATCTAAATACATTTTCTTTTTAAATTTATTATATATTGGTATAGAAAATCTAGATTTATACTCTGACAATAAAACCACCTTAAATATACTAAAAACAATAATTAGATAACTATATAAATTTTTTAGACATATATTTAATAGCATACTCTAAAAGGCAAGTACAAATTCTATTACCACCAACATATGTCGACTTTAAAAAATTTTATATTTTTGTAGTACGACCAGATTTGATGATAATTTTTCAAAAAAATAAAATAAAATCGTATAAAAAATAAAATTCATATTTTTTCCTAAAGTGATATTTCTAATAATATTATCGAAAAAGTTAAAATATTTCTAAAATTTTCTTTTTAAAGTATGAAAGAAGGAGTATTAGTAAAAAATGTTATGGATTTTAAACCATATGAATTAATTAATCCAAATAGAACTGTTAGAATAATTATTGATAATAAAATTTGTGAGGCAAAAAATTTTTCAGCAGGTTTTACTATAGTAGACCCTTTGAGTAGCACACCTTTTCATTCTCATGAAAATGAAGAAGAGTTTATTTATATTCTTAAAGGAAATGGAAAATTTATAACAGAAAAAGAAGAATATGAACTTAAAGATAATACTGTTATATTCATTAAGCCTGGTATCAAACATAAAATAGAAAATATTGAAGAATCTCCATTATGGTTTATATTTGTTTATTCTCCACCTGGCCCTGAAGAAGAGATATATAAACAAATTAAAAAACTGTAAATTTGTGATTTTGATATCCAAATTAATTTTCCTATATCGACCTTCCCTTTTGTATAAAAATTTTACTCATAGATTTAAAAAAGATGGGGGCACCTTTATGCTTGATTATTATAATTTTTTTCATAAATAGATATTCATTTATTGCCGGATCTTTATCAAATAATTTTTTAAAGTATTATATATTTCTGTTGCTAATCGTTGCCTTTCATATTTGTCTCTAATAATATATGCTGTAAGATCATGCGGAAATTTTATCCATTCTATTTCTTTCATAATATTACACCTTGAAAAATATAAATAATAGAGAAGAGAGCTATTATTCCAATAAAATATATCATCTATATTTATAAAGGTTTTTTCAATTTTTTCTTAAATAGAAAAAAATAATTAAGAATAGATTGGAAAATTTTAGAGTAACTAATATTTTTATAAATTCCTTTCTTTTTTATTTTTTATAAGAGTAATATTTGAGTATCGTTTTTTAATTTCTTATAATTTTTCAATTATTTCCTTCGATGGGCTATAAATTACAGCTTTCCCTTTTCTGTATAATCGCGAATTTATGTGACCATATCCCACGGCACTTGTTTTTCATTATAATTAGAATTGCATTTAGTTCTTTTAAATCTTTTCTTGTTTTAAGATGCAAGATGTGTACGAAAAATCACTCAATAGATTGAACACTAAAATCTAAGCACTCTGTTAGACCATTTCATTCCTCCAACCCAAAGAAAACTCCATCAAAGCATAAATAAGCTGGCATGAAGAGTTTGTCTTTTGAATTAGTAGGGTATTGACTTATAAAGTCTGGCTGTCCTAGAACAATGTCGGGCTTCGTCTAATTCACTTTCTGGAAATTTGCTCCATATCAACACTCTATTGTCTCCAATATCAGCAACAAACAAACTGTTGTTGAAGACATAGACACCAGAAACAAGGTTAAGATGTGCTGTTGGAGGCAAGTCGGCAAATATTTTTTGATCTTAAAAAAAGCTTTTATTAATATCGCTCTTTTTCTAGTTTATATTTTTTATTTTTGTCTTTTTATGATGATATTGTTAAATGTTATTATGATTTCCAAATCTTTGATGAAAGAATCGCTATTTATTTTTTAAATTTTTAAACATATTTAAATATCTTAAGATAATAATTAAATTAGATATAGAATGGTTGAAAAAATTCCATCATGGATTGAAAAGCTTCTTTTA
>Ga0078972_1016726_pt1 | contig 10754 bp, 8 predicted proteins | sample YelNatPaOPGAMG01_FD_67568 | JGI IMG/M metagenome (GOLD analysis project Ga0078972, IMG submission 67568) | Hot spring thermophilic microbial communities from Obsidian Pool, Yellowstone National Park, USA - OP-RAMG-01 (SPADES assembly) (version 2) | ecosystem: Environmental > Aquatic > Thermal...
ACTCTTGGAGGCGTAAATGAAGTTTCAAAAGGAATTTGAAAAATTTCAAAAATTTCAAAATCTTCTAAAAGAGCTTTTTCAGTTTGAGGCTTCGGATTTGGATTTTGGGATTTATAGAATTCTTAACTATAAACGAGAACAAATAAAAGATTTTATAGAAAACAGATTGCCTGAGATTGTGGAATCTGCCTTTGAAAAGCATAAGCAAGCCCTTTCTAAAAACATAGATGAAGAGTTTAATAAGGTCAAAGAAGATGTAAAAAAAATCTTAGGAGATGAAGCAATTAGTCCAACTGGAGAACTTAATGAAATCTTTAAAAATACTCCTCTTGGGAAAAAATACTTAGACATCAAAGAACAAAAAGAGCTCCTGGAAAAGATTGAAGAGATAAAAGGGCAAGTGTATAACGACTTATATAGCTTCTTTTCAAGGTTTTATGAAGATGGAGACTTTATACCGCAATATAGATACACTATAAAAGGATATAAATACGCCATACCATACAACGGAGAAGAAGTAAAGCTTCATTGGGCAACAGCTGACCAGTACTATATAAAAACAGGTCTGCTCTTTAGAGACTATACTTTTAAAACAGGTGGTATCAAAGTAGTCTTCAGAGTTGTAGAGGCAGAAGAGGAGCTTGGTTCAAACAAGGCTACAAAGGAAAGGTTTTTTGTTTTAGATGATGAAAACCATATAGAGATTAATGAAAGCGAACTTGTGATTAGATTCCAGTATAGGGAATTAATTGATGATGAAGTAAGAAGGTATGAATTTGGTGAGAGAGAAAGCATTTCTTCTAAACAAGAAAAAATAAATTCTAAAATTTTTGCCACTATAGAGGAATTTTTAAAAAATAACAAACAGCTAGAATTCATAAAATATCTAATTGATGAAAGAAAAAACGAAAAACCTTTGCTTTTATATCATATAAACCGCTTTACAGCTAAAAACACAAGGGATTATTTTATTCATAAAAACTTAAAAAAATTTCTATCGGAACAGCTTGATTATTTTATCAAATCAGAAGTTTTAAATTATGAAACTTTATCGGAGGAGAAGTATTTAGACAAGCATATAACAAGGGCAAAGACTGTAAAAGAAATAGGAGAAAAAATTATAGAGTTTTTAGCCCAGATAGAAGATTTTCAAAAAAGGCTTTGGGAAAAGAAAAAGTTTGTTATTAAAACTGAGTATGTAATAACTCTTGACAGGATAAAGTCTTGGACTGATGAAGAGTTTTATAAGAAAGTAGTAAAAAAGGTTTTAAACAACTCAGAACAACTAAAGGAGTGGGAAGCTCTGGGGTTTGGCAAGATTGAAACAGAAGAAGATTTAGAAGACAAAAAGCTACCCATAGATACAAGATACTTTGATGAAGATTTCAAGTATGAGCTGTTAGAAAAGATTTCTGAGAATGTAGACATAGAGGATGCTTTGGATGGCTTACTAATTAAAAGTGAAAACTGGCAAGCCTTAAACACTATTTTGAATAAGTATAGGGAGAAAGTGCAGACTATTTATATTGATCCGCCTTTTAATAAGGAGCAGGATGCTGATTATTTGTATAGAGTAAAGTATAAAGATGCTACTTGGATAACAATGCTTGAAAATAGGTTAAAGTTAGCAAAGGAACTTTTAGATGAAAGGGGAAGTATTTTTGTTAGGTGTGATTATAATGGGAATATGTATGTTAGGCTTTTGATAAATGAGATTTTTGGGGAGGAGAATTTTAGGAATGAGATAACGATAGCAAAATCAAAAGAATTTTTTAAAACAATGACTCATATAGCAAAATTTTCTGAGGAAACAGAAAGCCTATTTTTCTTTTCTAAAAGTAATAAATTAAAATTTAACTTAATTTATAAAGAAAAAGAAAAGCCATCAAAATATGAACCTTTTCTGCCCGTAAGTGATAAAGCTTACAGAGACTTTAGGATTATTAATGGAGAGAAATATTACTCACCGCTAGGAAGAAAATGGGGAATAAAGCAAGAAGATATAGATAAATTTTTATCAGAAGGTAGGCTAAAATATGAAAATGGCAAGTGGTATTTATATACATTTGAAGAACCATTAAAAGATGTTTGGATAGATTATCAAGGTTACTCAAGAAATTGGGGATTTAAAACTGAAAATTCTGAAATTTTTCCTAAGCGGGTTATAGAATCTACCTCCAACGAAGGCGATTTAATTATGGATTTCTTTTTGGGAAGTGGAACAACAACAGCAGTAGCACACAAATTAAAAAGAAAATGGATAGGTATTGAGATGGGAGAGCATTTTTGGACTATCATAATACCAAGAATGAAAAAAGTTCTAGCATACGATGAATCAGGAATATCAAAAGAAAAAGATGTTAAAGAAAAATACAACGAAAAAACAGCAGGAGGATTTTTCAAATATCAAATTCTTGAACAATACGAAGATGCCCTTGATAACATTGAGTTAAAAGAAAATAAATCAGCCTTAGAACTTTTTAAAGATGATTACCTTTTAAAATATTTCCTTGAATTTGAAACGAGAGAAAGCCCTTATCTTCTTAACATTGAATATCTCAAAAATCCTTTTGCTTATAAGCTAAAAGTAAACCTTTCTGAAGTTGGCGAACCCAAAGAAATGATTGTGGATATACCAGAAACTTTTAACTATCTTCTTGGATTAAAAGTAAAAAAAATCAAAAGAAGAACCGATAACGGAAAAACCTATCTCTTTGTTCTTGGAGAAAAAGAAGGAAGAGACTATGCAATTGTTTGGAGAGAATACTCAGACCAGTGGAAAGAGGACGACTTTAAAAAGGATAAGGAATTTATAAAGCAAGAGTTGAAGGAATGGAAGCCTCAAGTAGTCTATGTAAATGGACAAAGTATTTTAACACCTAATTTTGGAGACTTTCAAGTAGAAATACATTATATTGAGCCAGAGTTTAAAAGGTTGATGGAAGGATAATTATGCAGATAGAAAAATACTTAGTTCTAAACAAATATCTTCTTTCTCTTTTTGGAATAAGAGATTTTAAGGTCTTGCAAGAAAAACTTCGTGATGTCAGGGAAGATATTGATAGCGATGGAAGGTCCTATTTTCTCAATGCACTACTTGGTTTAAAAGATTTGAAAATCCCAGATTATAATCTTATTCAGTATGATCAAAATATTCAAAGTTATGTAAAAAGAATAAGCGAAAAAAGAGAAACATTTAGTCTTAAATATTTTCAGTATCTTGCTCTTCTATTCACAGAGATATTTTTAGACAATATCAAAAATAGAAAAGCTGAATTTTTATACAACTTGAATGAATTTTTGTTTCATTATGAGGATAGGAGGGTAAAAGAACTTATAGGAGAATTTAATGAAGAGGACTTTAAGAAGCTTGCCTACTGGATGGCAACAGGGTCTGGTAAAACATTAATAGCTCATATCAACTATTATCAATTCTTAAACTATAAACTCTTTGAACCAGACAATATCCTTCTTATTACTCCTAACTTAAGCTTATCTAAGCAACATTTTGAAGAGCTTCAGAAAAGTGGAATACCAGCAAGACTTTACAGCGAAGGTGCAAGGACTGAGTTCAAACGGGATTATGAAATCCTTATCATTGAAATAACAAAGCTTGTAGAAGAGAAAAAGGGAGGGGGGCTTAGCTTACCAGTAGAAACCTTTGAAGGAAAGAATTTAATATTTGTAGATGAAGGACACAAAGGGCAAAGGTCTGAGGACCAAAAGTGGGCTCAAAGAAGAAACAAACTCCTTGAAAACGGCTTTGCTTTTGAATACAGTGCAACTTTTGGGCAAATATTGGACACAAATAATAAAGAAACATTGAAAGAATACGCTAAAGCAATAATTTTTGACTATTCCTACAAATACTTCTATTTAGACGGATACGGAAAAGATTTTTGGGTCTTTAATGTCAAAGAAAAGAAAATACCCGATCAAGAATTTCAAGAAACCATATTTGTTGCTAACCTTCTTGATTTTTATGAACAATTGCTCTTATATCAATCTAAGCCTGAATTATGTAAAAAATATAACATAGAAAAACCTTTGTGGATATTTGTTGGAACAACAGTAACTGGGAAAAATGTTCAATCTGATATTTTACAAATTGTTAAGTTTTTAAAGAATACATTAGATACAGATTGGTTAGCTAATAAAATAAATAAAATTCTAAATAAAGAATATAAAAACGAAAAGGGAGAAGATCTATTTGAAAATAAATTTACATTGCTTAGGAAAGGTTTAGATTTAGATAATCTTTATCAAACTGTTTTTCATGGAAAGGGAGCATTTAAAATATATGAAATCAAAAATGCCGATGGAGAATTTGGGCTAAAAATAGGAGAAAATCCTTATTTTAGTGTAATAAATGTAGGCAATGTGTCTGAATTTAAAAAACTACTTATTCAAGAAAACTTCACTGTAGAACAGGATGTTATTTCAACTTCTCTTTTCGAAAATATTAAAAAAGAAAATTCATCTATCAATATTTTAATTGGAGCCAAAAAGTTTATAGAAGGATGGGATACTTGGCGCGTCTCTTCCATGGGGCTTTTACATATTGGCAGAGGAGAGGGTCCGCAGATTATACAACTTTTTGGAAGGGGTGTAAGATTAAAAGGCGAAAACATGTCTCTTAAAAGGTCTGGTAAGCCGGAAGTAAAACCTCTTGAAACCTTAAACATATACGGAATAAAGGCAGACTATATAGAAAAATTCCTTGAAGCCATAGCTAAAGAAGATGTAGAATTAGAAGAAATAAGCATACCTGTAAAGGTAATGGACAAAAGTAGATGGCAAGACCTACCCTATTTAACAAAAGATGAAACGAAAAAGTTTGAAGAAGAAGTTTTTCTTAAATTACATGCTGATGAGAAAGTTTATTTTACTTTAAACTTTGTGCCTACAGTATCAGTGTATGTGGGAGATAGAAAGGAGGCTGAAATAAACCCTACTTCTTTTGAAGTAAGACCAGAGATTCAAGAAATATCAGTTTATGACTTTATAGATATTGAGGTCTTAAATTGGACAAAAATTTTAAAGGAAATGATAGATTATAAAATCTTAAAAGGATACTGGAACCTTTCTTTTGATGTAGAAGACCTAAAAGAGATTTTAAAGCAATGTAAAGTAAGAGCTACATCAGAATTTTTCAAAATCAGAGATGCTCAAAGTTTAGCTAAAATTGAAGATATTACCATACTACTAATAAAAGGCTACATAGATAAACTTTATAAAAAACATAAAGGCATATTTGAAACAAGCAATTTGAAGTATAGAAGAAGTGTAGAACAGCTCAAACTTTTTGCCTCTGACAGTAGAGTTGAATACTATACAGTTTATATTGACAAAAAAGATACACAATTGATAGAAAAAATTAAGGCTCTTAATGAACAACTTGATGAGCTGTTAAAAGATGATAAAGAACTTTTACCCAGAGTTGTTATTGATAATTCAATTTTTATTCCTCTTTTGCTAAAGAATGAAAAAATTAAAAAAATTTCTCCTCCAGGTCTAACAGAAAGTGAAGAAAAATTTGTTTTAGACTTAAAGAAGTTTTTGAAAGCTAATTCTAAAAATTTAGCTCAATATGAAATTATTTTGTTAAGAAATGAATCGCAATCAGGAATTGGTTTCCAACTTGATTGGGCAGGCTTCTATCCTGATTTTATTATGTGGATTAAAGATAAAGGAAAAACTCATATCGTTTTTATTGATCCTAAAGGGCTACATCATACTCATAAACTTGAGGATGAAAAGGTAAAGTTTATTAAAGAGGAATTAAAAGACATAGAAAGAAATTTAAACAACAATGTTTGCTTATATGGGTTTATACTTTCTTATACGAGATATGAGGATTTAATAAAAGGTATGGAAGAAGTACCTTCTCAAACGGAATTTGAAGAAAACAATGTCCTGTTCCTTGATGATAAAAATTGGCCTAAAAAATTATTTGAAAAAGTTTTATTAAAATAAAAATCTCATTTTTCGATATATCTTTGGGGTTATGCTATTTGATTTACTGCTAGATTAAAAATGAGGGCTTTGTGAGAAATAATTTGCTTTCTACGACATCTTTGAGATTAACATCAATTTATGAGGGTGTTTGAAGAACTATTCTCAAGCAAAAGCTTAGGAACTTTCAAAGAATGTACAGTTCTACAAATATTTATTTAACCTTCATACCAACATGGACTAATTGGAGCTCGAAATTGACCAATACATTTATAAGGTGTATAATTTTAAATAAAAAGCAGATAAAAATTTTAGAAAATGGCGCATAATGAATCAACAAATATGTGATGCTATAAGAGAGAGAAGATTAGTTCAGTTTTATTATGAAGGACATCAAAGAATTGTGCAACCACATGCTTATGGTATCCATAAGGATACAAAAAATGATGTTTTACGAGCATATCAGATAGGCGGATATAGTTCGTCTGGCAACATTCCTGGTTGGAGATTGTATAAAGTAAGCAAAATTTCAAATATTAAGATTACTGATAAGACACTTGAAAATCCAGCACCAGGATACAGGAAAAATGATTCTGCAATGTCATACATATATTACCAGATATAGAAAATGAGGATATATAAAATTAATTTTGATAATCCACAAAAACTTGAGCCCTCCAACATAAAATCATTGATAGGTATTGTTGGATTATATTTTATTTTTTTAGAAAAAACAAAAATTATTTATCCTTTTGGAAAATCAAGGCTTATATATATTGGAATGAGCGAAAAAAAAACAAATAGCATAGGGAAACGATTAATAGAACATTTTGAAGGGAGATCAGGTAATATAGGATTGAAAAATTATAAGAAGATGGAAGATTTGTATTTTACATATATTAATTTTGATCTTTTGAAAAAGATATGGAAATTTAAAATTGAAGATTTAGAAAGCTATTTTATTTTAGATTTTATTGAACAATACGGAATTTATCCAATATGCAATAATAAAACTGGCTTTGAAGTTCAAAATAAAGAAATTGATTTTAAATTAGATATAGATTGGAAATATTTTGAAAATAAGGAGGAACAAAATGAGTGAAATTAAAACTGGTAAAGAAATTGTAGATGAATTCTTTCAAGAAATTCTAGAAATACCAAATGTTGATCTTGAAATTGCCTCAAAAATTAAAGAATTATATGAATCATCTAAATTTACTGAAACTAATCTGAAAAATTTATTGGATGAAATTATTGAACAAAAGAAGGAGGAAAGAAAGTGAAAATTAAAGCAATAACTATAAAAGGTTTTAGAGGTGTTAAAGACCAGTTCGATTTAATTTTAAATTCAAAATCTATTTTGCTATTTGGCGATAACGGGAGCGGTAAAAGTAGTATTACTGATGCTATAGAGTGGTTTTATTATGATAAAGTAGAACATTTAAGCAGTGAAGAAATAGGTAAAGGTGGTATCCCTGCCTTGAGGAATATTCATATTCCTGATACAGAAGAAAGTTATGTGAAAATAGAATATACCGATTCTCAATTCAATAATTCAAAAAAGCTTTTAATAAACAAAAAAGGAATAATAGATAAAAGATTTTCAAAAGATTCTGAAGATTTTAAGAAATATTTATATGAGACAGAGAAAGAGAGGTTAATCCTTAGGTATTCAGATCTTACAAAATTTATATTATCAAGCAAAGCTGACCGTTTAAAAGATTTTTCCAAAATAATTGGTTTTGAAAATGTCACGAAAACTAAAGAATTATTAAGAAAAGGAATAAACTATATAAATCAAAAAATTAAATCAAAAAATTATGAAAGTGAAATAAGCCAACGGGAAAGACAAGTAATGGAAAAGTTAGATGAACGAATCACTTCTGAAGATAGATTTATAGAAAAAATTAATGAATTGATACAGCCTTTGGGATATGAAAAAATACATACATTTGATGAAATATCAAAGCTTTTAAATAAATTTAAGCAAAGTGATGATTCTATTATAATAGAAAAAAGGGCATACTATGAAGATGTAATTAATAAAACTAATGACTTAAAAAATAGGTTCCAAAATATAATTGAAAATTATAAAGAATATTATCGTAAATTTAATGACCTCATAAGTAAAGAAGAAGATCTAAAACAGATTATCCTTAGTGAACTTTGGAAAGAGGGATTAAATATTTTAGAAAGAGGATCTTTTAAAGAAAACAAATGTCCATTATGTTTTCAGCAAAAATCTCAGGAAGAATTAATAAGCGAAATTAGAGAACGATTATCTGAGATTGAATCTTTGCAATCACGAAAAAAAGAATTGGAAGATAAAAAGGAAAACTTTCAAGAAATTATTAATAATGTTAGAAGTATTATAGTGGCTATTAAATCAAATAAATATTTTAAAGAAGAAGAAAATTTACCTGTAAGAAATTTTATAGATTATGTTGAAAATTATATTAAACGGATAAATACCGAACTAAGTAAAGATATTATTAAAGATATGGAACTAAGAGGTCCGGAGGAACTTATTTTAAAAGAAGGGGTCTTGAGCGAATTAATTGATTTTTGTAATACCCAATACGGAAACCTTGAAAAGAAATTAAAAGGAAAACAAATATTAGAGGTTCAAGATAAAGTTCTTCTTTCTTATAATGCATTTAAGGATATATTAGATTTGAAAAAAGAAAAAGAAATTTTGTCAAAACTGAAAACCTCCTTAGAAAACATTTATAATAAGTTTATAGAAAAGCAAAAAGAAGAATTAGAAGTATTTATAAACTATTTTTCGCAAAAAATTAATGAATATTACTCTTATTTACATCCTGGTGAAAGAGTAAACAATATTGAAATAAAACTGATAGGAGAGGAAGATGAGCTAAAAGGCTTAACAATGGAATACGATTTTTACGATACCCGTGTTTCACCTCCTCATAAATATTTAAGTGAATCCCATTTAAACAGCCTCGGGATTATTCTTTTTTTGTGTTCAGTTGAAGCATTTAACAAATTAAATAAATTTTTTATTCTTGATGATGTCATCTCAAGTTTTGACACGGAACATAGAATGAGATTAAGTAATTTATTGATAGATAAGTTTAATGATTATCAAATTATATTATTAACACATGAAAGAAACTGGTTCGACCTTATGAAAACCTTGGTTAAGGGAAAGAGTAATTGGAGTGTAAATATAATAAAATGGACAGAGGAAAAAGGTACTTGTTTGGATCAAAAACCTTCAGATTTAAAGAAACTAATACAATATAAAGTAGATAACAATGACATTGATAGTCTACCAAATGATATTAGAAAGTATCTTGAAAATATTTTAAAAATAATATGTGAGAAACTTGAAGTATATGTAAAATATCGCTCAAATGAAAAAAATGAATTAAGAATGGCTGATGAACTTCTATCATGTTTACAAAGTAAGATAAACAAGCAACCTGACACTACAAAAAATATAATAACTCCAGTTATAAGTAAAGTTAAATCTTCAAAATTCATAGGGAATAGAGGTTCGCATGATAGTTCCTTTCAAACAACAATTGGAGATTGTAAAGCTTTCTGGGACGATATTACACATTTTGAAAGTTTATTTTTCTGTGAGAAATGTAAACAATATATATCAGTAGAATTTTATGATAATGTAAATAAAAAAATTAGATGTAAATGCGGTAACAAAACATTTGATTGGAGGGATTAATTAGAAACTGGAAATAATAAAAACATAACCTATTTTGCCTTATATTTATAAATAAATCTCCATAAATCAAATATTTTCTTTCATCCAATTTTAAAGACTTGCATTCAAAACTCTCATCAAGAGAAGATTTTTGAAAACTTGTAGGAGTACAAAAATGGAGAGAAGAGAAGAATTAAGAGAAATGAGCAAGAAAATTGCTCAGATGCTAAAAGAGAAATATAAAGTTAAAAGGATTTTTCTTATTGGCTCATTGGTAAAAGGTTATGTACATGAAAGATCTGACATTGACCTCGTGGTAGAAGGGTTATCACCGAAAGCCTACATAAAAGCATTAGTTGATGCAAGTGATATTGTGCAGTGGAAGTTAGAAGTCAATTTAATTCCTTTTGAAGATGCTTTTGAAACTTTAAAAGAGAAGACATTAAGAGAAGGAGAGCTGATTTATGAATTCTAAACTTAATCCTAAATCCTCTTTAATTGTTTTCTACAAAAGACATTTGGTTTGTTTCTTCTAAACACATCTCTATAACCTCTTTTTTATTTTCTAATGCGGAATCTATAATCTTCTCATAAGAGTGACAGCCTTTAAATATTGGACAGCTTACTATATAATATCTATCTTCATCCATCTCTATAATTATAGGTAAGTGTAGTTTCTTCATTCTAACTTCCTAAGTTGCTTTATATAAGTTTTGTGATAATTTATAAAGACTTTCGAAAACTCTTCTTGAAGGAGGGCTCTTTATGGAAGAAAAGAATACAGAAGAAATGAGAGAACTTCCAAAATTGGAGAAAAAACTTGAAAAGATGACCATTAAAGAGCTGAGAGAAATTGCCCTTCAAATTCCTGAAATTAGCGGTGTTCACGGAATGAATAAAGAGGAACTTATATCAGTTTTAAAGAAAGTTTATGGAATTAAAGAGGAGCCTAAAAAGGTTGGAGAATCAATGAGAGAACTTAAGGCTAAGGTAAAAAAATTTAAAGCCCTTGCTGAAGAAGCTAAAAAAAATAAAGATTGGGTAAAATATGAAAGATATAGAAGATTGGCAAGTAGATTTAAAAAACGCACCAGAAAATTAGCTAAAGCTGTCT
>Ga0078972_1016728_pt1 | contig 10753 bp, 9 predicted proteins | sample YelNatPaOPGAMG01_FD_67568 | JGI IMG/M metagenome (GOLD analysis project Ga0078972, IMG submission 67568) | Hot spring thermophilic microbial communities from Obsidian Pool, Yellowstone National Park, USA - OP-RAMG-01 (SPADES assembly) (version 2) | ecosystem: Environmental > Aquatic > Thermal...
GGTTAAAGATGCCGAGCAGGCGCGCCACCTCGGCGCTCGCCGGACGGTCCGCGATCGCGCCCGGCGTGCCGCTCTGCACGATGCGGCCGTCATGTACGATCAGCATCTCCTCGGCCAGCTCGAAGCACTCCGCCAGATCGTGCGTCACCACCAGGATCGGCGTTCCGAACTCCGCCCGCACCTGCCGCAGCAACCTGTAAAGCTCGGCGCGCAGCGGCGCATCGAGGCCCCGCGCGGGCTCGTCGAGCAGCAGCAGCTTCGGCGCGCCGATCAGCGCCCGTGCGATCGAGCACCGCTGCTTCTGCCCGCCGGAAAGCTCGTGCGGTTTCCGGCCGGCCGCATCCGCCAGGTGAAATCGTTCCAGCATCTCGTTCACTTTGCGGTGCCGCTCCAGGCGCGGCCGCCGCTCGGCCGCGAACGCCAGGTTCTGCCGCAGCGTCATGTGCGGGAACAGCGCGTAATTCTGGAATACGTAGCCGCAGCGGCGCGCCTGCGGCGGCAGGTTCACGCCCGTCGCGGCATCGAACAGGATGTCGTCGTCGAGCAGGATGCGGCCCTCGTCCGGCGTCACGAAGCCCGCGATCGAATCGAGCGTCAGCGTCTTGCCCGCGCCGCTCGGCCCGAATAGCGCCGTGATGCCGGCGCCGGGCTCGAGCTCGATATCCAGCGAGAACGCGGCCGAGTCCGCCCGCGCGGCGAAGCTCTTGCGGATGCGCGCCTTGATCATTGTCCAGCCTGCCTGTACGCCACGCGGTTCGCCAGCGTCAGGATCACGATGCCGGCCGCGGAAATCACCAGCACCAGCGCCCGGGCCAGCGCGCCGTTGCCGGATTCGACCGCGTCATAGATCGCCACGGCCAGCGTCTGCGTGCGGCCCGGAATGTTGCCCGCGATCATCATCGTGATTCCGAAATCGCCGAGAGTGCGCGCGAACGCCAGGATCGCGGCGGCGAAAATCGACCGCCGCGCCAGCGGCAGGCTCACGCGCCAGAATACCCGCCGCTCGGACGCGCCCAGATTGCGCGCCGCGCGCTCGTACGTGTGGTCCACGCTTTCGAGCGCGGCGCGCGCCGAAATCACCAGCAGCGGCGTCGCGTGGAACATCGCCGCCACCACGGCCGCTTTCCAACTGAAGACCAGTGGCGCGCCGAAGACCCATTCGTAGAGTTTGCCCAGCGGGCTTTCGCGGCCGAGCAGCACCAGCAGATAATACCCGAGCACCGTCGGCGGCAGCACCAGCGGCAGCGCCACCGCGGAATCCAGCAGCTCGCGCCCCCGGAAATTCCGGTTCGCCAGCAAATAGGCCAGCCAGAGGCCGAGCGCCACCGAGAGCGCCGTCGCGATGCCGGCCACGCGCAGGCTCAGCCAGAGCGGAAACCAGTCTATCTGCATGAAAGACGATTATACGGGCTGGGCGCCATGCCGCGGGGCGCAACTCGCGATGTGCTCAGCCCGGCCTGGGATGAGGCACAATCTTGAAATGCGCACTCTGCCTCTGCTCCTCTTCTCCTGCGCCGCGCTGGCGCAAACGCAACCCGAGTTGTTCGAGCCCGGCATCATCTCCACTCCGGATTACGAGCTCAACGCGGCGTTCACTCCCGACGGCCGCACGCTCTATTTCACGAAGAGCACGCCGCAGTTCGGAGGCCTGCTCACGATCGTTGTCTCGCGCCTGCGCGGCGGAAAATGGAGCGCGCCGGAGGTGGCCGAGTTTTCCGGCCAATGGAGCGATGCCGACCCGTTCGTCTCGCCCGACGGCCGGCGCCTGTTTTTCATCTCGAACCGGCCGGTCGACGGCAAGCCGAAAAAGGATAACGACATCTGGGTGATGGAGAAGACCGCCGCGGGCTGGAGCGCGCCGCGCAATCTCGGCGCGCCGGTCAACAGCGCGGACCGCGAGTTGTATCCCACCGTCAGCCGCGACGGCACGCTGTACTTCGTCTCGAGCCGCCCCGGCGGGCTCGGCGGTTCGGATATCTACCGCGCGCGGCTGGTGAACGGCAAATATGCCGAGCCGGAGAATCTCGGGCCGGCAATCAACTCGCGCTTCAACGAGGGCGACGCCTACATCGCGCCCGACGAGAGCTACCTCATCTTTACCTCGACCGGCCGGCCCGACGATCTGGGCGGCGGCGATCTCTATATCAGCTTTCGGGAAGACGGCGTGTGGACGCCGGCGCGGCACCTCGGCGCGGGCGTGAATTCCCCGGCGCGCGAGTTCTGCCCCATCGTCTCGCCCGACGGCAAATACCTGTACTTCACCAGCGAGCGCGGCTTCGGCGACGCGCCTCCCGATCGCCGCCTGACTTACAAGGAACTGGAGGCGAACCTGCGCGGCATTCGCAACCACCTGGGCAACATCTGGCGCATCGATCTGCGCGCGGTGACGGCGAAGTAGGTCCGATCACTTCACGCCTGCGGCGCGGCGGACATGATCTTCGGCTCGACGCCCTCGAACCGCTTGAAATTTTCGTGGAACAGCGCGCTCAGCTTGAGCGCGGTCGCGTCATAGGCGGCCTTGTCCTTCCACTGCTTCCGCGCGTCGAGCATCTCGGCCGGCACGCCCGGCACGGCCTCCGGCACCATCACGTGAAAGATCGGGTCCGGCTTCGCCGCCGCGCGGTCGAGCTTGCCCTCGACGATCGCGTTCACGATCGCGCGCGTGTATCCCAGGTCGATGCGCCGGCCGGTTCCGTACGATCCGCCGATCCAACCCGTATTGACCAGCCAGCATGTAGTCCTGTGCCGCTCCAGGCGCTCGCCCAGCATGCGCGCGTAGACATCGGGATGCCGCGGGAGGAACGGCTCGCCGAAGCACGCGCTGAATGTGGCTTTCGGTTCTTTGCCGAGCCCGCGCTCCGTGCCCGCCACCTTCGCCGTGTAGCCGCTCAGGAAGTGATACATGGCCTGTTCGGAGTTGAGCCGCGCCGCGGGCGGCAGCACCCCGAAGGCGTCTGCGGTCAGGAACAGGATCTGCGACGGATGCCCGGCCACGCTCGGAATCACGGCGCCATCCATGAATGTCAGCGGGAATGCCGCGCGTGTGTTCTCCGTGATCTCGTCGGAGTTGAAGTCCAGCAGCCGCGTGCCGGTGTCGATCACGACGTTCTCGAGGATCGTGCCGAACCGGATCGCGTTCCAGATCTGCGGCTCCTTTTCTTTAGAAAGCCGGATCGTCTTGGCGTAGCAGCCGCCCTCGAAGTTGAAAACGCCGCGATCGCTCCAGCCGTGCTCGTCGTCGCCGATCAGCCGGCGGTTCGGGTCGGCCGAGAGCGTGGTCTTGCCGGTGCCGGAAAGGCCGAAGAACAGCGCTACCTTGCCGTCCGCGCCCATGTTCGCCGAGCAATGCATCGGGAAGACGTTCCGGCCGGGCAGCAGGTAATTCATCACCGTGAAGATCGATTTCTTGAGCTCGCCCGCGTAACTCGTGCCGGCGATCAGCACCACCTTGCGGCTGAAGTTGATCACAATCGCGGTCTCGGAGTTCGTTTCGTCCTGCGCGGGATCGGCGTGGAAGCCCGGCACGAAAAATACGGTGAATTCAGGAACGTGGTCCTCGGTCTTTTCGGGATCCGGGCGGATGAACAACTGGCGGCTGAACAGCGAGTGCCAGGCGCGCTGCGCAATGACGCGGATCGGCAGGCGATATCTCGGATCGGCGCCCGCGAAGCAGTCCTGGACAAACAGATCCTGTCCCTGTAAATAAGCCAGCATTTTGGCATAAAGCCACTCGAATTTGTCCGCTGCCATCGGCTGGTTCACCGGGCCCCAGTTGACCGTGGACTCGGTGATTTCGTCGCGGACGATGAACTTGTCTTTCGGCGACCGGCCCGTAAACTGCCCCGTTCGAACCACATACGCGCCGCCCCTCTCGAACAGGCCCTCGCGCCGCTCCACCGAGCGCTCCAGCAGTTGCGCCGTATCCAGGTTCCAGTATGCGACGTTGATGTTCCGAATGCCGTGCTCGAGCAGCCCATACCGGCTCGGACGAATCCCAGCATTTTGCATTTGTATTTAGCCCCTCTGCGGCCAATATATCATATAGATTTCATGACACCGGCGGTTTAATACACGCCGGCGCGCTGCCGGAGCCCAGGGGAGGCCCCGGCCGTCCGGGCCGCCGCGCCGCCTTCGGATTTTCGCGCCTTATTGCATAATGGGCGTATGCACCTGCGATTCACTCTGCTGGCCGCCGCCGCCGCGATCCTCGCCTGCGGCGCCCCCGCGCAGGTGATCCAGTTCGAGTCCAACGGCCTGAAATACCAGACGCTCAGCAAAACCGGGCTGACGGTGATGTTCGCGCACCTGCCCATGCAGCTTCGCGACTACTCCGCCGTCCAGGTGGGCGTCTCGAACGGCTCGAATGCGGCCTGCACCGTCAAGCCCGAGGACTTCAGCTTCCGCCGCGAGGACGGGACGATGAACTACGCGCTGGCGGCCAAAGATGTCGTGACGCAACTGCTCGGCCGCGCGTCGCGGAACGATGTCTCCAAGCTCATATCGACTTACGAGATGAGCTTGAGCGGGATACCGCGCCTGCATTCCACGAACGGCTACGAGCAGCGCCGGCAGCAGGCGCTCGCCGAGATGAGCGGCACCAAGCTGCGCGCGGCCGCCGCCGCCTCCGCCATCGCGTTCGTCTCGACGAAACTCGAGCCGGGCGAGTCCACCGACGGCGCGGTCTTCTTCCTCACCTATGGCAAGCCGCTCGGCAATGGCCAGCTTGTGGTGCGCACCTGCGGCCGTATCTTCGAGTTCCAATCCCTGCCCTCTTCGAGCGGCAAAACACTCGAGCAGCGCTGAGGCAGCGGTGATCTAGCTCCACTCGCCGGGCGCGACCGGCCGCCCGGCGTCAAGATACCGTTCGATGCGCTCCAGGCACTCGCCGGGCTGGGCGCCGTCCGTATCGAGCAGCAGGCCCTTGCCGGTGTACGGAAACTCCCGCACCAGCATCTCGACGCGCTCCGGCGTGAGGCCGGCCATGCCCGGATGCCGCTGATCGCGCTGTGCGAACCGTGCGAGCGCCTCCCGGGGCGACACGGCGCACTCCACGAGGTACAGCGGAAACCGCGCCAGCTCGCGGCGGTCTTCCGCGTGCGCGTAGGGCGCGTCGAGAATCACATCCCGTCCGCAGCCGGCCAGCAACTCCGCCGCGAACGCCATCGCGCGATACGCCACCCGCCGGTCGGCGCGCGTATGCGCCGCCTGCGGCAGCAGCCGCGCCCGCGTGTCGTCCATGCTGAGGTGCGGAACGCCGAGTTTCGCCGCCAGGCGCGCCGCCAGCGTCGATTTGCCCGAGCACGGCGGGCCCGAGAACACCACCACACGCGCCGTCATCGCATGCGGCGCAGATACGTCTCGCGGCTGCGCAGGATGGCGTCGCGCGCCTGCCGCGGTCCCAGCCACCCGCGCATCTCCGTGCGCTTGCCCTCGAGCTCCTTGTAGATCGTGAAGAAGTGCTCCAACTCGCGCCGGATGTGCGGCGCCACCTGCTCGATGGCCCGGATCTCCTCATAGCGCGGGCTGCGGTTCGGCACCGCGAGAATCTTTTGGTCGGGCTGGTCCTGGTCTACCATGTCCAGCAGTCCGACCGGGCGGACCTCGATCATGCAGCCCGTGAAGCTCGGCTGTTCCACCAGCGCCAGCACGTCGATCGGGTCGCCGTCTTCGGCGACCGTGCCGGGGATGAAACCGTAGTCGCCGGGATAGTACATCGGCGAGTACAGCGGGCGGTCGAGGCGGAAGACGCCCAGCGCGCCGTCATACTCGTATTTGTTCCCGCTGTGCATCGGGATTTCGACAATCATGCGGACCAGTTCCGGGCAGTTCGGCCCGGGGTCGATATCCATCAGATTGGCCACGCGCCCAGCGTAACATCCGGCGCGCTAGGCGTGCCGGGCCTGCGGCGGGAATTGATACATCACGCGCCCGCCGGTGTCCGCCGTCGGCCCATAAACCGAGGGCTGCGGGATCTGGAGCAGCCGCAGGTAGACGGCCAGTTGCCCCCGGTGGTGCGCGGTGTGCGCGATGCGCCGCGTCATGATCCACGCGCGCGAGCGTTTCACATCGAAAAACTCCACGTGCTCGCGCCACCACTCCTCCGGCTTCGATCGCAGCATCTCCAGCCGGCGCTGCGCGTCTTCGCTATATTTCTGCGCGAACGCCGCGCGGGTGCGCTCCCGCGGGTACGGATCGCCCGTCTCGATGCCGAGCATCACGCGCATCCAGCGTTCCTCGGACTCCACCTGGTGCTCCATGTGCTCGAGGACGGTTCGCGACTTCTCGTCCGGGCGGTAACTCGCCGCCGATTCAGGAAACGCGCTCCAGATACCCAGAGTTTTGAGGATTTCGGTTTGGTAAGTCGAGAGCAGAAAATCGTAAGTGCGTTCAGGCATGCGTCCCCCCTTGCTCTCGAATTTAGCAAGGCGGCCCGGCCAGGAGGGGGCCGTGCGCGCGTCGCCATGCGCGCGGCCGCACCGCGCGCTATGCGAAGGCGGCCCCGGTCTTCTGCGGCTCGGCCCAGGCGATCAGTCCCGGCAGGAAGGGCGAGACAAGGTCCACGTGATGCGGCAGCACGCGCACCGTGTAGCCGTGCAGGCCGCTCTTCGAGCACGGGACGCCCGCGGCCTCGAACAGGTATCGCCCTTGCGAATCGCGCTCCACGGGTTTCATGACCGCCGTGCACGCATCCACGATCTCACCCTCCGGATTGAGCCGCCCCAGGTAGAGTTCGACCGCGACGTCGGCCGGCGAGAGCCCGCCCAGTTCCACTCGAGCCCGCGCCCGGATATTTGTTCCCACGGGCAGCGTGTCGGCCGGGTCGCCGTCCACCGCTTCGATACGAACCTGCGGCCAGGCCTGTTCGACATGCGTGATCCACGCCGCCAGCGCCCTGCCGCGCGCCGATCCGTCCTTCTCCAGCTTTCGGAACTGGTCGTGCGCTCGCATGTAGAACCGGCACGTGTACTCGCTCACCATGCGATGCGTGTTCACGAAATGGCAGAGCGCGCCGATCGACGTCTTCATCCGCTCGATCCACTTGCGCGGCAGCCGGTCTGCCCCGCGGTCGTAGAAAGTCGGAATGACGTCGCGTTCGAGCACGTCATACAGCGCCTCGGCTTCCACCTGGTCCTGGTAATCGGGGTTGTTATAGTTCTCCCCTTTTCCGATGGCCCAGCCGATGCCCGCCGGCCGCAGCGGATCGCGCCACACCTCGTCCCACCATCCGTCGAGCGTGCTCAGGTTCAGCACGCCGTTCGCCGCCGCCTTCATGCCGCTGGTTCCGCTGGCCTCCAGCGGACGCTGCGGCGTGTTCAGCCATACATCGACGCCCTGCACCAGGTAGCGCGCCGCGGCCGTGTCGTAGTCTTGCAGGAAGACCAGCCGGCGCCCCAGGTCTTTTTGCCGCGAAAGCAACGTGATCTGCCGGATCAGTTCCTTTCCTGCGTCGTCGCGCGGGTGCGCCTTGCCGGCGAAGATGATCTGCACCGGCCGCTCGGGATCCGTCAGGATCCGCTTGAAACGCTCGAAATCCCGCATCAGCAGCGTGGCCCGCTTGTAAGTGGCGAAGCGCCGCGCGAAACCGATCGTGAGGATCTCCGGGTCGAGCACTTCCTCCGCCGCTTCGATCTCCGCCAGCGGCGCGCTGCGCCGGATCCGCTGCTCCCGCACGCGCCGCCGCGCCCACCCTACCAGGCGCTCGCGCCGCCGCTCGTGCGTCCTCCAGAGCTCCTCTGCGGGAATCGAATGCACCCGGTGCCAGATGTCTCCGTTGGCGGGCTCCTCGCGCCAGTTCGGTCCCAGGTAGCGGTCGTAGAGCTGGTTCATCTCGGCCGAAATCCACGATCGGAAATGCACGCCGTTCGTCACGTGCCCGATCGGTATCTCTTCGACCGGCGTGCCCGGCCACAACCCCTGCCACATGCGCCGGCTTACCTCCCCGTGAAGCCTGCTCACGCCGTTGCGGAACGAGGCCAGGCGCAGCGCCAGAACCGTCATGCAGAACTCGCCGCCCTCCTGCGGATTGCGCCGGCCGAGCGCCAGAAATTCCTGCCGCGAAATGCCCAGCCTGCGCGCGTAGTCTCCGAAGTAGCGGTCCATTTGCTCCGCCGAAAAATAGTCGTGGCCCGCTTCGACCGGCGTGTGCGTCGTGAACACCAGGCTCGCCGAGGCCAGCTCGCGCGCTTCGGCGAACGTGAGGCCGCGCGTCTCCATCAGCCGCCGCACGCGCTCCAGCCCGAGGAACGCCGAATGGCCCTCGTTCATGTGATACACCGTGGGCTCGATGCCCAGCGCCTCCAGCGCGCGGTACCCGCCGATGCCCAGCACGATCTCCTGCTTCATTCGCATCTCACGGTCGCCGCCGTAAAGCTGGTCCGTGATGTCGCGATCTTCGGCCCGCTCGTTCGCGCCGATATTCGTGTCCAGCAGGTAAACCGGCACGCGCCCCACCTGGGCGCGCCACACCTGCGCAAACACGCGGCGCTCCGGCAGCGCCACCTCCACCATCAAGGGCTGCCCGCCGTCGCGGTACACAGGCGTCAACGGCAGGTTGTGAAAGTCGTTGTTCTCGTATACCTCCTGCTGCCAGCCCGCCTGGTTGATGTATTGCCGGAAATAGCCCTGCTGGTACAGCAGTCCGACCCCCACCAGCGGCGCCCCGATGTCGCTCGCCGATTTCACATGATCGCCCGCCAGGATGCCCAGCCCGCCCGCGAAGATCGACAGGCACTCCGTGATGCCGAACTCGGCCGAGAAGTACGCCACCAGCGGCCGGTCCGTGCGCGCGCCGCAGAGCTTCTGGAACCAGGACGATTCGCCGCGCAGGTACTCTTCCAGATCCCGCAGCACGCGGTTCAGGTGCGCCAGGAACGCGTCGTCGCGCGCCGCCGTTTCCAGCTTCGCCTGGTCGATCGCGCCGAGCATCAGCACCGGGTTGTGCCCGCTGGTCTCCCAGAGGTCGCTGTCCAGGCGCCGGAACAGTTCGATCGCTTCGTGGTCCCAGGCCCACCGCAGGTTGTATGCGATCTGCCGGAGGCCTTCGATCGGAGTGGGCAGGGAGGGGATGACGCTGAAGATCCGGATCGGCTTCACAGACCGAATCTACGCCCAAATACGTGACCAGATCAAGGAGGTGGTGCGGCCCCTGGACTGCCGCTGGACTCTCAACCCGGCCGCAGGCTGAGGGCCTGCCCCGCGCCGTAAGGAAGCGGGGGCGACTCGATGCCGCTCCGGATCTGCTCCACTGCTTTCTTCCCCGCAATGAACGCGTGGTCGGAGTTGTAATACTCCCACTCGCTGTAGCGGCCCGCCAGCAGGATTCCCTGCTGCTCGATCCACTTCCGGATCACGGCGACGTTGCGCGCGCGGGCGTGGTCGTAAACCACATAGGCGTGCGGCAGGTCGCACTGCGCGGCGGCCAGGATCGGGTCCTCCGGCCGCATCATTCCCGTCCGCACGCAGTCCTCGATGCACCGCCGGACAAGCGCGTCGCCCTCGGCCGGCAGCGGCTTCCAGGGCGAGTAAGTGATCTCGCACGTCAACCCGAATCCACCCGGCGGATTGCAGTGCGGGCTCGCGTTGCCCTGCACGAAGATCCGGTGGAACACCGTGTCTTCGGGGTAGTAGATCCAGTGCTTCGCGGTCAGGTTCGGCCGCCCCACGCCGAGGTGCACGCATCGTACCGAGATGTGCCGCAGCGCGGCCGCCGCGGCGCGCACCTTGGGCGGCGCCTCGTCGCCCATCATCGCGATCAGCACCGGCAGCGGCATCGTGCTGATCAGATGCTCGTATTCAAGCTCCGTTCCGTCCGCCAGCTCGAGCGCCCGCCGCCGCGGCCACACCCGCGCCACCCGCGCCTTCAGCCGCAGCTCGCCTTCGAGCAGCGGCAGAAAGGCATCCATCAGCGCCTGGAATCCGCCCCGCAGCGGATACCCGAACCGCGCGTTCGGCCCCATCGGTTTCGGCGCCGGCTTCAGCGCGCCCTCGATCATCTCCTCCAGATCCGGCAGCGGCACGCGGCCCCCGAGCCATGACGTTTCCATCTCCGCCAGCGGCACCGTCCACAGTTTCCGGTTGTAGGGGATCGCGAAGTGCTTTGCGATGCCCGCGCCCCACACCTTGTAGATAAACTCCTCGAAGTTGCGCGGCTCCTCCTGCATGCGCGCGAGCGCGGCTTCGCTTTCGAGAATGCCGTCCGCGCAGCAGTCGCGAATCTCGCCCGGAGCGCACTGGGGACCGTTGCCATTCACTTTGCGCGGCTGGGCGGCGCCGTGGAGCGGGCCGAAGCGCGCCTCGATCGCGCCTGTCAGGCACTCCTTGATGACCTCGGGCGGCAGCCCGTACAGCGAGCCCTGGAACGGGTAGCGCGTGTACACGCCCTTGCTGTAAACCCAGGCTTCGCGGTCCTGCCAGTGCATGTTGCCGCCGAGCAGTATGCGGTAGAGCCGGTGCACGTACTCGTCGCCCGAAAACATGATGTGGCCGGCGTAATCGAACGTGAACCCGTTCACCGCGATCGAGCGGCACCATCCTCCCACGCGGTCCGCCTGCTCCAGGAGCAGCGCATCGCGCCCCGCATGATAAGCGGCGCTCAGCCCCGTCGGGCCCGCGCCCGCCACGACGATCGGCTTGCGGCGCGCGGGCGTCGGGCGGCCCCGGGGTGTCGGCTATATCGGTTGGTTGCTTCTCACGGGGGGGGGGGGGGGTGAGGGCCACCCGTACCCGGGTTTGGCTCCCCCCGGGGGGGGCGACG
>Ga0078972_1016729_pt1 | contig 10753 bp, 9 predicted proteins | sample YelNatPaOPGAMG01_FD_67568 | JGI IMG/M metagenome (GOLD analysis project Ga0078972, IMG submission 67568) | Hot spring thermophilic microbial communities from Obsidian Pool, Yellowstone National Park, USA - OP-RAMG-01 (SPADES assembly) (version 2) | ecosystem: Environmental > Aquatic > Thermal...
TATTTAATATTTACTTAGTTAATTACTTATTTAATTACTTTATTTTTATTTTTATTTTTATTAATTTTTTTTCTTTATTTTTTTATTTATTTTAAAATTTAGAAATTTTTTTATTTTCTAAAATTTTGTTAATTTTTATTCTTAATTGCTATTCTTTAATTCTTGGAAATAAAATTTCTCTTTCTCCTAATTTAACTCCGCCTTTAAAACTACCCCACTGTCCATCTTCTTTAAGTAAATTAAAATCATTAATATTTTTATTTAATCCAATTTGCATGAATATCTTTTCGCAAGTTTTTGGAATTATAGGTATTAATAACACAGCAGATAATCTTATTGACTCAATTAATGTATATAATATTTCATCAAGTTTTTTAACGTCATCTTCGGCACTACTTTTTGCAACATTCCAGGGTTGACTATCTTCAATAAATTTATTTGCCATATTAATAAATTCCCATATTTTAGATAAATAATCATTAAATTTAAATTCTTTAACACTGCTAATAGCAAAATCTTTTACTTCCTGCCATTTTATTTTAAAATTATTATTTGAATAACTATTAGAAGGAATTATTCCGCTTTTATATTTTTCAATCATTACCATTGTTCTTGATAATAAATTTCCTAAATCGTTACTCAAATCATTGTTAAATCTTCTAACCATTAATTCATGAGTAAAGGAACCATCTTGTCCAAAAGATATTTCTCTCATAAGAAAATATCTTATTGGTTCAACACCGTATCTTTTTTCAAGCTCATCTGGGTCTAAGGTTATGCCTTTTGATTTTGAAAGTTTCTCCTCTCCAAGCATTACCCACCCATGAACGGCAATTTGTTTTGGTAGTTCAACTCCAAGCGACATTAATATTGCTGGCCATATTATTGCATGAAATTTTAATATATCTTTACCAATATGATGTTGTTCTGCTGGCCAGTATTTTTTAAACCTTTCGTCATCTTCAAGTGAATAACCAAGTGCTGAAATATAATTTATTAATGCATCAACCCACACGTAACAAACATGATTATTATCAAAAGGAATTGGAACCCCCCATTTTACTGTCGTCCTCGAAATACTAATATCTTTAAGGCCCTGATTAATTATGCCTAAAACTTCATTTTTTCTTGTTTCAGGAAATATAAAATCTGGATTATCGTTAATATGTTTTAATATTGCGTCTTGGTATTTTGAAAGCTTAAAAAAATAATTTTCCTCTTTTAAATATTCAACTTCTCTGCCACATTCAGGACATTTACCATCCACAAGCTGTGAATCTGTAAAAAAGGTTTCATCAGGAGTACAGTACCAACCTTCATAATAACCTTTATATAAATCTCCATTTTCTTTTAATTTCATTAATATATTTTGAACAACTTTTTCATGATTTAGATCTGTAGTTCTAATAAATGAATCATTGCTTATTTCATATAATTTAAGAAGTCTTTTCATGTCTTGAGACATTAAATCAACATACATTTGAGGTGACATACCTTTTGATTCTGCACTTTTTTGTATTTTCTGTCCATGTTCATCTGCTCCTGTTAAGAAAAAAACATCTTTGCCTATAAGCCTGTTAAACCTTGCAAGAACATCTGCTAAAATAGCTTCATAAAAAAATCCAAGATGTAATTTGCTATTCATATAAGGTATTGCTGTCGTTATATAAAATTTTTCTTTTTTATTATCCATTTTCTTACCTTGCCTTATTTTTTAATCTTTATATTTTAATTTATTTTATTTAATATTTTACTTAAATCTTATTTTTATTTACCTTTACAAAAATATCATAAAGGTCATGCTTGTTTATTTTATATTTATTTAAAATTATTTTAAATATTTCTTTTTTATTTAATCCTTTTTTTATAAAGTCACGCAATTCATTTTCAATTTCTAGATTATTAAACTCTTGTATTTTAATATTATCTAAATTAACAGCACCAGAAACACAAATAACTATCTCTCCCTTTAACTTTACTTCCTTGCTTGCGCGCTCTTGTAAAATTCTTAATACCTCACTTATAGAGCCTCTAATACATTCTTCATATATTTTAGTAAGCTCTCTAGCCAAGCAAATTTGCCTATCTCCTAAAATTTCAAATAATATTTTAAGTAATTTTTCAACTCTATTCGGAGATTCATAAAAAATAATTGTAAATGGTAAATTTTTAATTTCTTCTAATTTTTTTTTAATTTTTACTTCTGTTTTTGGTAAAAATCCTATAAATAAAAAATTATCAGTTGCTAGCCCTGATAAGACAAGAGCAGAAATAGCTGCATTAGGTCCTGGAATAACTGTTAAATTTATGTTCCTCTCTTGGCAAATTTTTACAAGTTTATATCCAGGATCTGATATTAATGGCATTCCTGACTCAGATACTAAAGCAATATTAAACCCACTTTCAAGTCTCTTAATTACTGCATTTACTTTATCTTCTGAAGTATTATCATGAAAACTTTCTAATTTTGCATTCTTAATTTCAAATCTTGAAAGTAATTTTCTTGTTGTTCTAGTATCCTCTGAAAGAATTAAATCAACTGTTTTTAAAGTTTTAATTAATCTAAAGCTTGCATCTTCTAAATTACCTATAGGGGTTGCGCAAATATATAAAGTACCATGACTTAAATCTTTAGGATTTTTTAATTTACCCTTTTTATCATTCACTTTTTATCTTCCTCTAAATTAAAATATTCAGCCAGCTTATTTTATTTTTAAATTAAAATACTTTAAGCTGGCTGATATAAAAAACAAAAAATATTTTATTATTTTTTTATTATTTTATTAAAATAAATTTAGATTTATCTGCACCACAAATAGGGCATCTTGATGGGGTTTTCCCTATAAAAGTATTACCACAAACTGGGCAAACATGAATTTCTTCATCTTCTAAGCTTTCGAGATTTTCAAGTGCATTTTTAAATAATTTTGCATGAATTTCCTCAACTTTATTTGCAAAATTAAAACTTCTATTTGCTGCTTTCTCGCCATCACTTTCTGCTTGCTTTATCATTTCAGGATACATCTTTGTAAACTCAAAGGTTTCACCATTTATAGCAGCTTCTATATTTTCTTTTGTTGACTTAACTTCACCCATTGCAGCAAGATGATTAAGAGCATGCACGGTTTCTGCTTCAGCAGCAGCCCTAAATAACTTTGCAGTTTGATTATAACCCTCTTCCTCAGCTTTTTTTGCAAACGCCAAATATCTTCTATTAGCTTGTGATTCCCCTGCAAATGCATCTTTTAAGTTTTGCAAAGTTTTTTCCTTTACCATAACACTTTCCCTCCTCCTACCTTAAAACTAAATTTTTTAATTTTAAAATTCTTTTTTTATCCTTCTTCATGAAGAATTTTATAATTTCCTGTTAAAAAAATTAAAACTCTCTCTCCTATATTTACTGATTGATCACCAATTCTTTCAAGATATCTAGTTGCAAGTGAGATATTGGAAAGATATAATGCAAATTCTTCTGTATTTAATGAAGAATTGCCAACAACTGATGCAAATAATTTTTTAAATAATTCTTTTTGTACATCATCAATTCCTTTATCGATTTCACTAAGTTTTAATGCAAGTTTTGCATCGCTATTTTTAAATGCTTTTAGTGCTTTTGATAATACTTGTTTTGCAAGATCAGCCATTTGTTTTAATAAATCTAGGATATCAGGTGTCATAAACATTGCTTTATGTTTTTCAAGCCTTCTAGTTACACGGGCTAAATTAACTGCAAGATCTCCTATTCTTTCCATGTAAATTGCAATTATATTTATTGAATTAATTAGCCGCAAATCTTTTGCAAAAGGCTGATACTCTGCTTGAATTACAAGGCATTTTTCTTCTATACACATTTCTAAGTCATCAATTTTATCATCACCATCTACAACTTTTGTGGCTAATTCATAATTTCCCTCTAGCAAAGATTTTGTTGCATTTTCTACTGCCTCTTGAATTAACTTACCCATACAATTTACATCATCTACAATTTCCTGAAGTCTTTCATGAAATTTTTTAATCATTGTACTTAACCTTGTTAAATTTTGTTTATATTTAATTTTTATTTATTTTAATTTATTTTAATTTATGAAACCTATGTTTTAATTATTTATATTAAATTCTTTATAAAAAATACTATAATTATTTTAAATAATTTAAATATTTTTATATTAATTTTTCACGATTTTTAAAGATTATAATATTTCCTATTTTTAATCTTAATAATAATTATTATATATATTTATTTATCTTTTGCACTTATTTAAATAAAAAAACACGTATAATTAATCATTAAAATTTTATATTTATTATATTTTAAACTTTTTAAACGCTAAGCTAAGATAAATCTCTTTTTTTTAATCTTTGTCTAACTCTTATTATGCTCCCAGGAACTGCAAAAATTAATACAATAATTAATAAAACTAATGAAGTTCCCCATTGTATATCTTTAGGCGGATTTGTAACCTGAGTTGCTAAAACATATAGGTGATATGGAAGAGCCATAGCTTGATCAAAAATGGATTTAGGAAGACCTGGCATAGAAAAAGCAGCAACAGTAAAAATTATTGGAGCAGTTTCGCCTGCAGCCCTACCAATGCCTATTACAGCACCAGTTATTATGCCAGGAAGTGCTTGAGGTAAAACCACTTTAGATATAGTTTGCCATTTAGTTGCACCCAATGCAAGGGAAGCATGCCTATATGTATCAGGAACAGCTTTTAATGCTTCCTCTGTGGAAGTAATTATTACAGGAAGTATCATCAAAGCAAGTGTTAATGAACCACTTAAAATAGATTTACCAAATCTTAAAAATAATACAAAAAAACCTAGCCCAAATAATCCATAAACAACTGATGGAACTCCAGCCATATTAATAATTGAAAGTCTTACAATCCTTGTAAATTTGTTTCTAGCTGAATATTCATTTAAATAAATAGCAGCAAAAACACCTATTGGTAATGCAAAAATAATTGTTCCAATCATAAGATAAAGAGTGCCTAAGATTGCAGGCAGTATCCCGCCTTCTCGCATGCTATTTTTTGGAAATTGTGTTATAAAACTCCAGGAAATAGCATGAGCACCTTTAAAAATTAAATAAAGTATTATACCTACAACAAAAAGAACAACAATTAATGTTATTATTAAAAGTAATATGTAAAAAATTTTTTGTTTTATATATCTTTGTTTCATAATTAATAATTAATATTAATATTTAAGTTAATTAAATTAATTAGGTATTTCTAATTTTTCCTATAAATCTTTCAGCAATCAAATTAATTAAAAATGTAATAATAAATAAAACAAGACCAAGAGCAAATAACGCTGAATAATGCAGGCCACCTTGAACAGTTTCTCCCATCTCAGCAGCAATTGTAGCTGTTATTGTTCTTACTGGTTGAAGCCATGAAAAAACAATTCTAGGAGAATTTCCTGTAAGCATTAATACAGTCATAGTTTCTCCTACAATTCTTCCTAAACCAAGCATAATTGATGCCATTATCCCTGATGAGGCTGCAGGTACAACAACTTTATATGTTGTTTCCCATTTGGTTGCTCCAAGTGCAAGTGATGCATGCCTATATCGAATAGGAACTGCATTTATTGCATCTTCTGAAATAGATATAATTGTTGGCAAACTCATAAAAGCAAGCATTATTGAACCTGCAAGGGCAGTTAACCCAACTGGTAAATTAAAAGCATTTTTAATTAAAGGAACAATTAATTGTAATCCAATAAATCCTATCACTACCGATGGAATAGTTGCCAAAACCTCAATAATAGGTTTTAATAATTCTCTAATAAATTTTGGAGCTAGCTCTCCAATGTATATTGCTGTACCAACCCCTAAAGGAAGTGCAATTAGTATTGCTCCAACAGTTACTAGTGCGGAACCAGAAAGTAATGGAACTAAACCAAATTTCTCAGTTGAAGTTGGTGACCACCTTGTTCCAGTTAGAAAATCAAAAATGGGGTATTGAATAAAAAATTTTAAGGAATTATAAACTAAAAATATTAAAATTAAAGTTAAAACTATAATAGAAATTATACCATTAATAAAAATAAACCTGGTTATTAAGAAAGCTTTAAATTTTTTAAATATTAATCTAAATTCTTTCATAAAGTTTATAAAATTTGTAAAATTTGCAAGTCAAATAAATAAATTATCTGATAAAAAATAAATTACCTGATAAAAACAAAATAGGATTAAAATATATTTTAAAAAGTTTAAATTAATTTTGCCATAATTTATTTTAAATATAAACAAAAATAATAAAAAGTCAGAATTTGTTTTATAAATTTAACTTTTTAGTTTAATTTAACCAAATTCTGACTTTTATTTTAATCAAATTATTTTTATATAAAGTTTAAAAAGAACAAATCGAATTTATTTTATTAACAGCAAAATAATTTATTATTTTATTTTAACAAAACCAGCTTCTTCGCCTAATGCTTGTCCATCAGGGCTTAATACAAAATCTAAATAAGCTTTTGCAATATCTGTCATTTTGTTAGAATTTGCATAAATATATAATGATCTTGAAATTGGGTAAGACTTATCATTTACTGTTTGCTGGCTAGGTAATACTGCATCTTTATCACCTTTTTTTACTGCAACAGTATTTACAGAAGTACCTGCATCTTTTAAATAACCTATTCCTATATAACCAATTGTATTATCATTATTTGCAACTTGATTTACAATATCACTGTTTGATTGAAGTCTTAAACAATTTGGTGAATAATCATTATCTTTTTGTGTTTTTCCTTTTTGAATAATTTCTTCTAAGAAATATTCTCCAGTTCCAGAATTTGTGTCTCTTGCGACAGCAACTATTTTTGCATCAGGGCCGCCAACATCTTTCCAATTGGTAATTTTACCCATATAAATATCTGCAATTTGATCTGTTGTTAATTCTTTAATATTAATATTTTTACTAGTTACTATACATATACCATCATATAGTACTTCATACTCTTTAACATCTAAACCTAATGATTTTGCTTTATCTAATTCTTTTTGACTGATTGATCTTGATGCATTTGCTAAATCAGTAGTGCCATTTAATAAAGCTGCAATACCTTCACCTGAACCCCCGCCATTTACTGTTACTTTGCCACCATATAATTTCATAAATTGTTCAGCCCATTTTTGTGAAACTTCGAGTAATGTTGTTGAACCAGTTAATATTAAAGTTTCATTTGAAAATTTTAAATTTGAGTTAGTTTGATTTTGAGAACTCGTAGAGGATGAATTACTTTGGCTTTGACTTTGGCTTTGTAAATTAGTAGATGTTTTACAACCTGAAAATATAAAAATACTCATTGCTAAAACTAAAAAGATGCTTACACCTAATAAAATTACATTTCTTTTTTTACCTTTTAACAACTTCCCTCCTTAATTACTTGTTTTTAATTTATAATAAAATGAAGACGGTGTATTAATTAATAATATAAATTATATTAATTATTATTATTTATTAATTTTATAAATGAACCGTTTCATATTTCATATAATATATTATAACAAATAACTTTGTCAATATAATTTTAAAAAAATTTACTAATATTAATAAATAAATTTTATTTTATTTTTAGAAATATATTGTAAAATCGCTCTTTATTTTGTAGGTAAGCTTTATAATTATAAAGTATAGGATTTATTTTATCTTTGCCACTAAGAAGTTTACATTTTAAAAAGAATGCAGATAAAAAAATATTAAAAGAAATAAAAATATTCAAACATTAATAAGATTAATTTATTAAATAATATTAAATATTAAAAATGGTGGCGAGACGCAGAATCGAACTGCGGACACGTGGATTTTCAGTCCACTGCTCTACCAACTGAGCTATCTCGCCATTTTATTACAGCAAGAGAATTGATATAACTATTAAAAATAATTAATTTTAATTAAATGAATTATCTTCAAAAAAATATTTCTAAAATCAATAAACTAAAATAAATTAAAAAAAATATGCCACTGGCATATTTCACAGCATCTTAACTAGTTTAACTTTCAAATAACAGTGATACTTTTAATTGGCGGAGCTGAAGGGATTCGGTCTTTCGTCTCACCTTCGGTTCGCTGCAGAGCCGCGGACTCATTCCGCTTCGCTCCACTCCGTCCTTTCGAATCCCTGAAATATGCCACTGGCATATTTCACAGCATCTTAACTAGTTTAACTTTCAAATAACAGTGATACTTTTAATTGGCGGAGCTGAAGGGATTCGAACCCTCGATCTCGTGCGTGACAGGCACGTGTCCTAAACCGCTGAACGACAGCTCCGTTTATAGTTTATACTTTTTAAACTTATATTTTTAAATGGTGGGCGATGTAGGGATTGAACCTACGACCCCCTGCTTGTAAGGCAGGTGCTCTCCCAGCTGAGCTAATCGCCCATATATTTTATATCTTTTACTTTTTGGTACCCTCGAGGGAATTCGAATCCCTGTTGCAGCCGTGAAAGGGCTGTGTCCTAGGCCGCTAGACGACGAGGGCTTCTCTGGTGAGCCGTGAAGGAGTCGAACCTTCGACACCTGGATTAAAAGTCCAGTGCTCTACCTGCTGAGCTAACGGCCCTTTTTTATTTTTAAAAACTAATAACTTAACTAAACCCTTTAATAAAAAAATAAAAAAATATTTTAATATTAAAATATCAAAAAAACAAAAAAAATAAAAAATAAAACTTAAAAATAAAACTTTTAATAAAATTACTGATTTATAAGAAATTAGCAAGCAAAAATAATACTATACTAATAAATGCATGTCAACAAAAAAGCTAAAACTTATTATTCAAAAATTATTCATATATTATTTTTAAGCTATATTTCAAATTAATTATAAAAAATTACTAAACAAACTATTTTCTTACTAACCTTTTATCAATAAATCTTCAACTAACTTTTTTCAAAATTTATTAATAATTTTTAAATTTATATATTATGTAATTTATATTTATAAATTATGTAATTTTTATTCACCTTTTATCTTAGTTGAAAAGCTTTCAACCTTATCTTTACTTTTATCAAGTAGTTCACTACTATAAACTTTTGCTTCCTCAATTGTAAATTTTCCTTTTTCAACCATCTCATTTAACCAGCCTCTTAAACTTTCTCTAAATCTTTTACCTGATTGAGGGGCTAGTAAAAATCCTAAAAAAATCCCAAAAAATAAAGAGAAAAATATTGCTAAAAGTATTCCACAAGTATTTTTTTGTACATTTTGATGGCTAGATTCATTTTTCATTATTACTTCACCATCCAATATAATATTATAATTTTAATTTTATTATTTGTGTTATTTTCTTAAATTAATTTTATTTTCTTAAATTAATTTTATACTTTTTATTTTTATAATAATCCCATCTATTTATAAGATACCACTTCAATCTTTCAAAAACACCTGCGTTTCCTTCAACTACAATATCTGCAATTTCATCGCTAAATAATTGCGCTTCTCTAATAAAAGATGCTGTTCTTAAATAATAAAATGGTAACATTGAATCAATAATAATTTCTTTATCGTTATTATCATTTGAAAAATTATATGCACAAGCAAATTCATAAACAATCTTAGTCCAAAGCTCTATAGATAATACTATATCGTCTGGAGAATTAGAATTTAATACTTCTTTAAATTCCTTATAAATGTTTTCATCAAGAATATTTCTCCAATTATTTCTATATTTATCTAAATCAATATAAAATTTTTGAAGAAGATCATTATAATTTGCTTTTAATCTTTCTGCTTCAACAAACTTAAAATCTCCCATAATAAATCCTTGGATACTGCCTATAACATCTCTCCACCTATATTCGTAATTTTTCATTAACTCAAATAAAGTGCTTATAGTTTGCTTAAAAATTGATTTAACATCTCTATTTGGATTTTCTTCATGAAGTTTTACTCCTAAAACAGTTTGACATACTCTAAATCCTTCATTTAATGCAATAGTTGTCATCCATATATCAACACCAAATTTATTTATATTTGGGTATTCAACCCAATATTTTTTTCTTGTAAATACTTGTAATACTCCGTTTGAAAAAGAAAAATCACCGCCTATAGGTTGCCTTATTCTAAGCCCGTAAAGTGCACGAGTAAGTGGGTATGCTAGCGCATTATTAATTGTTGCATCATGTTCATTTCTTATATAATATGGAGCAACAAATCCATAACCTGATTTTAATACAGGGCTTGCTAAATTATAAATCCAATCAGGGGTAACACTTTTTGTATCAGCTTCACAAATTATACAAACTTTTGCATCAAGTATTCTTGCTCCTTCAAGTATTGCCCTTATTGCTGCACCTTTACCTTTCTCACCTAAGTATGTAGTAGAAATTTTTTCAATTCCTTTAGGAAGTCTTGATTTTTTAAATACATCTATTGTTTTATCTTCAGAATTACTGTCAGCGTTTAAAATAACGCTCTTTAAATCCGGGTAATATTTCCTTAAACCTTCTCCAAGATTTGTTAAAATATTAGATATAGTTTTTTCATTATTAAAAGTTGGTAATCCTACAACAATATCAGCATTTTTTATAACGTTTATTTGCTGTAAAACTTCTTTATCTAACATTTCATTTGTAAAGTCTGTCATATTAGCCTTCCAGTATTTAAATTATTATTAAAATTTTATTTATGATTAAATTATATATCTTTCTTTTCTATCAAATTATTATTTAAATTTAGTTATATTAATATTATGTTAATATTATTATAGACAATTTACAAAATTATTAGTAAAAAA
>Ga0078972_1016733_pt1 | contig 10750 bp, 10 predicted proteins | sample YelNatPaOPGAMG01_FD_67568 | JGI IMG/M metagenome (GOLD analysis project Ga0078972, IMG submission 67568) | Hot spring thermophilic microbial communities from Obsidian Pool, Yellowstone National Park, USA - OP-RAMG-01 (SPADES assembly) (version 2) | ecosystem: Environmental > Aquatic > Thermal...
CAAAGATAGGCTTCCACGGATAAAGAAGATTGCGACTCATTTGTAGTGTCCAATTAAATAACGACAACTCTCCTAACTGGAAGTATGGGTTGATTTTCGGAAACTTGGGCTAGCCCTTTTTGGTTTTGACAGTATGCAACTTTAGGCATATCTAATGCTTGCAGCAGTGTATTTGAATAAGTGGATGGCATTCCATTAAATAATAGTGCAGGCAGCTCTGCCTGCACTATTATTCTCCGAACACTTTTTTATCAGCATGTTCTTTCAATGGATATTAACAAAAATTAGTATTCTAATTATAAGAAATATAGTTCAGGAGTTATAATAAGTTTTCTCAGATTTTTAAATACTCTATTCTTCAAATACTTTAGTACTTTCGCGTACAACCAGGTGGGTTGCCAGCTCAATTCTCTGTTCGCTAGTGCCCATATCATTATTGGGATCAATTAGAATTTTTACGGCCAAAGCAGCCATCTCTCTTATGGGCTGGTGGATAGTTGTCAATGGCGGAGACGACCATTGACTGATAGGCAGATCGTCAAATCCTACCAGACTGAGATCATCAGGAATTCGTAAGTTCAGTTCACGAGCTGCCTGTAAAACTCCCAAAGCTTGGAGGTCGCTTCCTGCGAAAATTGCCGTTGGTGGTCGATCGAGTGAAAGAAGAAGTTTGGCTTGGTCATAACCACCTTCAAGATGGAAGTTTCCCCAGCGGCATAGTTGGTCGTCGATAACCAAATCGGCTGATTCCAATGCCGCTCTATACCCGTCAAGACGCGCTCTTGCGCTTAATAAGTCATGCGGTCCGGTAATGATGGCGATACGACGATGTCCAAGGTCTAAAAGATGTTTTGTAGCTACTCTGCCTCCCGCCCAATTGGTAGCCCCTACGGAATTTACCAGAGGATCAGGTTCGCCTCTGGGGTCGATTACAACAAAAGGCAATCGTCTGGAGTACAGTTCGTCTCTCTGGAGCGAAGTCAGTTGCGATAGGAGTAAAATAATTCCTTTCGTGCCCCGTGAGGTAATTTGGTCAAACCAAATTTTTCTCTCATCCCCTTGCGATAGTGACGTAAGAGCTACTCCCAATCCGCAGTCTTCTGCAGCTGCCATAGCGCCCTGTACGATTTCTACAGCCCAAGGACTATCAAACTCTTCGAATACAACGTCGATGAAAGGCGTTTGCGGTTCAGGGGCACTGCGTTTGCGGTAACCTCTGGCTAGGATGAGATGTTGGATTTTGGCCCTGGTAGCTGCTGAAACATCTGGTCGTCCGTTCAGTACTTTGGAGACTGTCGCTACAGACAGACCACTCTCCTTGGCAATTTCAGAAATCGTAATTTTGCGGTGCTCACCTTTGTCCGATGTCTCCGCAGAGTTTAGCTTATTGATATCAGTGTAATCTGGGGGGCCGGATCTCATATTTCCTCCTGATCAGTAGCATTTGATTCTTGGGTTTATATCTAAACTGCTACATATGCAGAATATCGTAAATTTTCGGAATTTGGGCTAATGATTATAAAATTTGCTCTTGACACAATAAATATAGAACGCTATACTTCGTAAAAGCACATTGGGGGATCGAAAGTTTCGAAACTAGCGAAAAGACGCTATCATTGTGCCTAACTTATAAAAGGGAAAAAGGAGGATAAATGGCTTCGGTCTATCATAGTATTGCCGGGCGGTTTCACTTGCCAAAATTGGTCAGTGCACTTGTAATAACAGCAAGTGTATCACTTATCAGTGCTGGATGTGCGTCGGCCACACAATCTCAATCAGTCAAGCACAAAACTGTTAATTCGATAGCTTCAAAGAATGGTCCTACAGCATCTATATCCGTTTGGTTTGTTTCAAATCCTGGTCCAGTCAATAATTACATGACTAGTCTGGCAAATAAATTTGATAAAACCCATCATGGGGATCATATTTCTATAAATTTCATAGCTAATACCCCGTTCAAACAAAAACTTCTTGTTGCCATGAGTGCCAACAAACCCCCAACACTGTTCTTCAGCTGGGGTGGAGGAGTCCTGGAGCAATATATCAAGGCGGGAGACGCCGCTCCAATTGCGGCTCCATCGACGTCATGGGTGCATAATTTTCTACCCTCATCTCTCGGCGCCGTAACATTTAATAATAAGATCTATGGGGTGCCCATCCAAGGTACGCAACCGGTTTTCTTTTATTACAATAAAACAGTTTTTTCGAAGTACCACATTAGTTTTCCGACGACATGGAAACAGCTTTTAGCCGATATAACCAAGTTTAGAAAAGACGGTTTATCTTCACCTATCGAGATGGGTAATCTATCGGGATGGGAAGGGCTCATGTATCTTGAGTACCTGACAGATAGGATAGGCGGCCCACAGGTTTTCGAAGCGATCCAATCTCATAAGAGTAATTCGTGGAGTAATCCTGCCGTGAAGAATGCTTTAGTGGACATTCAGCAATTAGTGAAAGCCGGAGCATTCCAAAAAGGATTTGATGCCGTTGATTTTGGCTCAGAAACCGACGCTTTGCTCTATACCGGCAGAGCGGCTATGACATTAATGGGTAACTGGGAAGTGTCAAGTCTTCTGGGAGAAGATGCACCTTTTGTAAATAAAGGTGAACTCGGTCAGGCTCCATTTCCCGCTGTAGGTGGCGGAAAAGGAAATCCGGCAGATTTAGAGGGGAACACAACAGACTATTTAGCAATGTCTAATCACGTAACTGCTGCTCAAAAGTACGTAGCTAAGTTATTTTTACAGGATGAGTTCACCAATAGTGCATTTGCAAACACTGAGGTAGCATCCGGTCAAGTACCTGTTATCAAAGGTTCATTGGCCCCGTTGCGTAAGGCAAGCCTAAGCCGTTATCTTGTTCCTACGTATAATGCAGTATCAAAAGCTCCTCATTTCCAGTATTCATGGGACCAGTCACTCGGCTCACAATTGTCGACACCGCTTTATCTAAACCTTTCGAAGGTATTTGAGCTGACTGAAACCCCACAACAATTTATCCAAGCTATGAATAAAGCTATGACGAGTATCAGTGGTGGGCTGTAAGCGGTAATAGCAAACGTTGCTACGTTATGTAGTGATATTTCATAGCTAATGCGGGTAAAATAGGAAGTCCGGAGTCGCAATATAAAAAGATATATTCGACTCCGGATTTCGCAAAATGGATTGGGGAATGAAATAGAAACTAAATCTTTTACTGCCAGAACTACAGAAGAAGATCAACAAAGAAGATTATTTCGTCATGTTGATAACCGCAGACATGTCGTTGGTTCATACAGGAGTGCAGATATTGTGGGTCTTGTGCCTACAATGATTCTTTACGGAGGATTAGTGCTGGTACCACTCATCCTGGCAGGGGTACTAAGTTTTTATAATTGGAATGGGGTAGGAGCACTTCGTTTTGCTGGTTTTCGCAATTGGTCGGCTTTCTTCCATGACCCGATAGCTGCGCACTCTCTTGAAGTAACAGCCATTCTAACCGGCGTAAGCTGGCTTATCCAAACGCCATTATCAATAGCTCTCGGCCTCTTTGTAGCAGGTAGGCAACGCTACAGGGCTTTCTATGCGGCTTTTTATTTACTTCCTTTACTTTTATCAACCGTAGGGATTGCACTGATGTGGCAGGCGCTTCTCGATCCGAGTTTCGGTGGTCTGGCCTGGCTGGGGCAAACATCATGGCTTTCGTTTCTGGATCAAAATTGGCTTGGCGGAAATTCAACGGCTCTATGGACTATCATTGCTCTTATTGCCTGGCAATTCATACCTTTCCACACTCTTCTTTATCAAATGGGTCGTCGACAAGTTCCCCAGGTCTTATATGAAGCCGCCGAGATCGATGGAGCTACGTCATGGCAACGATTTATTCATATAACGTTACCTCAATTGCGTTATACGATCGTTGTGTCGAGTACTCTCATGATTGTAGGTTCCCTCACTTACTTTGATATCATCTATGTCCTTACCAATGGAGGACCCGGCGATACTACAAGGGTTTTATCGCTAGATATGTATCAAGCTGCCTTCGAGAGTAATATATTTGGCTATGCAAGCGTACTAGCTGTAGTCCTTGGTGTCATAGGTATAGTGGTAGCGCTTACTCTGATCCGCCTAACGGGATTCTCTTCTTTTGGAAGCCAGAGAGACGGCATAGCATGAAAAGTTTTTGGCATAGTATAGCAAAACGCTTAGCAGGTGTAACAGCGTTTCTTTTTTCAAGTGTATGGCTTGTCATCGTACTGGCTCCTATCTATTTTATGATTTTATCGAGTTTGAGGAGGCAAGGAACATATGTGACCGCAAATCCATGGGTGCCAACAGGTCCGTTGTCATTGCACCAGTATTCTGTAGTTTTTCATTCAGGGTTAGGTACGTATTTCGTGAACAGTATTATCGTAACCTTTGCATGTGTAATTTTAACCCTTCTGTTGTCATTAGCAGCAGCATTTAGAATGATGCGCGGGACTTCACGATTCTCAGGGTTGTCACTGCGCTTGATTGCCTTTGGTATAGCCGTGCCTATACAGGCAATTGTTATCCCGCTATATATCATTATAGATAAAATAGGACTTTATGATACCCTGACAGCGCTGATCTTGGTCATGAGCGCTTCAGCTATCCCTGTATCTGTCCTGATAATGATCAGTTATGTACGTGATATTCCTCGCGAACTTCTAGATGCCATGGCAGCAGACGGGGCAAACGAATGGCGGATTTTTTTCAGCCTTATAGTTCCCTTAGCCCGTCCCGTTTTGGCTACCGTAGGTATTTATGACGGAATCAATGTATGGAATAATTTCTTACTTCCTTTAATCTTAACTCAAAGTAATCATACAGCCGTTCTTCCACTGGGTCTCTATAAGTTCCAGAGCCAATTCGGGATAGATGTTCCTGCTGTCATGGCGGCAGTTTTATTATCGGCTATTCCCCTCTTGGTCCTCTACGTTTTGATGAGAAAACAATTTATTAACGGCTTAAGCGGGATAGCTATGAGATGAAAGAAGTAAAAGTGGCAACTTTATTGTAATCGGAGGATTGCATAATTAAAATATATAAAGGTATGTAAATGATATGACATTAGAGATATATAAAGTAGCAACATTTCCTATAGAACAACGCTTAGATGATTTACTTTCCAGGATGACACTCGATGAAAAGCTTGCCCAGCTGGGCTGCGCATGGGTTACTTCGGTTATGGATAAGAATGGCTTCAGTATGGAAAAAGCTCAGAGGGTTGCTCCGTATGGTATCGGGGAAATAACACGAATTGCCGGATCCACCGCTTTGCATCCAGCCGAAAGCGCCAGAATCATGAATGATATACAGCGTTATATGGTGGCGAACACACGTCTTGGTATTCCTGTCCTTGTCCATGAAGAGGGCACAGGCGGATTTCTCGCTCGTGATGCCACGGTATTTCCACAGGCACTCGGACTGGCAGCTACTTTTGACTTAGATCTCATTGAAGAGGTAGCAAGCGTAATCCGAGAACAAATGCGTTCTGTCGGAGCTCGCCACTGTCTTGCTCCCGTTTTGGATGTAGCCCGCGATCCGCGTTGGGGCAGAGTTGAAGAGACTTTTGGTGAAGACCCATATCTAGTCGGAATGATAGGTACAGCCTATGTTCGTGGTCTTCAGACATCTGATTTATTAAACGGAGTTCTTGCTACAGGGAAACATTTTCTTGGACATGGCCTTTCAGAAGGTGGCAGGAATCATGCGCCGGTCCAACTCGGGCCAAGAGAATTGCGTGATGTTTATAGTGAACCATTTGCAATGGCGATTGCTCAAGCAGGACTTGCCTCTGTGATGAACTCATATGGTTCTGTTGACGGCTTGCCTTGTGCGGGTTCGCCGAGTATTCTAAGAGATCTTTTGCGTAAAGAGCTTGGATTCGAAGGTATGGTAGTGGCAGATTATTTCTCTGTCTCTTTATTGATGAATCACCATCACGTTGCCAATACAAAGCAAGAAGCTGCTGTTAAGGCAATTAATGCCGGGATGGATATGGAGCTACCGGAAACAGATTGCTTTGGAGATCCCTTACGAGTTGCGATTGAAGACGGCGAAGTTGCCATTGAGACCGTTGATGATGCCGTAAAGCGTGTCCTGTCACTAAAATTTAGGCTTGGTCTGTTTGAATTGCCGTTTGTTGACGAAAGTAAGGTTAGTATTAATTTTGAAACCGAAAATCAGCGTTCTCTGGCACGTAAAGCAGCGGCTTCTTCAATAGTTCTTCTGAAAAACAACGGTATTTTACCATTGCCGCGTGAGATTAGAACAATAGCTGTCATCGGCCCAGCCGCTGATGACCAAAGATTATTACAAGGTGATTATCATTATCCTGCTCATCAGCAAATTGCCTATGACAAGTCTGCCGACAGCATGATGTCTGAGTCATGGAACGGTGGTGCTGACCTGTCAATGCTTCCCCGCTCTTACGGCGAATGGCAACCAGGACCTTATTTTACTCAACATATAACTCCTTTGGAAGGTATCAGATCAGCTATAGATACCTCGACGAAGGTTATCTATGTAAAAGGATGTGATATTACAGGTGACCAGGGTGATATTGATGCTGCTGTAGAGGTATCTAAATTGGCGGAAGTAGCTCTCATCTTTGTTGGAGGCCAATCAGGACTCGCCATTTCTTCGACCGTAGGCGAGGCGCGAGACGCAACAGATCTTTCACTAACAGGTATGCAGGAAAAGTTAATAGAAGATGTTGCGGCGACTGGTACACCTATTGTAGTTGTAGTGATGAGTGGGCGTATTCATACTTTGGGTAAGGTCGCAGACAAAGCAGACGCACTGCTTCAGGCCTGGCCACTCGGCGAGGAGGGTGGTAACGGTCTTGCTGATGTTCTCTTCGGGAAAATCAATCCATCAGGGCATTTGCCGATAAGTTTACCCAGGAATGTCGGACAGATACCATGCTATATGGGACACAGGGCCGGTGGGTCCACGGCAATGTTCTATGGGTCTTATACCGACAGCCCTACTGATCCCCTCTTTCCATTTGGGCATGGGTTGAGTTACACGACATTTACCTATGATGAGTTATCTGTCGATGCGACAGATACAGCATCGCCGATAAGCATTCAATTGTCTGTTAGCAACTCAGGAGGTCGCTATGGTGAAGAAGTTATCCAGTGCTACATGCATGATCTGGTGGGTTCAGTGGCGCGTCCGGAACAACAGCTCGTTGGATTTGCTCGAATTCCTTTGAATCCAGGAGAAATACGCAGGGTCATTTTCCGGATTCCATCATCCAGGCTCTCCTTCTGCAATGAGGAGATACGGCGAGTTGTCGAACCGGGTCTGTTTCGGTTTTCTTTGGGCAGATCATCAACTGATATTCGTTTGAGTGCGGAAGTATTTGTCAAGGGGGATGTTTATGAATACTCATCGCGACTGCATGAAGCGACAGATGTATCTATTATTTAGAGGAAAACATAATACTCACAAAAAAATATAGCAATAAACTACAATAAAAGGAATTTCTATTGTATTTTTATAGCACAAATCATACAATATTTCATCATAATAAGGTATACAGGAAAAAATTATGGCATCCATCACTCTCGAAAAGGTAAAAAAAATATACTCCAATGGGGTAGAGGCTGTCCATGGCCTAGACTTGCATGTAGATGACGGAGAATTTGTTATTCTTGTCGGCCCTTCCGGGTGTGGCAAAACTACGACATTACGAATGGTAGCGGGTCTGGATGAAATAAGCGGCGGGAATGTCTATATAGGAGATCGTATTGTCAACAATATAGCACCTAAAGATAGAGACGTAGCCATGGTTTTTCAAAACTATGCGCTTTACCCACACATGACAGTTGCTGAAAATATAGGTTTTGCACTCAAATTGCGGAATATCCCAAAACATGTTATAGACAATAAAGTAAAAGAGGTTGCTGAAATCTTAGGACTGGGGCAATATCTGCGTTACCGTCCCGGTCAATTATCCGGTGGGCAACGACAAAGAGTCGCGATGGGCAGAGCAATTGTCAGAGAGCCTTCCGTATTTCTGATGGATGAACCACTTTCAAATTTAGACGCAAGTCTTCGTGTGCAGATGAGAGCAGAGGTATTGAGAATCCAACGGCATCTCAAAGTTGGGACGCTGTATGTAACGCATGACCAGGTTGAGGCTATGACCATGGGCGATCGGGTCATGGTTCTAAAAGAAGGATATGCTCAGCAATGTGATACCCCGAAAGTCCTTTATAATAATCCGGTCAATTTGTTTGTCGCAGCGTTCATAGGATCACCGGCTATGAATATTTTTCAAGCCGGCATATCGGCAGACGGACAAACTTTGGTTATAGGAGATCAGCGTATCCTCTTGGGGGATACTCTATATGATGAAAGACCATCTTTGCGTAGGTATGCTAATAAGCCTGTTGTCATAGGGATCAGACCAGAGCATCTGGATATATCAAATACAGTAAATACAAATTTTGCTATAACCGGGATAGTCAATCTCATAGAAGTTCTTGGCAGTGATATTCTTGTTCACTTTCAAGTAGGAGCTGAAAGAATCAAGCTTGAAGGACTTAGTGAAGGTGATGCTGATAGTTTAGCCTATAACGATTTTTCTGTTAATAGTGAAGCTATAGCACGCCTTGATTCAAGCTTATCTTTGAAGATAGACGAAAAAATTTGTTTATTTGTTGATATCGAGAATTCTCATTTTTTTGATCCCATAAGCGGCGAAGCCATAAAATAGCAGATTTTTCTGTAAAGTAAGAATTTTAAGCTATGCAAGTGTAAATGCGAGAACTGCATGATCTTTATATAAAGATCATGCAGTTCTATACGCATCATGAATGTACTTTCTCCTAAAAATAATTAGGAGATCTATGGCTAGTATAGATTAGTCCTGAGAAGAAAATATGATCCTTCCGGCCACCATGCTACTTGTCGATGATCCAGATGATCCAGATGATCCAGATGATCCAGACGATCCAGCAAAAATAGTACCTTTTGGTGCCATGACGTAGATCTTGACCTTACTGCCCTTTACGGGTACTGATCCATTGTTGATAACAGATGTAGCAGAAGAAACTGCAAATGTTACTACGTCACCTTTCATCTTCTGGTGGTCTAAATTGGTACCCGTTACGGTGATGCTAATAGTACCGTTGACACCGGATGAACTCATATAGGGTTGGTAGTTGTCGAGAGTTCCTTTGAACTTATATTTTACCGCATGAGAAGAATTGGATGAAGAGTTATCTCCTTTATGGTTACCGTCATTCTTTTTCGAGTGATCATTACCCTGAGAAGAAAATATGATCCTTCCAGCCACCATGCTACTTGTCGATGATCCAGATGATCCAGATGATCCAGACGATCCAGACGATCCAGCAAAAATAGTACCTTTTGGTGCCATGACGTAGATCTTGACCTTACTGCCCTTTACGGGTACTGATCCATTGTTGATAACAGATGTAGCAGAAGAAACTGCAAATGTTACTACGTCACCTTTCATCTTCTGGTGGTCTAAATTGGTACCCGTTACGGTGATGCTAATAGTACCGTTGACACCGGATGAACTCATATAGGGTTGGTAGTTGTCGAGAGTTCCTTTGAACTTATATTTTACCGCATGAGAAGAATTGGATGAAGAGTTACCGGGATGTCTATCCAAAGAAACATTAACATGAGACACGGCAGCGGCATGGTGAAGGCTATGTGGAACTACGGAAGCTACAGCTCCCTGTGCGCTGAACACAGATAGAGTTGCTGAAAGTGTAAAAAGCATGATTCTCATCATGTCAAAGCTCCTTTACTTTAAGTAGTGATTATATCACTCTTAGTAAGTATAAGTGATTATGAGAATTCTTTCAAGGAGAGGGCGATTCACAAGATGCCGATTCTGAAAGTTTACTCAGAATTATGGGGAGGGCAGCTTGTATAAGTGAATGATCCCCAAGGTTGAACTACCCATACGGGAATATGGGTATGACTTGATATGAAGGTAAAGATACGCAATCATATTAAAGGAATCTTCGATAATCTTTTTTAGAAGATGCCCTTGCAATGGAAGCCAGTGGTACTTTTACAAAAGTGTGATATCTGTAAAGGAACTCTATATTACGGAAAGCTTCTGAAGAGCGTCCCTTAGGTAGATGGCTAAAAGTACTTCCTAATCGGATGAGCATAAAAGAGATTCCGGTTTCAAGAATATTATCGCATAATAAGTTAGACTTAAGAGTATGCTTTGTCAACATTTACTTGGGATGCAACGTTGTAACTAATGAATTCTATTAGTTACAACGAAAATCTGATCCAATCAACGAAAATTAGTCAAATAGTAGCAATAAGTTTTAGAGATTTTATATGTTTTGCTCAGTGCCATTTATTGCAAACGGTTATTGGGTCACTTAAATACTTAGTTATTTTAGGCCCAATAGATTTTACCAGGAACGATATTATCAATGATGCTGGACCTGTATCTTATAATGATTTTCGCGGGAGGCCGTTCCCGGTATAGTGCAAGACATAATTCAAACCGTAGTCCTCTTAGAGTCATGCTGTTTGGATGGGCAGTGCGCACTGCCCTCGGTCTTCACAGGGATTTGGGTTCTAGCCCATCGACATATCAGTTCATCGTATGTTGTAAGACAGTACACATAAACGACTCTGAGAGGTCAATGATGTGGAACCGCTGGTGCTTACTTTGAAAGAGCGTAGTAAGCTAGAACGAAAGTTCATGCACGGACAACTTTGTATCGAGA
>Ga0078972_1016735_pt1 | contig 10748 bp, 9 predicted proteins | sample YelNatPaOPGAMG01_FD_67568 | JGI IMG/M metagenome (GOLD analysis project Ga0078972, IMG submission 67568) | Hot spring thermophilic microbial communities from Obsidian Pool, Yellowstone National Park, USA - OP-RAMG-01 (SPADES assembly) (version 2) | ecosystem: Environmental > Aquatic > Thermal...
GGTCTTTTCGAGCGGTCTGCAAGGGCTGACCAGCCACCTTCTCTAAAGCGAGCAATCCACTTATAGGCAGTCTTTCGGCTGATTCCGAATTGCCGGCAGAGTTGGCTCAGGCTGGAATCTCCTTCGAGCAATGATTGTACAAACTGGACACGCAGAGACATAAGAGTTTGCTCCTTCCAAGGCATGGCAACCTCCTTCATAGTAGGTTACCATGGTTCGTGTCTGGTTGTTACCTATGTCCCCGAACATACCCATGTGTCCGGTCTATACAGGGTTGGGGATGAGGGCAAGCCAAAAGAAAAGCCGGGGATGAGGAGATGATACGGTCTCCTCATCCCCAGGCTACATCTTTAGTCTAGGGCCTCAAACCCCCTGTCACAACCTCTCAAGACCTATGGCGCTTCGCAATATTCTTATCACATCCGAGATATCTATCTTCCCGTTACCATCAATGTCCCCAGCTCTAAGCTGAGCCTCAGTCGCTTCTTGGAGCCCCACGGCTATGCGCAGCGCAATCACCGCATCCGAGATAGTCACCTTTCCGTCGCTGTCTGTATCACCCTTCAACGGCGTCGGATGCTGGGGTGGCTTTACAGGCGCACCAACGGGAAACTGGTTCCTGGCGACAACAAGCGTGGCATCCGCACGCCCCCACGCAATCAGACGCCCATCGGGGGAGTAGGCGATGGAGGTCACAAACGCAGTCTCTTCATCGTAGCTCTTAAGCAAAGCACCATCTGATACCAGCCAAAGCTTGATGGTGCTGTCACCAATACTCCCCGATGCAATCATGCTTCCATCGGGAGAGAAGGCGACGGACCACACCTCATCAGTGTGCCCCTCAAGCGTCCTGAGAAGCGCACCATCAGACACCCGCCATAGCTTGATGGTTTTGTCCCGACTCCCCGATGCAATCATGCTGCCATCGGGCGAGAAGGCGACGGACCACACACCACCAGTGTGCCCCTCAAGCGTCCTGAGAAGCGCACCATCAGATACTCGCCACAGCTTGATGGTGCCGTCCCAACCCCCCGATGCAATCATGCTGCCATCGGGCGAGAAGGCGACGGACCACACACCACCAGTGTGCCCCTCAAGCGTCCTGAGAAGCTTACCATCAGATACACGCCATAGCTTGATGGTGTCGTCCCAACTCCCCGATGCAATCTTGCTGCCATCGGGTGAGAAGGCGACGGACTCCACCCAATCAGTGTGCCCCTCAAGCGTCCTGAGAAGCAAACCATCAGATACACGCCACAGCTTGATGGTGTCGTCCCAACTCCCCGATGCAATCATCCTTCCATCGGGGGAGAAGGCGACGGAGGTCACCCAACCAGCATGCCCGCCTGCCATCCAAACAATATCCGGCCTCTCGGCAAGGGCAGGCAGGGCCATAAGCGCCCCAAAAACCAAAACCAAAGCCGCCGTAAACCGGCATGCATTCCTCAAGGAAGCCAGGTTGGCTGTGTTAGGGTAGTTGGTTACATACATCCTCTTGCACATTGCGGTACATCCTTTCATGCGTGTTAGTTTATCCGCCCCCACTGCCAAGCCAGTGCTTTGTGGGAAGGATGTGCGGCTGGTTTGCTTCTTGCTTCTGCGTTTGTGCAGTTTTTCCTCCTTCGGATGCGCATTTTTCTGGGGGATTTTTCCGTTGTAGATGGTGGCTTGCCCTCACCCCTGGCCGCTATCCCAGTTTCGGGAGAGGGGAAACGAGTGCTCCCTTCTCCCCTATGTAGAAGAAGAGCTGGGGATGAGGGGGTGGTGTATGCTTGCCCTCACCCTTGGCCCCTCGCCTGAAACAGGAAAGAAGCCAGGGATAAGAAACAGCGGCGCGGCAGAAAGGAGAGAGTAACACCAGCAAAGAAAAGGCCGGATAGCCCCGCCGCACGGCAGAGCCTCCGGCCGCTTGCAAGCAGTTTCTCGATACCTCAGCGGACTACCAGCGTCCTCGTCATTGTGCCGGTGCCGCCGCTTATCTGCGACATAACGCGCATAACCACCGGACGGTTGCCCACGCCAGCCATTGCAGATCTGTAATCCGAGATATTCTGAATCACACGCCCGTTCACCTTCAGGATGATGTCTCCGGCGGTGATTCCAGCGTCGGCGGCGCGCCCGTCCGGGCTAACGCGGGTTACCACAACCCCGCCGGGAATTCCAAAGCGCTCTTTCTCTTCAGCGGTGAGGTTGCGCACCGAAAGCCCAAGAACATCCGGCCTTGTTGTTTCGGACGGCCGCTCGGGCTGAACTTCCTCGCGGTATCTACCCTCGCGGATTCGGCGCTGCAGCTCCTCCTCAGAGGGCCGCTTCTCGGTTATAACGGTTACGGTCATCTCCTTCTTGTTCCGCACCAGCTTCACCTGCACCTTTTCGCCCGGAGGTGTGCTGGTAACCGCGTCTTCCAGGTCGCTGAAGTTGCGTATGGGCTTATCACCCCACTGGATGATCACATCCTCGGCCTGGATTCCGGCTTTATCCGCAGGGCCTCCGGGAGTTACGCGGTCCACCAGCGCGCCGGCCTTAACGCCGTAGTATTCGGCAAGCTCTGGCGAAAGCTCCCGGTTGCTGGATGCGGTTTCCACGCCAAGCCAACCCCTCGTAACCGTGCCCGTCTTGATGAGCGAATCCAGAACGGCCTTGGCGGTGTTTATCGGTATGGCAAACCCAATGCCAACAGAAACGCCTATGGGCGAAGCTATGGCAGTGTTGATTCCGATGACGCGGCCCTGAATATCCACCAACGGGCCTCCGCTGTTACCGGGGTTGATGGAAGCATCCGTTTGAATCATATCCCTGTAGCTTCGGATGCCTTGGACGCCGTTAACCTCGCGATTCTTCGCGCTGACCACACCCACTGTAAGCGTCTGCCCGACACCGAGGGGGTTTCCAATGGCAATGGCCCACTGCCCAACGCGCACCGTGCTCGAATCGCCAAGTTTGGCCACGCGGTTGGGCGGCACAGGCTGGTCAAGGGTGACCTTCAAAACGGCTATGTCGGTTTTGGCGTCGGTGCCGACGATGGTTGCCGGGAACTCGTTCTTCTCGTCATCTCCAAAGCGCACCTTTACCTTAGATGCGCCGCCAACCACATGCTCGTTTGTTAGGATGTACGCCGTTTTCCCTTCCGCGCGAACTATGAACCCAGAACCGGAACTTCGATCCACAAATGGCTCCGGTTCCATTTCAAACTGCTCAAATCTTCTGAAAAAGTCTCGGAACGGAGCAAAGAATTCATCGTCGGGGAACCTGAAGAAGAAGCGCCTGGAGCGCGACTCGCTTGGCTGTTCAACACGCGTTGCCTGTATGCTTACAACGGCGGGTTCCACTTCCTCCGCGATGGATTCAAACGCGCGCTCCATCTGAGACAGCGCAGAGCGGTCCACCGCCGACTGCGCCGCAACCGCGGGCTGTTGGCGTTCCACAGAGTTGCGTATAGATATCCCCAAAGCAAGGGATCCCAAAGCAAGAGCAAGCAGTACGATGCGACCTTCGGTGGTGCGAAGAAGCCTAAGCATATCCCACCTTACCTCCTGAATTTATGTAGAATTAGCTCGTTTATGACGGGCTTTACTGTATTTTCCCTATCTTTGGACGTACAGAAGTGGGCATCTGTTTCTTTGTTACCCGCTTTTGGGAGATTTACAACATTCAACAAAGGCGTTCGGGTTCTGCAAAAGCAAGCCGAAAAAGACTTCAGACGGCGCGGCCGAAGAAGCCGCACACCCGCTTTTAGCCGTAGGTACCGTACTCTTCCACCGCTTCGAAGAAGGCCAAAACGTTGGCCCACGGAACATCCGGTTCCAGCACGTGGGTTGGCGCCAGCACAAGCCCGGGTGCGAAGAGTTCTATCATCTCACGCACAGCTTTTTTCACATCCTGAGGAGTGCCGAACGGCATAACCGTTTGGGTGCCGATTGTGCCCCAAAAAGCCAGATGGTTTCCGTATTCGCGTTTGAGGGCTGGTAAATCCATGCACTCCGGTTGAACCGGATTTAACACGGTAACGCCGACCTCAATCAGGTCTGGGATGATGAGGCTTATGTCGCCGTCGCTGTGGTACCAGACGGGTATGTCGGGGCGCACGCTTCGGGCTGATTCGATAACGCGCGCCAACCTGGGCTTCAGAAAGCGCCGCCACACTTCCGGCCTCATCATGAGGCGGTCCTGCATGCCCACGTCGTCGCCGAGGCGTATCATGTCGACGCCGGCCTGTGCAAACCGGCGCGCCTTAAAGCAGTTATCGTTAGTTATGCGCTCCAGAACGGCTTCCACCACGGCCGGGTTCTCTATGAAATCTTGAAATATCCTCTCGAAGCCGATAAGCTGCCAGGCGGTTTCGAAGATGTGGCCAACGAAGCAGTCCACGAAGTAACCTTCCGAATGGAGGCGCTGTACCTCAGATTCCAGGTGGGCGTGGCGGTATTCCGGGGTAAAGTCCGGCCATGGGTATTTTTCGATTTCGGCAACCGTTGTGGCATTGCGAAGCGGAAAGACGTACCTGGCGAAATGGTAAAAGCTTCCGGGAACCGCACCGGTGCCGTACTCGCTGGTAACCTGTGCGCCCTCCGGGAGGTCCTTGTAGTAAGCCGAGAAGTCCGGCATCTCTTTGGGGCCGGCAAAACCAACCCCGCGCGGCTCCATACCGAAGTAGGCGGAAGGATCCGTACTTCCGGTTTCGCGTTTGAAGGTTTCGTAAAGAGCCGGGGTAAAACCGGCCTCTTTGGGGCATTTATCGGGCCACCTGCGGTTTATGGCGGCTAAAACCCTTTCGCGCGGCGTCAATGCTCTACCTCCTTCAAGCAAAACTTACCGCAAGCAGGCCTGTGGCTCACCTGCAGTTTTTATTTGCCTCCGCCCGCGGCATCCTCCTGCTCGCGCTGGGGTCTTTGCGCACCGTATGCGGCATCTTATCCAAAGTCTGGAGCCGATGGATGCCAATGGAGATAGTTGGGATGTTTCGTCCAGGAGATTGAGTGCGGAAACAGAGGGTGCTTCACCACCCGAGTCCTCTTTCTTACTCGCCTACTCGCTTCCCCCTACTCCCCTACTCCCTCACTCCCTTACTCGCTCACTCCCTCACCCCTAGTTCCCCTCTTGGTTCGCCTTCATCCCCAACCCTTCTTCCACTTCGTGGATAAGGGAGCATTCGGTTCCCCTATCTTGGAGATGGGCCAGGGATAAGAGCGAGCATTCAAGCGCTTCATCGCTTTGCGGTGCGGCTTTCCATTTCAGACGCAAGAGCGCGCGCCCGTCAAAATTCGAGACAGCTCCAGCACTTTTTCTAAAAGCTTCGCGTCCAAGGAATCTTCCTGAAGCTGTTTTTGCGGCAACGATAGAGGGGTACCCAAACACAGCGCCATCCCCGCCGCCCGAACTATTTTGCCCAGCTCGCTCAGAGGCGGGTCTGGAATGCCTGCAACCCGCGCGCCCACCCTGAAGCAGGCTTCGAAATATTCAGACATGCCGCGCGCAGTGCCTTCCACATCCGCACAGGAAGCGCTTTCGGCCAAGACGCCCTCCGCAAGCGCAGTTGCCCCTCGCGCTATACTCATCATAACCTCGCGGTCGCCATCTGCAATGAAGGTGTCAAACACCCGCGCCAGAGCGTAATCGGCAACCAGGATGTTGCTCAGCAGGTCGGCATGCTCCGCCGCGTGCTTCTGCGCCATCACGCTTCGCCACAGGACCTCCATGCCGCTTGCCAAGCGCGCCGCTCGCTCTGCATCCGCCGGTCCCAGGCCTGCCGAGAAAAGCACAATTCCCATACACAATGGAAGCCGCTCTCCGTCCACCGAAAGGGAGAACTCTTCTTCCAGAATGCCCATGGCCAAGCCGGCGGCGCGGTTCGAACTCTCGGGCAAAACCGAGGGGCTTATGGTTTTGGCGCAGAGTGCATCCAGGAGACTGGAACCGGTTTCGAGATTCTGCATGGCTATGGAGATGGAACTGTGGAGCTGGACACAGGGGGAAGCGGAGAGACTTTGGAGGCACCCCCTTGGCGCTCCTCCAGAAGGCGCCAAATGCCGTCCAAATCAACGTAGTTTTCCACCAGATGCTCCACCTGCGCAAGCTTCCGACGGTCTGTTGGGCGCAGTTTAACAATCAGGTTGCTTATCTTGGTGGCAACCGAAAACGTATCATCTGGCACCAATATCACGGGAATGAAAGTCCGCTCTATCAGGCTCATAACCGTTGGATGTGGGCGCACTCCGCAGGTTAGGACAATTCCGGAAACGCATTGTTCGCGCCCAATGCCCACCACACAGGAACTCATTGCGGCAAGTATTAAATCCTCGCGGTTGCCAGGGGTAATCAGCAGTACGTCTTTCCCGAAATAGCTGAGCGCCTCATGCGGCGGCATGGCGCCTATGACAATCCGCGACACCCTGCTGCGCAAGCCCTGACCGCCGCTTAAAAGCTCTCCTTCCACGTCGGTGAGTATCTGTTCAACGGTTGGGCTCGAAAGTACGTCATCGTAAGGGATTACACCCAGCAGTTTCAGGCCTTTTCGCTCCAACCCTTTGGTCGCGAACTCTTTCACCTTATCATACTTGTCCAAAGTCACTTTGTTAAGCACGCACCCCAGTATCTCCACTCCGGCCTGGTCGAAAGATGCCTTATTCAGCATAATTTCGTCGATTGGCCTGCCGATACCGCCGCATGACACAAGAAGCACAGGGGCATCCAGAAGCTTGGCAACGTCGGCGTTGGCCATATCGAACACAGAACCCACTCCGGCGTGGCCGGTTCCCTCGATGATGGTTATGTCTGCGCCGGAGGAAACCTCCTGGTAGGCAGATAAAATCGCGTCAACCAACTCCTGCCTTCTCGGGTTCAGGATGTAATCCTCCGTAAAGCCGCGCGGAACGGCCACGGGGCTCATTGCCTCCAGGCTTCCTTCCAGGCCGCAAGCCTGTTTCATAAGAACCGCATCCTTATCTATTTTAGCACCATCAACCATCAGATAGTGCTGACCAACAGGCTTGATGTAACCAACCCTGTTCACGCGCTTTTTAAACGCCCGGATCAGCCCCAAAGAAACCACGGTTTTACCATCGTTCTGGCGCGTTGCCGCCACGTACAACCGCTTCATAATGAAATCTCCCATATCCACAGCCGGCATCCGCTGGGAAAGCTAAAACCGCTCCAGTATTATCTGCCTCTTAATCTCTTCTATGGCTTTTGTAACGTCTATGCCCCTTGGGCACGCTTCGGTGCAGTTGAAAATGGTCCTGCAGCGCCACACGCCGGACTTCTGAGCTAAGATTGCCAGCCTTTCTTCTGCGCCGCGGTCTCTGCTGTCGAAAACGAAGCGGTGGGCTGCAACGATTGCCGCCGGCCCCAAGTATTCGCTGTTGTACCAAAAAACCGGGCAGGCGGTTGTGCACGCGCCGCACAGGATGCATTTCGTGGTATCGTCGAATCTTTCCCGTTCCTCCGGGCTTTGCAAGCGCTCTTTTTCGGGCGGGGGTTCATCGTTGATGAGGTAGGGCAAAACCTGGCGGTACTTTTCCAGGAAAGGCTCGATATCCACGATTAAATCCTTCAGCACTTTGAAGCCGCGGATCGGTTCCACAGAGATGCGCGGAGCCACATCCTGCACCAGCACCTTGCACGCCAAGCGGTTCACCCCGTTTATGCGCATTGCGTCCGAACCGCAGATGCCATGAGCGCACGACCTCCGGAAAGCCAGTGTTCCGTCTATCTTCCACTGCACGTACTGTAAGGCATCCAGCACGCGGTCTGTTGGGTCCATATCAAACTCATACTGCTCCCAATGGGGCCGCTTATCAACCTCCGGATTGTATCTTTTTATTCTCAGGGTTATCTTCATGGCGTTTTATCACCCCTAGTACTTGCGCTCTTTAGGCTCAAACCTGGTGATGCGCACCGGTTTGCTGGCCAGCTTAATGCCTCCATCCGCGAAGTACGCAAGAGAATGCTTAAGCCAGTTTGCATCATCCCGGACCGGGAAGTCTTCGCGGAAGTGCGCCCCTCGGCTCTCCTGACGGGCTATGGCGGTGGTAACTGTTACCTCGGCCAGGTCCAGCAAATATCCCAATTCCAAAACCTCCAGAAGCTCCATGTTGAACCGCTTGCCGCGGTCTGTAAGCTTTATGTTGCGGTGACAGCTCTTCAACTCTTGGATGGTGTGCAGAGCTTCCTGGAGGCCTTCGGCAGAGCGCAGGACCCCGCATTTCTCCATCATAACTGACTGCATGCGTTCTCTTATGGCATGTGCAGACTCCGTGCCGCTGCCGCTTCTGAAATGCTCGATTTCCTCACGCGCACGCGCTTCCGGCTCGTTCGGGAGAGGCGCGAAGTCCAGCTCTTGGAGGTCTTTCAGCATTTGCCTTCCGCCTCTTCGGCCGAACACGATAATATCCACAAGCGAGTTGGTGCCGAGGCGGTTGGCGCCGTGCACCGAGACACAAGCGCATTCCCCGGCAGCGTAGAGTCCGGGCAGAGGAGTGTTGTGCTCGTCGATAACCACACGCGCCTGGATGTCGGTGGGGATTCCGCCCATAGCGTAGTGGGCTGTGGGTTGAACGGGAATGGGCTTTTGCGTGGGGTCTATGCCCAGATAGGTCCTCACGAAGTCGGCAATATCCGGCAGTTTGCGCTCAATCACCTGCGGGTCCAAATGCGTAAGGTCCAGGTACACATAATCTTTGCCTTCCACGCCGCGCCCCTCACGGATTTCTTTGTAAATCACCTGCGAAATCATATCGCGCGGGGCCAAATCCTTCATCGTGGGCGCGTACTTCTCCATAAAGCGCTCTCCGAGGCCGTTGACAAGCACTCCGCCCTCGCCCCTTGCTCCCTCGGTAATCAAGATGCCTTTTTTGTAAATTCCCGTGGGATGGAACTGGAAGAACTCCATATCTTCAAGCGGCACTCCGCGCCTGAAAACCTGTGCAACACAGTCGCCGGTTAGGGTGTGGGCATTGCTTGTAACCTGATACATGCGGCCGAAGCCGCCGGTGGCCAGCATCACTGCTTTGGCGTGGAAGGTGTGCAGTTCGCCTGTTGCCAGCTCGATGGCCACCACCCCGCAACAGCGCCCGTTTTCGATGAGGATGTCCACCACGTGGAATTCGTTGTAGAACTTAACTCCGCGGCGTATGCACTGCTGAAATTCGGTTTGGAGAATCATATGCCCGGTGCGGTCCGCAGCGTAGCAAGACCGCCGCACAGGCCCCTGACCGAACTCCCTTGTGTGGCCGCCGAAGCGGCGCTGATCGATCTTTCCCTCCGGCGTTCGGTTGAACGGAAGCCCCATATGCTCGAGGAAGTAGACTACTTCCACGGCATCGGCGCACAAAACCTCTGCCGCATCTTGGTCCACCAAATAATCGCCACCTTTGATGGTGTCAAACATGTGCCACTCCCAGGAGTCCGGCTCTGTGTTGCCGAGGGCGGCACCTATGCCTCCCTGTGCGGTACCGGTGTGCGACCTCATCGGGTACAGCTTGCTGACAACCGCCACATCGACCTTGCCGGCCAACTGCAGCGCGGCCATCAAACCGGCACCTCCGGCGCCAACAATCACTGCATCATGCCTATGGACCATGCTGCACCACCTCCATACCGCCGGCGCCAATAGGCACAAACGTGAGAATCGGCAAAAGTCCCATTATGATAACCACAAACAAAACCGCGCCAAGCGCAGTTACTGCCGCCAGGCGCCATTTTTTGCTTTGAACGTAGTCTTCGATCACGATGCGCAGTCCGTTAGTCCCGTGCAAAAGCGCCAGAAAGAGCATTGCGAAGTCCCAGGTGCGCCATATCGGGTTTCTGTACCTTTGGACCACGAAATCGTAATCGATTCTGTGCACGCCCGCTATCAAATGCATCACAGCGAGATGCCCCAAAACGAGCACTATCAAAAGGCCCCCGCTGATTCGCATGAAGAACCAAGAGAAAAGCTCAAATCCGCCGGCCGGCCTTGGTGTTCCCTGAAATCCATAGCGCATTTTCAGTCTCCTTAAATCAGCCTAGACAGCATCACATAAGCCACAGGGATGAACACCACAGCAACGATAACCAGCTCTGCATAGAACATGTGCTTCTGGATGGTGGTGGCTGGGGGAAAGAGGTTCACAATGATGATTCGGATTCCGTTAAGCGCGTGGAACAGCACGGCGGCAATCAATGCGATGGCGCCCAGTTCGAAAAGCGGATGTCGGTACAAAGCTATGACTGTGTTGAAGACGTCCCTTCCCCACCCGATGAGGTAGATGTCAAAAACGTGGAGAAACAAAAACAAAGCGATTGCAACACCGGCGATTCTGTGAAAAAGCCAGGCCCACATGCCCTCGCCGCCTTTGTACATCGGCCTCCTCCCCAATTACGCGGTGCTGGGCAAGGTGTTCTTAAAAACCCAACCGCGGCGCGCAACAGCGCCCGTGAGGATTATAGCACGCCGCTTTTGGTGAAACAACCTTAACCCCACTCTAACACTGTTGAGAAATTTGGCAAACACATTAAACCAAGTGGCACCGATTTAGTCAAGCCGACTAAGCATCCTCACGGGGTTTTTCAAAAGTGGATGGCTTGCTTGCCCTCACCCCTGGCCCCTCTCCCGTAAGCTTTGTATAGACCGGACACATGGGTAACACTTTGTTCGGGGACATAGGTAACAACCAGACACGAACCATGGTAACCTACTATGAAGGAGGTTGCCATGCCTTGGAAGGAGCAAACTCTTATGTCTCTGCGTGTCCAGTTTGTACAATCATTGC
>Ga0078972_1010672_pt1 | contig 10747 bp, 7 predicted proteins | sample YelNatPaOPGAMG01_FD_67568 | JGI IMG/M metagenome (GOLD analysis project Ga0078972, IMG submission 67568) | Hot spring thermophilic microbial communities from Obsidian Pool, Yellowstone National Park, USA - OP-RAMG-01 (SPADES assembly) (version 2) | ecosystem: Environmental > Aquatic > Thermal...
GCTGACTGCGGTAGAGGCAAATTGCCTGAGTGATAGCAAGAATATGTCTTTCGTTGAATGCTTTATTGAATGCCGAACCCCGATGCCCCGAAGTGCCGAACGCAACCCTCTGTGCCGGAACGTTAGGATCCGGCGCCTCGGTATAATAAGCCGTAATTAACTTAGGTATGTTGACGAGCATAGACGGTTCAGCGGGCTTCCCCGCAAAAGGGCTTACCTTCATAATTCTCTCCTTAACGGCTTAGATGATTTTTTACTAATTTTAACTTTATTTTGAAATATTTTCCACAAAGTTTTGAATTTCGGTACATTCTTAACGCTTTTTAAGATATAATTTATTTATATTATTTATATATTATATTATATACCGTGGAGGTAAAAAAACTATGCTGAATATAAAAAGAATTTACGACGAGCCGTCCGATGAAGACGGTATAAGAATATTAGTAGACAGGTTATGGCCGAGAGGCATAAGCAAAGAAATGGCCAAAATAGATTTCTGGTTTAAAGACATAGCCCCTTCTAACGAATTAAGAAAGTCTTTTCATGAGGCAGCAATAGATTTTAAAGAATTTAAAACAAAATATTTACGGGAGCTTTCGGAATACGGCCGCAAGCATAAATCGTCCGCCGAGCAGGATTCGGATAATTCTATTGCTGAAATATCAAGATTATTAAAAACCGGGGGCAGAGATATAACCTTATTATACGGTCTTAAAGACGAAATAAATAACAATGCCGCAGTTCTAAAAGAATTTATATTAAAATCCGCATAGCCGGTTTTATAATTAAAACGGGCTTTCGAGTATATAAATTTTATTATTTTTATATTTAAACAGATAAAGCGTCTTTTTAAATCTGCCGCCCGTTAATCTGCTTATGCCGCAAACACCTTTAAACGTTTTAATTTTTAGAAGGGCGCGGTAAAATTGCATTCCTTTTACGTTTTCCGAAAAATCTTCGGCTTTGTCCGGCCGCGTATAATTTGAACTAACCGAAGTATAATCGGAAAGGTTTGCTTTCCCCGCCGCTTTAATAATTATTCCTCCGATATCGTATCCTTCAGCGCTGAGTATATTAGGCATTTCGCCGTATGTTTCTTTATACTCGGAATCGAATTTTTTAACGATTTTATTATCGTCATGCTTGAAAAATCCATCCGGAAAAATTGCATTCTGCATATAAAACCCGTATTTTTCCATAAAAGTCCTGGAATCTAAAGAACTCAGCCCGAATATAGGAAATCCGGTAATATTGTAATAAGCGAGCTGGGTTAAAATAAGTTCGAGCTTTGAAGGGCTGCCGATAACGAAAAGACCGTTAAAAGGTATATCCGGTTTCGACTTGGTTATGCCGTGCATAAGATTGTAAGGAGTAATGCCGAGCTCTGCTTCTTCAGCTTTTGATACATGCGTGTTTCCGATATTGTTAAAATGGACTATCGAATTAAAATTATAAAAAAAATCGACGGTTTTATCGGCGTAACCCGTAGAATTAACAACATTTACGCCGTACTTTCTTGAAAATAAATTTATATAGGACATAATTTTTAAACCGTAGCCGCCGTCGGGATATATCGCCGAAACAGACCTTATGCCGGCATAAGCGGCATATTTCATTTCCGTTTTTATTTCCTGCCTTAAAGTCATTCCGTAACTAAAAACAAAGGGGGATAAATCTTTTTTGGCAATGACGGGCGACGGGGTTATTACGGGAATTTTAAATTTAACCGAATCCGTTGCAAAGTATTTAAGCTGTCCTTCAAAAAGAGGACCTATCACGGCGCTGATATTTTTTTTAGACAAAGCAGTAAACATGCGGCGGACGCTTTTGCCGTCCGCGCTTACCGGCAGGTTGATTATAGAGTATTTTATATTCAGCCCGCCCTGCTTATTAAGGCTTAGTATAAGTCCGTTTATAAACTGCTTGGTAAAGAACGCAAATCTCCCGCCGGTCGGAAGCGCCAATGCTATTCTTACAGCGCTGCCCCTGTCCCTGCTATTTTTGTTTATAACGGTTTGTCCTGCGGTTAGTGATGGGAATAAAAAAACGGAAAAAAAGAATAATGCGACTGCGGCAAAATAAATTTTCGTTCTGATTGAATTCATTTTTATTTTTATATTAATAAATTCAAAAATAAGGTTAACAATATTTTATTTATACAACTAATAGCTATAACACTGAACCTCCCCTTAGCCTCGTAGGCAGGGGGTTCTGTTCGTGATTAATACAAATCTTTCAGGCTCTCGCAATAGCCGCAAATTCTCTATTGTTACAGCATCCCGAATCTCTTTGCACTACAACCGAACTTTGAGAAGGAATCGCTCTGTCTTCGGATTTTATACCGAAGCTAACCGGAACTTTCCGGTTACTCGCAATTTGAATAACTTGGACAATAGCCTTCTCCAACAGCGGTTCCGCAGTATTCCAGCTTTTACAAGCCGAATCTATGTCCAAATTCCATTCATCGTTATTGTTGACGACAAACAGTCCTAAATATGCGCTGTATAAATCCCTTTGAGTCTTAATTCCGCATACGGGGCATGTATGCCATCTTTGAGATAACGGTTTTTTAACAATACTTCCGCACTGGCATGTTTGAGATAATTTAGTAGTCTTGGTAGGAAACTCTACAACCTTGCCGCCGGCATTTTCGGCTTTGCGGCGAAGCATAGACATAAACTTACCCGGAGCTTTATCTCTTATGCTCTTTCCGTAGTTCTTCTGAAAGCTTTTATAAGACAATTTTTCCGCCATAATAATATTGGCTTTAGATATAACCATATTAGCCAATCTGCCGTGTTCTGTTTTGCGGTAAGTGGCTAATATTCTATGCAATTCCGATAATTTAGCTTTTAAACGGATATAACCATTAGTAAACACCCATTTTAAACGTCCTTTTTTAACAGTTCCGTCAGTATTGAAATTGTCGGGATTAGATAATCTTTTAGACCTATCCATTGCCCTTTGGATTCTGCGGATATATTTCTTTAACTGTTTGGCGTTGGAACAAAACTCTTTAAGGAATGCATCTTTTATAATATTATCCTGTTTAGATACTAATGCTATAGTTGAGGGTCCTATGTCTATACAAGCTTTATTGTTAGAAACGGTATTTTTAGTTTTTATCTTAGGAAAGCCTGATAATACTAACTGAATGTAAAATCTTTGCTTGCCTTTAATAGACTTGCGAACGATACGGCAGTATTTGACTTTAGACTGCAAGGCATAAGATTGGACGCCGTGTTTGTCTTTCTTATCAAAGAGCGGCTTTAGATTAAGGTTATCCCATTCTATATGGTCATCTCTCCAGCGGATACCGGAATCGTTAGTTTTGGATTCCAATGAGTTTAAAGATTTCCATTTGCTTTTAAATCTCGGTCTGCCTGATTGCCTAAACTGATAACGCTGGGCTGATTTAAAAGCTCTTGTAGATATTTTTTGAGCGGTGTGCGCGTCTAAATGGTCTCCTATAAAACAGGAATTTTTGCATTCCGTTCCGTAAGACTGCAAATCATAATCGATAAATTCAAATTGTTGGACGCATATATTAAAAGCTTCATTTCTTTCCGTTATTTGTTCTTTATTGTTTTTCGACAAAGAACGGGCATATTGCCATTGTTTAGATTCTTTCATAAGACTTAAACGTTTCAGAGATTCTCCGAGAACGGCGTTATAAAGCTGTCTTGCAGATTCAAATTTTACGTTTAAAATATGTTCGTCTTTAGAATTGACTGTTAAAGGCAGTTCTAATATAAAGGAAGGTCTTTTAGGTTTATTATGATTATAATGTTTATTGGAATTGTTTTTATTCATAATGATGTTATTATACTATAAAACAGGTATTAATACAAGAAAAACAGTGGATTAGCTATTTATCCCCATAGCTGAAGTAAGGGGCTTGCATAGCTATTTTTTCCGGTCAATATATTCTTTCTTTTTTTTACGATACCTGATAATTCTAAAAATATATGAAGCAATTGGGTTATAATCGAATCGTTTTCTTTTACAACCTTGAGTGTTCTTATATAAAAGCGATCTTCGCCTGCGTACATACCAGTTATATGTTTAACATGCTTTGGCGGAATATTGCCCTTTTCTGTAAGTTTAAAAAAACTTTGTTCTTTTATCTGAGATATTAAATACTCAAGCGGAGGCAAAAGGTATATTTTGTCCAGCACTGAATCGTCTATATTTGGATTAATTTGCAGTGGCGAATCAGGGTCGAAAGGATTATAAATTAGATATTGCATTTGCATAGGGGAATACCCTTCAAAATCGTCTATCGGCGTGCTATTGCGTTTTTCGGTAAGTATGCGTCCAATCTCATCTAATTTTTCCTGAGTCAAGTCCTCAATGGTATTTATATTTAACTTTTTAAAAATAGGGTCATCCAAATCTATCTTTAAATTCTTGTCTTTATTTATATCCATAAGCGTTTATCTCTTTTTTTATTTATTTTTATTTATTTTTAACATTAATGGTGAATATAATTAGCAATAATTGTATCACTGAAAGACAGATAAATAAAGGAGTTTTCTTGTGGAATTATTTTATTATAAATAACACGTCATTAAATGGAGTTAAAGACATTTATTATAAATACCCCGTCAGTCCGCCTGCGGCGGACTGCCACCCCTTTTTTGCAAAAGGGGAATAAAAAGCGAAAACCCCGTCATTGCATATATTACAGGCAAAATGCCACCCCTTTTAAAAAAGGGGAATTTAAAGACAAATACCCCGACCAAACCGTTGAGGAAAAAAGGGGTCAGATTTAAATAAATCTGACCCCTTTTTAGTGACCCCTTTTTACCTTTTTATGAGTCGTTATGAGTCGTTATGAGTCGTTATGAGTCGTTATGAGTCGTTAAAAAATATTCCGTGCCTCTGCCGGTAATACCTTTTTTTTCTAATATGTTAAGTTTGACTAACAGGTCAAGATCCCTCGTTGCCGTTTGTCTTGAAACATTGGCTAAATTCATGTACTCGCTATTGGTAATATTTCCATTCTCTTTTATATAAATCAAAGCCTTATACTGTCTTTCGTTTAATCCTAGTTTTATTAAATTTTTTTTCACATAAATATCGGTATTCTTATAAAACCAGACGCCGATACCGCCATGCTCTTCTTTAAATTCAGGTTCCCGTAAATTTTGTTCCCTACATAGATCAATAATTCGCTTTGTCCCCGAACCCCAATGTTCAATAAGCCCTGCAAGATAAAATGTATTGGCGATAAGCGGATTTTTAGGATAAGAAGAATGCTCTTTTTTTAAATCTTCTATATTTAGTTGCTCCGGAAGACTTCCGGGATTCCAGAACCATATACTATCATCATAAATCTTAACCTGAATTTCGGCAGCGCTTGAATAATCTTTATGGATAACCGCATTTATAAGCGCTTCTCTGATAGCATCAAGCGGGTAATCCCAGATATCTTGTCTCGCCAATTCTTTAATCTGAAATCTGACGTTTAAATGTTTTTTAATTGCCTCAACAGCTTTTTCTACCTGATTAAAAAGATTCCCTTCCGATATTACCGTATCAAGTATATTTGAGTCCTTAAATCTCCCTACCCTTGTTTTAGCACTTATATAAAAATCTTGTGGATTCTTGCCGAATAATAAAATACCGGCATTTGTTATTTTTTTGTCTTTTGTTAAAAGTTTAAGGTTATATAAAATTTTTTCAATAGAATCTTCATCGGAAAGGCTTGAAACTCTTTCTTTGGCTAGATTCTTAAAGAGATTAACTGTATCCATATCTATATCATTAAAATTGGCTTCTGAAGCAAGTGAATCCCATGTTTTCTCATATTTTAACAAAAGAAAATTAGCAAGCTCGTTTCCGTTTAATTCGGAAGTTATACTGCCGCTTCTTTGAAAATATTTTCCGTCGCAGGAAACAGGCAATGATGTCGCCGGAACTTCAATGATAACTATATCTTTGCCTCTTTCTATTTTACTGATAACCGATGGAGTAATGCCAAGCTTATTTTTTATTTTATTAGGAACATCTTCAAGCAATTTTTTAGCATTTTTTACTCCGATAGCATTTCCCTTATCGTCTATCCAAACTATTAATTCTCCGCCTTTAGTATTTACAAAAGCGCAGAGTGTTTTTAAATATTCATCTCTCCATTCTGATTTAAATTCAATATTTTGAAATTCGGCGATATATTTTTTCATAAATTTTTATTTTTAATTTAGTCCTATAGATTTTGACTCTTATTAATCCCTTGGAATCCGCCTTTTTACCTCTATCTATAACTTGCGTGTAAATATAATTAGCAATAATTGTATCACTGAAAGACAGATAAATAAAGGAGTTTTATTGTGGAATTATTTTATTATAAATACCCCGTCATTAAATGGAGTTAAAGACATTTATTATAAATACCCCGTCATTTTGCCTATCGGCAAAATGCCACCCCTTTTTTGCAAAAGGGGAATAAAAAGAGAAAACCCCGTCATTGCATATATTACAGGCGGACTGCCACCCCTTTTTTGCAAAAGGGGAATTTAAAGACAAATACCCCGACCAAACCGTTGCATCATAACAAGTAAAAAGGGGTCAGATTTAAATAAATCTGACCCCTTTTTTCCTGACCCCTTTTTTCCTTTTTTTCCTGTCTTATATTCTGCCGCATAATGGAGAATAGGAGCAGTATGCGCATATTTTTTTATCCTTTTCTTTTTGCGGAAAATCAAAATAGTCCGAATTTATAATTTCATAAATAAGTTTTTTGATAACATAGACATAAGAGTCAAAAAGCATGCCGTCTTTAGAGTTTTTAAGGTCTAAACTGTATTCTGCGCCTTTTTTGACGCCCCATAACTTGGCGCTTATTTTAGAATAATCAACGCCCTCGGAACAATTATAAAGCATTATATAAAAAGGAAGCTGGACGGATTGGATTTTTTTTGACCATTCATCCCTGTTTTCGGCAGACGGAACAAATTTTTTATTAGGTTTTATCAATGAGTTCCCTGTCTTATAATCTATAATACAATGTTCGCCGCCTTCTTTTTCTATAAGCAAATCCGCCCTTCCGGAAAGTTTAATTTTTTTGCATGATTTATCGGACTCTTCAATACCTGAGGTTTCCGCCTTAATATTTTCATCTGCCTTAATCTCCCAACGGTTTATTATATCATTGCTGTCATCATCGTTATTATTTTTGTTATTATTATTATCGTTATCGTTATTATAATCATTGCGGATATCGCACCGTTCAGCCGCTATAAACGCGTTCAGCGGGTACTCCGTCCCTCTTACCGCAGCGCCGGCAAGGTCTTTCTGTCTCGACTCTATAAACATATCAAGGGCAAACTGCATCTGTTTTTTCTGCAGTTCAAGGATTCTTGAGCCGCGGCTGTTAAAATTTTTATCTAATATTCCGTGAATTTCATTTTTTTCGTTTTCTAAATCAGGAATCAAATATGTCTTATTCAAAAATTTTTGAAAATATTCTTTAAGTACGCCGTGAATGACATTGCCTACGCCGAGAGCGCCTATATCTTCCCCGGCTTCTTCGCTTTTCCGCAGATTCAGGACAAAACTGTAATAAAACTGCAATGGGCATTTCAGATACGCATCGAGTTTGCCCGGGGAATAATCCATATTGCAGAGATATTCTTTGATTTCATCAGATTTTTTTATTTTGACCGGCTCTTGCCGGATAAAATTAATTTCAAAAACAGAATTCGTTTCTTTCGGCTCTTTTAAGTTTTTCGATTTTTTCTGGATATCCCATATAATTTTTTCTACAAAACGCGATTTCTCGTTCGAGTTTGAATCGTTATAAAAAAAATGGACTTCTTTGGCTCCGGCTATAAGATTAAAAAAATTATACTCCTGTATGCGGGCTGATTCGTTTGCGCCGGGAAGATTTAAAAATTTTCTTACTTCTTCCGTCAGCAGGGTATTTTCTTTGGAAACGTTTGGCACTGTTCCTTCGTTTGCGCCGAGATAAAACACCCTGTCGAAATTAAGCATTCTTGCTTCCAGCGGACCCAAAACCTGCAAACCTTTAAGGGGAGTTCCTCTGAAAGGAACTTTTTGCTGTTTTAATATATTCTTTAACAGGTTGAAATAGCCGGAAATCCCCTCAAATCTGTAGGAAGATATATCTATGCCGTTTATAACATCTATGCCGTTTACGCCGCTTCTGCTATTCTGCTCCGCATCGGATTCTTTCTTATTCTTATTTTCCGAAAAATTTATACCTTTGAACTCCATAAGCGCCGTGAGCACGGATTCTATAAATTTTTGCCCGTAAGGATGCCAGTCCGCATTGGAATTATCGGATACCGTGTCCACTATTTCCATAATCTTTTCAATGAAATCTTTTATATTTTCGATATTTTCAAAGCCGGATATAAAGAGTCTGTTTATTTCCGCAAAATAATGTTTCATGGAGCTTTCCGCGCCTGCTACCGGTTCGATATTCTCCAAATCTTTAACGGAAATAAATAAAATTTTATTTTTTTTAATATAAGATTCGATGGATTGAAAAAACATTCTGGTCTGAACGGGGTTAAAACTGAACTGCGGCAATCCGCTTAATTTTCCGCTTATATTTTTTACGTAAGGATGCAGAAATAAAGAGATGTAATCTTTAGCGTAAAACTTGCCTTCTTTTTTTCTGCCGTGCAGAACGGAGAGCAGATTAAAAAGTGAATATAAAGGGGTTCTATTTAAAGAATATCCGATAGATACGTTGTAATCTTTTTCGTCGAACGAATTTAAAACGTTATGCAGAAGAGGAAAAAGATAATCCTCGGACGATAATACTATTAAATCTTTTGAAGACAATTTGTTTTCGGAATTTTCAATTGTCTCCTTCAGCTTCATTTTCAGCTTCATTATTTCGTTATGAATAGAAGATGTAATGTTGAAATAAAATTTAACGGAATTTTCATCCGTTCCGTTTTCATTTTTTATTTCTATTTCGGGCAACTCGAGTTTTTTTAATAAATCAAGTATTCCGCTTCCGGTTTTTAATATGATGCGGGCATCATCAGATTTATTTTTTAATATTTTTTTAAATATAACCGATTCCGCACCCGTAATGCCGTAAAAACCTGCTATAATTACCTTTCCGGGCAAAAGAGTTAAGGGCGCATCTTCGTTGTCGGCAATAAATTTGTATCTGTCCGACCTTGAACTGAATCCGTGTTTTACAAGCGACTCGTAAAAAAGCTTATACATCTCGGAAAATTTAGAAAATTTATTCGAAAAATCAGAAAGATTTTGAGCCGGTTCAATCTTTTCGGCTATGATGGCGTCGCAAGATGCGGGGTCGGTCAGTTCTATCAAAAGTTCTTCAAAATCCGCAAACAGTTTATACCCCCAAGGCATAAAGTCGTCTAATTTTTCGGCATTTTTTATTATCGCTGTTTTTTCTTTTTTGTTTAAATCAAAAATGAGAAAAGACGCTTCGGCAGGGCTTATCTTCGGAAAAGGGCGCCGGGCGGCGGTTTCGTAAGATTTATCTATAAAATCGTCTATCGAAAACATATCGGCTTTATCCGTTGAAATTTTATACGCATCGGAAAGATATTTTCCGAGAAAATAAACCGGTCTTCTATACGGAAATATAACAGTAACTTTATGTCCGGCTTTAATTTCCTTAAAGCACAAATCGCCGGCGTATTTTATGATATCGGCGGATTTCTTTAAAATATGCGCATTGCCGGAGATGCCCGAAATTTCAGAATTACCCGAAATCAAATTAATGTTATCCATATTATCTATAATTAAATAATTAAATTTATACCCTAATCCCGATACCCCGTCATTGCGAGGAACGTTATCGACGAAGCAATCTCCAGTCATTGCGAGGAGCGTTAGCGACGAAGCAATCTAATGCGAGATTGCTTCGCTTCGCTCGCAATGACAGACGAGATTCGTATCGGACACGTGGTCCGATATGCTTCGCTCGCAATGACAGACGAGATTCGTATCGGACACGTGGTCCGATATGCTTCGCTCGCAATGACAATGTAGCTCGCAATGACAGGGTTATAATTTATAATTTATAATTAAGGTTCAACACTCTAATGAACAGCAGTTATCGATATTATATATAACAGCAGAAATTTTTTTATCTTTATATATACTGCTTAAAACGGATTTATATATGTCCAACTGGTTTTTATACGATTCCTCTTCTTCCTTGTTCATATCGCCGGTTTTATAATCCAATATGCAAATTTCTCCCGATTCTTTGGACATCGACACCCTGTCCATTCGATAAACGCTTCCTGCCGCAGACAAATATTCTTTTTCCGTAAACACCTCGTATATTTTTTTATCGAAAAGCTTTAATAAAGAGCCGTTTTCTTTGATTTTTTTTATTTTTTCTTTTATGTCTTTTATATCTGTTTTGTCAGCTTTAAACTTAAATAAAACCATATATTTTTCAATGAGCGCGTCTAAATTTTCAAAATCTTCGTCATATTTGATTTCGCTTAAAACTGCATGATAAAAGTCGCCCCGTTTTATGCTTAAATACTGCCTGCCTGTTTTTATGGCCGATTCAAAGCCGAGGACGCAATATCCGCAATTTAATCCAATGCGTTCATTATCTTTTTTTTCATTATTTTCTTTTTCGCCGCCGGTTTTGCCGTCCCGTTCCATAAAAGGCTTTACTCCGGCAGAGGACGGAGAAAGCGCGCATCCTTTTTTTGAAATAATAAGATTATACATCTCGTGTTCGGCTCTGGTCAGCGCAACGTAGAAC
>Ga0078972_1016737_pt1 | contig 10747 bp, 10 predicted proteins | sample YelNatPaOPGAMG01_FD_67568 | JGI IMG/M metagenome (GOLD analysis project Ga0078972, IMG submission 67568) | Hot spring thermophilic microbial communities from Obsidian Pool, Yellowstone National Park, USA - OP-RAMG-01 (SPADES assembly) (version 2) | ecosystem: Environmental > Aquatic > Thermal...
TAATTTCAGCAATTATTTCTTTTATTTTAATTTATAATTTAAGAGCTATAGAATTATATTTACCTTATTTTTCAATAATATATCTTTTAATTAATGAGGCAAAGTATATTTTCAAAAAAAGGGAAGATGAATTTGATGAAAAAGATATTATTTTATTAAGCAATTATGCTTCAGGATTAACTAGAGGAATATCAGAAGAAGAAGCATTAAAAAATGCATTATATAATATGAAAAAGAAAGAAGAAAAATATAATAGAATACTTTTTAAAATTGTTAATGGAGAAAGTATAAATAATATTTTCAAAAAATATTATAAAAAAAATTTATTTAATATTATCCCTTACGAATTAATGAAGAAGAATTCTACTAAAGCAGGAAAAATTTTACAACAAAGAATACATAGATTTAATGAATTAATGAATTTAATGAAAGAAAGAGAAGAAATGTTTCATATAATGGAATTTAGAACCAATATAATGATATTTACTTTTTCTTTTTCACTTGCAATTTTAACTTTAATCGCTCCTACTTTAACTATACTGTATAGTAAACCTAGCTATCAATTTAATATTAATGAATTAATTTTAATAAATTCTATAATGATAGTAACATGCTCTTATTTATGTTCTAAAGCTACTTTTTCTAAAAAAACTTTTAGAACAATTATAATAGCTTTAATAGTTTTTTTAACAACTTTTATGATATTTTCACAATTGTTGGTGCTTAAATAGTATTATAAAATTTTTATTTTGAGAAGGAATGTTTACACTAATGAATATTTTCTTTAAGAAAATAAAAGATTTCCTTTATAAAAAACATATTTGTGCACAATTAGTAGAAGAAGGGCTTTTGCTTAGTATATCGCTTTTTGTTTTAGCAATGCTATTAGGAACTGTTCAGAATTTAAATAAATCTTTTACAAATTTTTTAAATACAGTATGGAAATCTCTCGAAGATCTTGCTACACAACTCTTCGGTTGGCTCTGGGGAAAATAATTGGAGAATAATAAACAAAGGAGTTTAATCATCTTTTTCTTATTTTTACTTTTATTAATAAATTTTTTATGGATAAATAAAGAAGTAAAAAATATTTTTTCTTTAGACCAATCCATTTATATAGCATTTATAATAAGTACAATAGCTTTAATCATTTTTTCAGGAATATTAATATTTATAAAAAGAAAAAAAGAAAATATTGGAAAAATATTTTCAGAAAATGAATATACAATCATAGAAAATGATGGAAATATTATAGCTATAAAAGGTTTAGAAATACAAGAATTAAAAGATGACCAAAAAAATAATATTCATGATAAATTTCAAACATTCATTTCAACATTAGTTAAAAATAAAGTTCCTTGCATTTATACACTTTCAATAATGCCATTAGGAGGGATAAAGAATCTTCTAAGTAATGAAGAAATAGGTTCAAGAATATGGCTCATAACATTTGGAAGAAGTAATGAAGAAAATAAATCTATTGAAGAAATGGAAAGAAATTTTATAATAATGGAATCTGCTCTTCAAACAGCATTTCCAAAAATTTATACAAAAAAGATAGAAGAAGAAGATTTAAGAAATTTTTTTGAGATCTTTTTCATAAAAAAAAATTTCTAAAAATAAAGAGAGAAATATTTTATAATTTTCTTTCTTTTTCATCACCTTATACTTTTACTAGAATTATTCCAAGCATAAATAATTATCAAAAAGATGCTTTGCAAGAAAAATTTCAAGAACAAATATATTTGGGTTGGTCGATTGAAAGTGGTTTTGAAAAAAATAAAGAATATTTAAATATCAATAATATAAATAAGCACATTATTATTTTTGGTTCAACAGGAACAGGAAAAACAACAACTACTTTATCCATTACTCTTAGATTATGGGAAAAAGGATTTCCAATTTTAATTTTAGATTGGCATAATGAATATGGGAGAATTGCTGAAAAAATTGATGGAAAAATTTATCCACTAGGAAAAGATAATTCATATTCGATTAATCCTTTTAAACCATTATTTTTAGAAGACGATATATATACTCATATAGATATGTTATGTGATATTTTTTCTGAAACTTTTAATTTTTCAGCACCACAATCATATATGTTTCTTAAAGCTTTAGTTGAAGAATATAAAGCAAGAGGTTTCTTAAATAAGGAAGTAAAGAAGCTTGAGGCACCAAATTTATTAGCTATTTTAGAAAGAATTCAAAAAATAGCACCATATTCAAGATTTGATTATGAAATTAAAATGGCTTTAGAAAGAAGATTGCAACCATTAACTTTAGGACAATTAGGAGAAATTTTTTGTGGAGAAAATATTATAAAAATTGATGATATCATGCAAGGATTTACAGTCATCGAATTGGGATATATTAAAAGTTATTTATCAAAGAGAATTTTATTATATTTGATTTTAAAATTGATTTATGATTATTGTATTCATAGAGGAAAAAAGGATAAGCTTGTCCATGTAACAGTGATTGAAGAGGCACAAAACATAGTTCCTATGAAAAAAGATTTTGAAATACCATCAATAGGAGAAAGGTTAATTTTTGATGTTAGAAAATTCGGTGAGGGAATAATATTAATAGCACAACTTCCATCACAAATATCAGACAATATTAACAAAAATGTCTCAACAAGAATATTGCATGCAATAAAAGGGAAAAATGATGTAATATATTCTCTTAGGAGAAATGGAATATATGAAGGAGAAAAAATCCTTCAAAGTTTAAGAGAAGGGGAAGCAATAATAGATAATATAGGAAGGAGAAATGCTAAAATTGTATACATAGAACCTCATGAATTGCTTGAAATCAAATGAATATTTTTTCATTTTTTCTTTTCTATATATTCTAGAATGAAATTAAGTTTACCAATTTCTTCAAGAAAAGCAATCCAATCAATCATATATTGTTTATTACTTTTTGAAAGAATTAAAGATATTTCTTTTAGAATCTTATTAATTTTTTTATTACTTATGTCTAATTGAAATACCATTTTTTTACCATAATATTTTATAGCTTCATAATAAATTAAATCTATTAATTCTGAAATAACATTATCCCTGATTTTTTCGTAAGGATAATTTCTTTTCTTTAATCTTTTAATAAGAACCAATGGATTACATCTTAAAACAATAACTTTGAAAATTTTTTCTTTAGGAATATTTATAGGGAAATGAGAAGAAATAATTATTTTCTTTTCTTCAATTTTGTATATTTTATTCAATTCCTTTCTTAATTTTCTTAAATCAATTATGTAAGATTTGTATTTTTTATCATAATAAGAGAAAAGTTTTTTCTTTTTAACTAAAACAGGAATATCTATAAATAATCCTTTAAGATTTTTAGCCAATTTTTCTCCAATTATAGTTTTACCACTTCCTGGAATTCCAGTTAATAATATAATATTACGCATATTTTCATAGAAATATTTACTTCTTTAAAAGATTTTTAAGAATATGAAGATAAAAGTTATTATGGATATGCTCCGGCCGGGATTTGAACCCGGGACCCTCGGCTATCTCCATTCCAGCGAGAGGCCGAGATACTTAACCGGACTATACTACCGGAGCATAAAAAATAAAATTTATAAGTAGAATTTATTATTTTAAGAGGGAGATTCTTCTATTTGAGTTTGTTCTAATCCAATAGATTTTAATAAAGGTGCTATACTTGGAATTTTTTTACGATTTGATAATTTAGCAGAAAATTGAGCAATTTTAGGTAAATATTTAATAAAAATGTTAAGCCTCTTCTTTTTTTCTTCTCTTTTCTCTATTTTTGAGAGATGATTTTTTAAAGATCTAGCAGCTTCACGTAATGCTATAGTAATTTCACGTTCAATTTCAGGCCTATCTGCTATAGCTTCTTTTCCAACAGTTTTATAAGGGATTCTTGTTGAACATAAATGAATAAATATTGCTAATGGTGCTTCTTTTGGAACTTTATAATTATTCCAATTTATTTTTTCAAAAACTACTTTCCATGAAACATCAGCTCTTTCATCATATAATAATGGAATTTTATTAGCAAATCTATACAATTGATAAGTATCACTTATTGGAATTTTTCCACCATAAGCTAAAGCAACTTCAATTATGAATGGAAAACCACTATATGCTGATGGTGGCCTTTGTATTGCCTCTATAAAATCTGGTTGAAACTCTTTTTCAATTCCTGCTTTCAAAAAATCTATTCCTATCGGAGATAAAGTAGAAGCATCTGGAGCTCTAAAATTCTTATATTTCTTAATTGCTTCTATAAGTTTTGTAACTTCTTCATGCTTAATCTTTTTTGTATTAGCTGTTAATGGTAAACCAGCTAATTCAAGTATTTCTTTAGCTGTTTTAGCTCCAACTTTCTGAAAATTTGTAGTTAGAAAATTAAAAAGATTTCTTGCTTTTGTTTCAGATAAAAGACGGATCATTGTTTCAGCATCTATACCCAATGGATGTGGCAAAGCTTCTTTAGATGGTTTTGGAACATTATTGACAACTTTTTCATAAAAATATAACCTTCCTTTTGGGTCAATAAAACTTATTGTCGCATGTGGATTTGCAATAGATGTTTCTCTCAAATATTCTATTATTTTCCTTTTAGAGTTTTGATAATCAGCTTCAAGAGTAAAATCAACTATTGTTCCTCTCCAATAATTATTGTTACGATGAACCTTATGGTCTAATATTCTTGGTTTATTTTCAACTATATCTATCATTAATTTATATTCATGAATATCTTTGCCTATACTGGATATTACTATAGCAGGTTGATTAGTAGTTATTTGTCCATAAAGCAATGCCATTGTTCCTCCTAAACCAAAAGTCCCTCTACTTTGTTTATTACTATACTTAGATCCATAAAGTACTGTTGCAAAAGCACGCGGGATATGCTCAGCATCTACACCTATTCCATTATCTTCTACATAAAGACGGTATATATCTGTCTCCCCCCTTTCTTCTATCGTTGTTAATTTTATTTTTATTAATGGAAAGATTTCGCCTATTTCACAAGCATCTAAGCTATTTTCTAAAAGTTCTCTTACTGACATATATAATGCTCTACTAGGATTTGAAAAACCAGCAATATCTCTATTACGATAAAAGAAATCAGCTGGAGATATTTGTTCGAATTTTACTTCATTCATAAGCATCACTTAATAAATTCTTATTTTTATATTTAAGAGAAAAAATATAAAAGCCTATATTTAAACTTCAAATAGAATAAATATTTAAATAACCTTAATAACTTAATATTTTTTTAAATTTTCTTTTATGAGCATATTCATTTAAAAAGCGATATACACTACTATGTTGAGCACCATTAATAAGTTTATTTATAGCTTCTTCAGCAATTTGCAAACCTTCTATATCTCCTATTATAGATACCGTATGACCATAAATTGAAATAAATGTTTTAGTATATTCTTCAATTATCCTTCTTGTTTTTCCTCCAGCTCCAATTATTCTACCTTTAATCCTTTTTAAAGTATTTTTATTCTTACCTAAAATTGATTCTAAATCAATTATTCTTAAAAATGTATTTTCATCAAAAAGTTTGAAGGCTCTTTCTGGTGAAAAACCTCTACCAATTGCTAATACTATATCTTTAGCTCTAAAAATTTTACTTGGATCATTTTTGGAAGGGAGAGTGATAGTTACTATTCCTTCTTTACTATCTATTAATAGTGATACATTCAATTCTTTTTCTATTCTAGATTTAACACTACCATTTGTTCCTATCAATACTCCTATACGTTCTAATGGAATATTAATAACAAAACTTTGTTTATTAAAATTTTTCATTTTTTGCCCCTAAAATCCAATTGAAAATTTCTTCTTCATTAATAATTGTTACTCCTTTCTTATAAAAAAACTTTGTTATATTTTTTATATCTCTATGAAGAAGATCATTTGCAAGAGGATGTGTAGATAATACTGCTTGTGAAAAATCCATAAAAATAGGATTTAAATTTTCATCAATAAATATATTATATTCACTTAAATCTCCATGGATTAATCCTGCATTATTATATAATTTAAATATATTTTCTAAAACTTGTTTATAAATTTCACTATATTCATCTTTAGATAATGATACTTCAACCAATTTAGGATATGGCATATCATTAATACCCATAAAACTCATTCCAAGCACATTATTTTTAACAAATAATGGTTTAGGAACTTTTATCATAGCTTGATATGCTTTTTCTAAATTATTAAATTCTCTTCTAGCCCAAAGATATATAAATTCACGAAAATCTTTTGGTATTTTTTTAAATCTAGAATCTGAAGAAATATAAATTGTTCTATTTCTTTTAAATTCAGCACTTAAAATTAAATATATTTTTACAGCTATTTTACCTTCTTTCCCTAATGCTAAATAAACCCTAGATTCTTTTCCAGCACTTAAAACTCCATAAAATTCTTTTATTTCTCCATTTTTCATTAAATCATATATTGTCATTAATGTAAGTTTATCGAATACTTCTTCTAATACTTCATTTAATTCTGATCTTTTTCTTAAGTACCTTTGCTCTCTATCTAAAAGGTATTCTTTCTGTCTTATTTTTTTCTCAATTTTATCGATTCTCATTCTATGCCCTCTATTTTTTTACGTAAAAAATCTGGCAATTCTCCCTTTTTAGCTATTTTTATAGCTTGATTTTTCGTAAATCTCCAAAAAATGTCTCCTCTACTATCCCTTTGAAAATCCCATGGAGAAACAGCTACTAAATCACCTTCTTTTATCCATATTCTTCTTTTAAGTTGTCCTCTTATTCTACATACTCTTTGTTTTCCATCAGAACAATCAACTATTACTCTATCAAAACCAAGTAGTTTATTCACTATTCCATAAACATCTCCTGGGCCTAATTCAATAGGTTCTTCTAATTCTTCTTCTGAAACTATTTTTCTTTTCCCCATAATAACCACTTTTAATTAAAAATAAAAATAGTAATTAATAAAGATGAATTATAAAAGTTTTATTTTATAATATTTATATTTAAGATATTTTTTATTTTATTAAAGTGGAATAAAATGTCAATAATTATTAAATATTCTAGTATACTTAAAATAATGTTTAGATTAATTGGAATTATAATAGCAATAATTTCGTTTTATTTACTTTACATCCTTTTGCAAGTAGATTTTTTAAGTTTCCCAATATTTAAACAATTGCTTGCTCCATTATTGGTAATATTAATTATTTTATCGATATTAACTATTGTATCATAGTTATATATTCCTTATTTTTATTTTATTATCAAAAGAATTTAAAGTAAAAATGCAGGGGTCTTCCTAGTTTGGTAGGGAGGCAGGTTCAGACCCTGCTGGCGTAGACATTGGCGCAAGCCATCGTGGGTTCAAATCCCACCCCCTGCATATGAAAAATTTTTTAATTAAAATATTATTCTTTACGAATTAGTCTTAATTGAGAACTATGCTTGTTATTTTTCTAAGATAATATGGCTTACTTAATCTTATTTTTATAAGATTCTGTAAGCGTTTTCTCTCTAAATTTTTTTATTCTAATTTTTACAATTTTTCATCCTATAAGTCCATGAGCAATCGCAGGAGCAATAAGTGTTCCTCTTTTCATTTTTAGCCAACCAAATATAATACCATTTATAAATGCGATGATGAATAAATACCAAGAGCTTAAAGGGTAGTATCCTATATGACATATTGAAAATATAATCGCTTGAAGCACATTACCATACCAATTTCCAAATCTTTCCGTAAAAATATTTTGTAGAAATCCTCTGAAAATTGTTTCTTCTTGGAAGGCAGCTATTGCAAATCCAAAGAATAGAGATAATAAATACTGAATAGGCAAAAGTTGAATTGCTGTTATTTCGATAGGAATAAAACCAAGCATAGATGCGATTATTGCAATTATAAAGAGTGAAACAAATGCTATGATAAAACCAAGTATTCCCCAACATATATCAATAAGAAACTTTTCTCGATCATACCATAATTTCTTTAGTTCTATTCCTACCCATTTAGTGAATCCAATATAAACTAAGCCTACTGAGGTTACCAAGAAGACACTAAAAAGGAAAAAACAAAACAGTAAACTACATTCATATTTTAGTCCAAAATAATCTCCCCAAAGTTTCATTATTAATGCTCGTAATAAGACAAAAACCACTATTATTGTGATTCCTTTTTTAATTTGCATTTTAGAGAAATTACTATTAGTCTTTATCATTAATCTTAAAATTAAGTAAAAGTTTTTTTATTTAAAGCTTTTATTTTAAAATAATTATTATACCAATAACTCATCATTAGATTATAATAATAGTAAATATGAGCATTTGTAATCATTTTTATCTGCTATAATTTTTGTAATACATACTCTGACATATTAAAGACAAAAACAAAGTTATGAATTTTACATATAAAAATTACCTAAAAAAGCCTTTGATTATAGTGCAACTCCTTGCGATTCTTTAAAAAGTATAGAGAAATAAAAGAAAGTATAAATGAGAAAAATCTAGAAGTAAAAAATAACCTTTTTAGATTAGAATTTTAATATATTTTAAAATAATAAAAAATGATATTAATACTAAATCCTCATTATTTAAATCATGGAATTAAAAAATGCATTTTTTATAATTTATCTAATCCAAATTCTTTATGTATTGCTTGAACCGCTTTTTCAGAATCTTTTTCTTTTACTACAAATGAAATATTCAATTCAGAAGAGCCTTGAGCTATCATTCTTATGTTTACCCCTTGTTTAGCAACCGCATTAAATACTCGCGCAGCTACTCCAGGTGTTCCTTTCATTCCTGCTCCTACTACTGCAATAACACTTATATCTTCTTCTGTTTCAATATTTTGTATAAAATCTTTTCTAAATATAGATGTTTCAAATGCAGTCATTGCTTTTTCTAAATCTTTCCTTTTAATGATTAATGAAATATTTGCTTCTGATACACTTTGCGAAATCATTAATATATTTATATTATTCTTTCCAAGAATATCAAATATTTTTGCAGCTATTCCAGGAGTGCCTATCATTCCTATTCCACTAACAGTTATTAATGCTACATCATTTATTGATGTTACAGCTTTTACTATTTTTCCCTCAATAATTTTAACTTCTTTAGTTATTAATGTTCCAGGATTTTCTTTATTAAATAAATTTCTTATCCTAACAGGTATATTCTCTTCTATCACAGGCTCTAATGCTTTTGGATGCATATATTTTGCTCCAAAAACAGCCATTTCTATTGCTTCTAAAAAGGATAATTCATGTAAAGTTTTTGCAAATGGTACAATTTTTGGATCTGCAGTCATTAATCCATCTACATCTGTCCATATCCATATTTCATCAGCTTTTATAGCCGATCCAATAATAGTTGCAGTATAATCTGATCCCCCTCTTCCAAGAGTTGTAATCATTCCTTCTTGATTAATAGCAATGAAACCACTTATTATTGGTATTATTTTTTTATTTAATAAAGGGAGTATTTTCTCTCTTATTTGATATTTTGTTACATTCATAAGTGGTTTAGCTTCTCCAAAATTTGAATCTGTTATTATTCCAGCTTCTCCACCTGTATAGTATTCAACTTTTAATTCAATATCTTTTAAAATTCCATAAATAATCGGAGTAGATAGCCTTTCTCCAAATGATAGTACATAATCTTTTATTCTAGGTGTTATTTCTCTTAAATATATTATCCCTATTAAAACTTTTTCTAATTCATTTATTAATTCTTTAATTATTCTTTCTATTTCTTTTTTTATATTTTCATTCTTAATAGTTTCTTTAATTATTTCTAAATGTTTTTCCTTTAAATCATTAATTTTTTCTTTAACAATTTCTTCATTTCCATTAATCGCTTCTTCAGAAATTTTTATTAAATAATCAGTAACTCCTTTTAATGCTGAAACAACTATTACCAATTCATTTTCTTTATAATATTCAAGTATTGTTTTTGCTACATTTAAAATTGATTCTTTATCTTTTAAAATACTTCCTCCAAATTTCATTACTATTCTCATATTGACCACTTAAGATATACTCTTAATTAATAAAGATTCTTTTATATCTATTAAATCCCTTATTATTGAATTTGCAGTTTCAATACCACCTGCACCACGTCCAATAATTGTTTTATCTCCTGAATATTCTGTTGTAAAAGTAACAGCATTCAATACTCCATCCACACATATTGGATCTTTCATAGAAACTTTAATCGGTGAAACTTTTAAATCTTCTTCTATTCTTCCTATAAGTTTTATTTTATATCCTTCCTTTTTTGCTTCTAATAATTCTTTTAAAGAAATATTTCTTATGCCTTCAATATTTACATCTTTTAAAGTAACTTTTTTATTCATAATATAATTTGCTATAATAACGATTTTGCATGCGGTATCTATTCCGTCTATATCCATCGATGGATCAGCTTCAGCATATCCGAATTTTTGAGCATTTTCTAGTGCTTTTTCAAAAGGGATATTCTCTTCAAGCATTTGTGTTAGTATATAATTTGTTGTTCCATTTAATATTCCTTTTACTAAAGTAATTTTTTCTCCTTTTAAGCATTTTTTAGCTAATTCAAGTATGGGTGTACCACCTCCAACAGTTCCACTAAATTTAAAGCAAACATTATTATATTCAGCTAATTCTATTAAAGCTGGTAATGCTAAAGCTAATGGTCCTTTATTTGTAGTTATTACATGTTTTTTATTTTTAAAAGCAGATTTTATATGCGTTAATC
>Ga0078972_1016739_pt1 | contig 10745 bp, 10 predicted proteins | sample YelNatPaOPGAMG01_FD_67568 | JGI IMG/M metagenome (GOLD analysis project Ga0078972, IMG submission 67568) | Hot spring thermophilic microbial communities from Obsidian Pool, Yellowstone National Park, USA - OP-RAMG-01 (SPADES assembly) (version 2) | ecosystem: Environmental > Aquatic > Thermal...
CCCTAGACACCTCCCTAACCTCTCTTCCCAAGAACTCTGCCAGCTCCTCTGCCGATGGTGCTGATGGGTTTGTGTAGCGCTCGAGGTAGAGTGTTTTGCAGCTCTTTAGGGCTTTGAGCCCCTCTAGTGTTATGCTTTCTACCCCGCTTAAGCCTAGTCCGATGAAGTAGAGCATCGTTTGGTGCTGCGGGGTTGAGGGTATAAATAGTCTTCAGCAATTTGGGGAAGCAGCTTATATAGTGTTGTGGTTAAGTGGTTTGATGGTGGAGAAGGGGCCTGTGGCTCAGCCAGGTAGAGCGGCTGGCTCTTAACCAGAGGGGGAAACCAGTAGGTCGTGGGTTCAAATCCCACCAGGCCCGCATTTAATCCAATGTGGAATAAAACGAAGAAATTTAATCGAGGTTAGCAAAGATCGTTCAATTTATAGAATCAGCTAGATTTGAAAATGCAATATTTGAATACGACAGGCCTCTCTTCAGAAAAGGTAGAGGGATCGTACCTGCGCGAGAAAAACCTATTTACGCTCATATATGGTTGGTAGTAGGTCATTTTCCTCTCATTTAACGTGCTGGTCTCCCGTTAACTACTCCTATCCAGATATGAGCGAATGTTATTTTCCGCCTTATTGCCTTCTATTATTTGTCTTCTGCGATAACTTAAACGTCTTGGCATCCACGGTTGTCGGAAGCCTAACTTATCCGCAGCGGGTTAATCCAATGGAGCAGACAGAAGTCTTTTGTGAACGAATCCTTAATTAGAATCCCTTAGTTTAATTGAAGATGTAGGTTTAAGATGGGTCTGATCTTTAAGGATAGGGAGAAGCTTACGCCTAGATATATTCCACTGACCTTACCTCATCGTGAGGATGAGATCAGGCTTCTTTGGGGCGTCTTTAAAGATTCTCTGAGTGCTCCTTCTGAAACCCATCTGAAGACGGTCCAGATAATCGGTGGGGTTGGTTCGGGTAAGACTGCTGTGACTAGGCTCTTTGGTGATAGGTTTGAGGAGGAAGCCAGTAAGGGAAGGATCGATCTAAGGCACGTCTATGTTAACTTGAAGCTTCATGGTCGCAGCCGTGTCATATTGTATAGGTATCTCGTTCAGCAGGCTGCTCCTGAGGTTTACTCAACCAGCTTGAGTGCTGAGGAGCTTCTCTACGAGCTGGTGAGGTATCTGATGAGTAAGAGGAGATTTATCCTATTAACGATGGATGAGATAGATTACTTCATCAAGCACGCTAGGGAGCCTGATGTGATATATGATTTGACGAGGCTTGAGGAGGTTGCTGAGCCAGGAACCCCCTGTAACGTCTTCGGAGTAATCTTCACAGCTAGGAGCAAGGATTTTCATAGGGATCTGGATCAAGCAGCCCTAAGCACGCTAGGTAGGCTACCTATCGAGTTCAAACCGTATACGGCCAGCCAGATACTCGACATACTTGAGATGAGGGTGGAGGAGGCTTTCAAGCCTGGCGCGGTATCAAGCGAGGTTGTTGAGTATGTTGCCGATCTGACGGCTTCGAAGCCTATAAACGGGGATTTGAGGTATGCGTTAGACCTCCTCCTGTACTCTGGGAATCTTGCTGAGAATGAGGGTTGTGAGCGGGTTACAGCTGAGCACATAAGGCGTGTTCTGAACATAACGCACCCATCTGTAACCGATGAAGATGTCGTGAGCCTACCTGATCAGGAGAAGATAGTCTTGCTAGGTGTGGCGAGAGCCCTAAAGTTGAGTGGAGGACCATACACCAGCCTTAAGGATGTGAGGGCAGCTACCGCTATGGTGTGTGAGGATCACAGACTAAAGCCCCTCTCAGCTGACGATGTTGATGACGCCGTAGAAGATCTCTACATTAGAGGCATTGTGGACATCAAGTCTCTCGGCGCGATTGGTTTGAGTGGTGTTCCAGCCGAGGCGTTAAGCAGGTTTCTTGACGCGCTCGTCCAGCGCTTAGAGAGTGGTTTGGATGAGGGATAAGAGGGCTGTTAGGGAGGAGCTCATCGAAGCTTTAGGTGGTGAGGGTAAGCTCAGGGTGCTGTTGGCTCTTTCTGAGCAGCCAAACAGCCTGTTCACAACCTACTCTATAGTGAAGGCTACGGGTCTGAGGAGAAGCGATGCGAAGAAGGTGGTTGAGAAGCTCTGTGAGCTGGGTTGGGTTAAGCAGCAGACATACGGTCTAAAGAAGTATCAGATAAACCTTGAGAAGGATGAGGTGAAGTATCTAGTCAGCTTCCTGAGGGCTGTCGAAGCCATCTGAGCAGCACAGCTTAGAACCCCCCTCCCCCCAACACTCCTCCAGCCAATAAATAGCCATCCTACCCTTCACCTAAACTGCTGACTTGGCTCAAACCATACTCGACTTAAGTGTAGGGGAGCTGGAGGGGGTTGGGCAGGCGTTAGAGAGGAGGCTGCGTGAAGCTGGTATATGTTCACTCCTCGACCTCGCAGCAGCGATACCATCAGAGGTCGCTGAAGCCATAGGGGGCTCGGAGAAGGCTGCCTGCGAGCTCGTGCTGATGGCGCAGGATAGGCTGAGGGGCTGCGGGCTGCTCGAGAAGGAGTTTATGCAGGCGTCTGAAGCTTACGAGCGTAGGAAGAGGTTGTTGAGATGCACAACAGGCTCAAGGAGCCTAGATGAGCTGCTCGGGGGAGGCGTCGAAACCCAAGCTATAACGGAGCTTTACGGAGAGTATGGTAGCGGGAAGACGCAGCTCTGCCACACCCTATGCGTAACCTGTCAGCTACCGCCTGAGAAGGGTGGGTTGGGTGGTGGGGTCCTCTACATAGATACGGAGTCCACCTTCAGACCTGAGCGGCTCTACCAGATCGCTGAAGCTAGGGGTCTAGATCCGATGGAGGTGCTGAGCAAAATCATCTTCACAAGAATCTACAACAGCAGCCACCTTGAGCTTGTGGTGAAGAACCTCGGCGAAATCGTCGAGAAGCACGGCATCAGGCTCGTGGTCGTCGACAGCATCATCAGCCTACATAGAGCGGAGTTCACTGGCAGAGGGACGCTAGCGGATAGGCAGCAGAGGCTCAACAACCTAATCCACAGACTACTAAGGGTAGCTGAAGTATATAACATCGCAGCCGTCGTCACGAACCAGGTTCAAGCGCAGCCAGACACCTTCTTCGGCGACCCAACGAAGCCAGCTGGCGGGCATATAATAGCCCACGCCTGCACATACAGAATCTACCTCAAGAAGGCTGGGCAGGAGAGGAAGGCGATCGTAGTCGACAGCCCCTGCCACCCGTATTCAGAAGCGGTGTTTACAATCAACGAGAAGGGCGTCGCCGACGTTGAGTGCAGAAAGAGGGCTGGGGCTAACAGCTAAGCGAGGCGATAATGGAGTGACTAAGCCTATGGCAAAGTTGGGTGAGAAGGCTTCTGAACCAGACCTAAACCAGCTGCTGAATGAGGTGTATGATGCTATAGAGCGGCTGGCGAAGCTGAGCGTGGAGCTAGAAGGCGTATGGGCATCGTTGTGAAGAGCGCAGCAGAGGCATTAGAGGAGGAGAAACGTAGGCTAAGGTTGACAACAGGCATCAGCGACCTAGACGGGTTGATCGACGGTGTAGCTGAAGGATTCTTCTACCTCTTCTACGGGGATCAGAGGGCTGTAGACGCTGTAGTCTATAGGCTCATCGTGAACTGCACACTACCACTCGAGAGAGGCGGCTTCCAAGCTAAAAGCGTCTACCTCAACAACACAGACTACTACACAGGCAAGACGATCTTAAACCCCTCTGAAATAGGGTGCGTGGCCAAGCAGCTCAACGTAGACCCCCAGACCGTGCTCTCAAACACATACGTAGCAGCAGCATACAACGAGCAGAGGCAGATCATAGTAGCAAAGCAGATCGCCGAACTCGTAAACAGAGACCGAGAAGTAAAACTCATCATAGCCCACAACCTAACGAGATTCATAAAATCCTCAAAGAAGCCCTCTAAATCAGGGCAGACGATTAAGCAGGTTGTAGGCCTACTCTACGAAGCAGCCTCAAAGGCAAATGCAGCCCTAGTAGCAACAGGAGAAGCATCAACCATTAAAAGAGGCGCCATACCAAAACCAGCTGGAGGAAACTACCTACGCCACCTTGCGAACATCATCACCTACCTCAAGATGGAGCAAAGCGGCTCTGTCAAAGCGTGTCTAATCAAGCACCCCTGTAAGAAGACACCAGATTCGGTAGCATTCACAATCACAAAAGGAGGTGTAGACCTTATGGGTAGGATAACACCCTCGTTCCGCCAACGCTACGAAGAAGCCATCAGCGAGCTTAAGACGAGCTACCAGAATGCGCTAATCGACTTAGGGCATAGGGAAGCGTTCAACCTCCTCCTCAAAGAAGCCTGGTGTGTTGAGCAGGCAGCCATGGGCAACTCAAACCTACCAACGGTAGTGGATGCGCTCAACATAACAGCAAACATACACAACAGAAAGCTCATAGAGGCTCTGAGGAGGAGGCTCGAAGAGCAAGAGAAGGCGATACAAGAGCTCCAAAGAAGGGTTGAAGCCCTATCTAACCTAGTTGGCGGAGCGAGGCCATCAGAGAATGGGTAGCTTGGTAGGCTGGATACTCGACACATACATAGAGGGCGACGAAGCAGCGATCTGGCTCAAAACCACAGACAGCAAAGCGATCAAGCTAAGAGACACATACCAACCAACCATCTACGCGCTACCTAAGGGTAGAGAGGAAGGAGATAGGCTCACCACACTACTACAGCAACACTCAAGCGTATTAGATGTTAGGTGGGCGGAGAAGTACACAAACCTAAGAGATAGAGAGAAGAAGAGCCTCCTGCAGATAACCGTAGATAACGCATCAAGCTACAAGAGAATCTTGAAGATCTTAGAGCGCTCGGAGTATGTGGAGGAGCTCTTCAACACAGACCTACTACACATCCAACAATACCTCTTCCAGAAGCTTGGTGTTGAGCCAACGTGTAAGGTGGAGGTAGAATACGATGAGCAAGGGCACCTAATCAGCGTCTCGAAGATCGATGACGATAGGGAGATCGAGCCACCACCATTCACAACACTACACTTCAACCTACACATAGATGAGCCGAACCCAGATCCGAGTAAGCACCCTATTCGATTGGCTGAGGTGAGGTTTGAGGGCGAGGAATGGGTCGTCGAAGGCTCAGAAGAGAAAATCATCGAAGCGCTCTCAGATCTAATCAGATCGAGAGACCCAGACCTCCTAGTCTGCCCAAAGTGTGATGAATTCACCTTCCCATACCTATACAACCGCAGCAGAATATTGGGCTTGAACCCCCAGCTAGGTAGGGAGAGAGTGGATGTTAATGAGATTCGTAAGCCGCTGCCATACTGGGTTAGGGGTAGGGTTGCGCTAGACTACAACCAATTCGGCTGCACATTCGACGAGTGGGGTGTAGCTGGCTTGGTCGAGAGGGCTAGGTTCAGCTTCTTACCACCAGGCATCGCGAGTAGATGGACGAGCAACAGAGTTAATGATAGCAGATGCTGCTACGAGCTGCTGAAGAGGGGTTATGTGATACCGAAGAACAGAGGATACTTCGAGTACATCAGACCGATGAGCGTTGTGGTTAAGAGGGATAAGGGTGGCATAATCATACCACCTAAGATAGGCGTGGTGCATGAGAACGTGGCTGAGCTCGACTACGAATCACAGTACCCAAACATATTGGTGAAGTGGTGCATCAGCTACGAGACGGTAACACCAGAAGGTGTCGAGATGAGGGAGGATGCCCTACTGCCAAACATCACAAAACGCTACCTGGAGAGGAGGCTCTACTTCAAGAGGCTGAGAAGCAGCTACCCAAAGGGCAGCTGCGAGTGGGTTTGGTGTGAGCAGCGCCAAGCCGCCCTAAAGCTTATTCTCGTCACCCTCTACGGAACCTCTGGATGCTGCTGGAACAGATTCGGCAACGTACTAGCCTTCGAAGAAATCAACAAGAAGTCGAGAGAAATCATGCTCAAAACAAAGGATATCGCTCAGCAGAGGGGTTTCGAAGTAGTTTACGCTGACTGCGACAGCATCTTCGTTAAGAAGAGGGGGGCAAAAAAAGAAGACTACGAGAACCTAGCTAAGGAGATCAGCGAGCAGATAGGGTTGCCGATGGCGCTAGACCACCACTACAAGTTCCTCATCCTCCTACCCCTAGAAGCGGACCCATCAGCCATCTTGGAGGCCCAAAAACACTACTTCGGCATACTATACGACGGCGAGATAGTAGCTAGAGGTGTCGAGCTAAGAAGACACGACACACCAAAATTCATAAAAGATTTCCAGACCAAGCTGATCAAAACCCTATTCAGCTGCGAAAACGCGGAGCAGGTCCAGACAGAAGGCTACAACAAAGCACTCCAACTCGTAACAGAAGCGATTGACGATCTTACGAAGGGGAAGGTGCCGCCAGAAGATCTAGTGGTGTCGAAGACCCTAAAGAAAACCGTAACACAGTACAGAAGCGTATTCCCACACGTCTCAGCAGCAATACAGCTCGCAAGCAGAGGCAGAAGCATCGAACCAGGGGAAAGAGTCAACTTCATCTACACAGACGCAGACCACCGAAACCCGCTCTGTAGAGTCGCAGCCACCGAACTTCTAGATAGAAAAATTTACTTCGACAGAGAAAAATATCGCGACACGGTATTAGATGCAGCTGAAACGATTCTATCAACCTTCGGCTTCACAAAAAGAACCTATTTAGAGCTTGAAGGTAGAATTGAGTAGAGAAGCCTGAAGATAGAGTAGAACCCTAGGTAAAGAGGGCACGAGAAGAAAAACAGCTTCTCAGTTCTAAGACTCTAGATACGGCTTAAACTTCCAACTATCTCGCTCAGCAAAGATCTTTCTCAAAAGCTCCTCTGCCTTAGCTCTGGGTATGAGAAGAAAGATCTTACCTAGATGCTTGCAGAAGGATTTGTCTGGTATACACCTAGCCCAGTCTGCGCAGTCGTGTAGGATTTCACGCTTCTCCAGATCTACGATGATGTGGTACTCTCTGATCTCAGCCCTAAGAATTCTATCGCCAACCTCTAGCGTCTTAACCTCATCGTCAGCTATCTCTCTAGCTCGGTTCAGCTTCTGCTTCGAGATTAAGACAGATAAAAGCTCATCGAAGCCCATATCTTGGGCTGGTTTGGCTGCGGGTTGAGGCTCAGGTCTGACACCAGCAGCCCTGAAGTATTCCTCTATCCTCTGTAGAGCGGCGGTCTGAGCCTCGGTTAGTAGACCTAGCATCTGAAGGAGCTGGAGGCAGTTTTCGACAGCGTATCCGTGGAAGTGGTTATTGAAGTAGCCATAGATCTCTCCGACGCTTCCAGATATCTCCTTGAGCCTTCCTAGCCAAGCCTTCAACTCCTCCAGCCTATAGGAGTAGTTGTACCATGGTCTTCTACCCCGACCGTGCCACCTCACGTAAGCGAAGTCTGCTGTTACAACAGTCTCAGGCGGAAGCAGGGGCTCATCCACAATAGTATACGCAACTTTATGCCGTCTAAGAAGGCTCCAAGTTTCATCACGCAGCCAACTCAGATCCCTAAACTCTACAGCAAACCTAAAGTCTTGAGGTAAGATGCTGAGGAAGGCTTCGAGCCTAGCGTAATCCCTCTTGAATCTAGGTGGGAGCTGAATCAATATAGGCCCAAGCTTAGCCCTCGTGTGCAGAGGTTCCATCAACTCAAGGAATCTGTCCAGATCATCGTCAACACCCTTTTCAACATCTAGCTTCTTCTCATGCGTGATTACGCTTGGCAGCTTCGCGGAGAAGACGAAGTTAGGCTGAGTATACCTAGCCCAACCATAAACAACACCCTTACTAGGATATGAGTAGAAGGTTGAGTCGATCTCAGCCGTCCTGAAAACTTTGGAGTAAAAGCTGAGCTTATTCACATCATCAGACGGGTAGAATGGGCCGACCCACCCCTCATAGGACCAGCCAGATGTACCCAGGAGGATCTCAACCATACTCTCAGAGAAGCATCTAGAGGAAGGGACAGTATAAGCTTACCTCTTTAACAACATCATCCACACTAAGATATTCGCGATCAGGTATCCTCTCAATTAGCTTTGAAATGTGGATTCTTGCGCCAGACTTTGTGTCAATCGATCTCCAACCCACCTTCCTCACGATATCGCTCTTAGAAGATGGGAAGCGGACTGCGAGCAGACTCTCCTTGAGGGCGCCTACACCAACGCTTCTTCGAGTCTGTGGGAAGAGTCCAGTTTCTAAGTGGACCTTAAGCCTCCTAGCGTCCTCATACATCCTCAAGCTATGGAAGACAAGGTAGGCTCGCTTGTAGCCCCCATTTCTGACAGCTTCTTCGATCCCCAAGAGCTCCTCGTCATCGAACTCGTAGAGCGTGTGATAGCCCCTCCCGAAGAGCCTCGTATACAACACCTCGGTATAAAACGGAGGCTCCTCTCTGGAGATGTCGACACAAGGTAATATATCGAGGTCCCTGATGAGATCAACGATTTCTGGGCTTAAGCCTCCTCTAACCTCCAAAGCGATCTTCACATCCATAGCAGCTATAGCTGAAAAGAAGTCACGAGCCTCTCTACAGGCTTCGCTATCCATCTTCATTGAGCGAGGCGTCTGCATATGCAAGATGGGTGCACCCAAAACCCTACATACCTCAACCATCTTATCGAAGACCACATAAGATTCCTCACAAGGCCTCAACCCGTACCTATGAGTCAAATCCTTATGGCATCTAACCGTGAAGACAAAGTCCGCTGAGACGCGCTTCCTCCAAGAACGCATAACTTCCATTGGCAGATAGCTGTAGAAGGTGGAGTTGACCTCAACAAAATTAAACAACCTAGAGTAAGCCGAAAGCCTATCCTCACCCCTTGAATCCAGATACGCCCAACCACCTGTGCCCACGTAGACAGATACGACCAAGAACAGACGTTCTGCCTCCTCCCAATCCTTTTATTTCTTACGTGCACAATTAACGAAGCAATGGAGATCTGCATTATTGTTCACATAGCTTGACGCAGCGGAGGAATCTAAGACTTAACGCGACCTACAGATTTTAAATCACTCTTGCTTTGATGGTTCGCTAGTAAGCGTAGGGTTAACCTACCAAGGCTCATGAACTGGTTCCCAACATAAGAATCTCGAAACGGCAACAAATCTATTGAACGCAGATAAAATAGATATGATACGAGAGCCGAATTCCGCCACACTACCGAACAGGTCCTTCTCACCAACACCTCCTCAACCAACTATTTTCCCATCCACACTTTACACCACATGATGGAATCTTGTTACCCTAAGAGTGTCGGATTCCAGCCGCGCAAAAATTTTTTCGGCAGAAAACCAGCACCAAATCCGACACCAAGCGACCTATTTTTGACTGGTGATACACGTCTGGTTTATCCTTCATCCCCTGCTTCTCGGATGGCTCAGAACAAACCGTCGAAGTATTTGAGCAAGGAGCTGTCAGTTCATTAGGCTCCACAAACTATTCTACAGCACCTGCTTCTCGCTCTACCACTCTGGAATAGAGTGTCTGGTTGAGTCACAATTTTTGAGAATTTTGATTTTATTCGCTGTGGTTACGCGGTATGATGTATAATTATAAGTGCTACTTCGTCCTTCCGTATGTTGCTCGCCTCTTGGAAAACCCGTGTCTTTTGATCCGGCAGTGAATGACGTTTGTTGCGGTATGTGGTTCTTATGTGCAGATAAGGTGATACGTCTAGATGGTCATCGAAGTGTGATGGTCGGTAGCGAAGGGGTCAGGCTTAATCAGATTACACCATCAAAAATATGGCTTAACTATTTTTGAGTTTTCAAGGATAACCCGGTAATCTTCCTCACTTATCTTCCTGACGGCACCCTGCAAGCAAACATACGGTTTCTTCTTATTAGTTATGAAGGATAGCTGGTTGCAGACGCCTTCTATAGGGACTGGGGTTGACCAAACCTCCACATCAGATATGTTTATCAGATATGCGTAGTCTCTGGACTCTAAGCACAAACCCTTCTTCCTTTCCACCTCTGTAATTGCATAGGGCTCTGAGCTCACTGTGCCGCAGCCGACAAGCAGACCCCCACCCTTCCCGCCAACGTAAAAGACGACTTTATCACCTGTCTTCAAATGCTTCAGATGCGCCGCCCGCCTACCGAAACCCCAAACCCCGCTCTTCACTCTATCCTCGAATATTTCACGAGCTTTAACCAGCCTCCCGTCACATACGTGGTCTCTGACTACGAGGAGATAGTAGGGTACCACACCTCCTTCATCGAAGTTGCTGTATAATAGATTTGCGCCTCTTGATTTTCACGTCATTATGAGGGGTTCGAATTTTGAATAGTTAGGATCACTTCTGGGTTGTTTCTACCAATCAGTATATGCGGTGATTAGGGTTTCTGGTTCTATCCCACATATCTTTTCGGGTCTTTATCGAAAGCGTCTTTACACGCTATGCAGCAGAAGTAGTATGTTACGCCTCTATACTCTGATTTAAACTTAGCCTTCTTCTCGTCAACATTCATCCCGCATACCGGGTCTTTAGCCAACTACCGCTCATACATCCCATCAGCTAACCTCTTTTTAAGGTTAAAGAGTTTGCGACTACACTAACGGAGCTCAGGCTCATCGCTATCGCGGCGAAGATGGGGCTTAGCAGCCCTACTGCGGCTACTGGTATGAAGGCTGTGTTGTATGCGAAGGCCCAGAACAGGTTCTGTCTAATCTTCCTAAGGGTTCTTCTGCTCAGTTTTATCGCCT
>Ga0078972_1016740_pt1 | contig 10744 bp, 5 predicted proteins | sample YelNatPaOPGAMG01_FD_67568 | JGI IMG/M metagenome (GOLD analysis project Ga0078972, IMG submission 67568) | Hot spring thermophilic microbial communities from Obsidian Pool, Yellowstone National Park, USA - OP-RAMG-01 (SPADES assembly) (version 2) | ecosystem: Environmental > Aquatic > Thermal...
TCAGCTCTCTTAGAAGCTTTGAGAAGGAGGAAGATTAATTATAGTTTGATACATGTCCATGACCTTCCGGCAGCATTTTCCTCAGTAATCGCTGGAAAGATCTTAGGAGTACCTGTTCTAGTCGATCTCCATGAAGACTGGCCGGATTTAATGCTTTTATTGGCGAGGCCAGATTCCATCCTCTCGAGATTTCTATCTAGAGCCCTCTACTACCTCCTCAGGATTGAGGAGAGACTAGTCATAAGGTTGGCTGATGGCATTATTACGATAAGTGAGACCTCCAGAGAAGATGTAATCATTAGAGGGGCTAAAAGTGAGAGAGTTGTGAGTGTCGAGAATGTAATAGATCTTAATGAGATGCGGAGAGTTGAGGAAGCGATAAAGAGGAGATATGAGAAAGGGGGGAGGTTCAGGCTCGTCTATGTAGGGGGATTAGCTCATGATCAAGGGGTCGACGTACCCATAAGAGCTGTGAAGGAGCTTGAGGGGAGTCTGGACCTCGAGTTCATCGTAGTCGGTGACGGCATGGAGCTCCCGAAGTTGAGAGCTTTAGTTAAAGATCTGGAGTTAGAGGATAGGGTCATTTTCACAGGCTGGCTGCCGTTCGAGGATGCCATGAGCTATGTTGCCTCCGCGGATCTCTGCGTACGATCTGGTAAGAGGAGTAAGCAACTTGAGATAAGTTTGCCGAATAAGGTATTCCAATACATGTACTTCGCGAAGCCGATAGCTGCAGCTGACTTCAAGGCTATCAGAAGGATAATAAATGAATGTGAATGTGGCCTCCTCTTCGAGCCCGAAAATCATGTGGATTTAGCTAAAAAAATAATGGATAATATCGATCATCTAGATGAGATGGGGAGGAGAGGCAGGGAGTACGTGGAGAGCAAAATGAATTGGGACATCGTATCGGAAAAGCTTATCGGACTTTATTCAAAAATAATTAAATCACCTGGGGATGAGGATATCGGAAATGATCCCTGATGTCATCTACGTAGTTGGAGCGAGGCCCAATTTCATAAAGCTCGCTCCCCTCATCAAATCCATTAAAGGGGAGGTTGATTTCAAAATAGTACACACGGGCCAGCACTACGATTATGAGATGAATGAGCTTTTCTTCAGAGAGTTGGACCTGCCCGATCCCGACTATCACTTAGGGGTGGGCTCGGGCAGCCATGGATACCAGACAGGGGAGATGTTGATCAGAATAGAGAGAGTGCTTGAGGAGGAGAGGCCAAAGCTTGTCATCGTATTAGGAGACACGAACACTACTTTAGCTGGAGCTCTCGCGGCAGTGAAGCTCAAGATAGATGTAGGGCACGTAGAAGCTGGCGTTAGAAGTCATGAGAGATTCATGCCTGAGGAGATAAACAGGGTCCTCGTAGATCATATGAGCTCACTGCTTTTCGCTCCCACACAAAGAGCGGTAGCTAATTTACAAAGTGAGGGAATCAGGGAAAATATATTTTTAGTAGGTGATGTTATGTTTGATTCATTTTTAATATATCACGATATTGCAAAAAGATATTACAATATTATGGAGGAGCTAGGTCTCAAACCGAAGGATTATCTTCTCCTAACTGTTCATAGAGCTGAGAATACTGATTCGAAGGAGAGGCTCTCAAATATACTTGAGGCGGTCTCTGGATCCCCTTGGGAAGTGATCTTCCCAGCCCATCCACGCACTATAGCCGCTATGAAACGCTTCTCCCTGATTGAAAGAATTGAGAGAGCTGGGAACATCAGGATAATCAAGCCCTTAGGCTATCTGGAAATGTTAGTATTGGAGGAGAATGCTAAAAAGATATTGACGGACTCTGGGGGTGTTCAGAAGGAAGCGTACTTCCTCAGGGTCCCATGTATAACACTCAGGGAGAGGACCGAGTGGATGGAGACAGTCGAAGAGGGTTGGAACGTATTGGTCGGAGCTGATAAATCCAGGATATCAAATGCTATCGTGAATTTTGATGGAAGTGAACGCTATAATCAATATATTTTTGGCAATGGTGGAGCTTCGGATAGAATAACATCCATAATAAAAGATTTCCTTAGATTTAAGGATTAGTTTGAGTGCCGCTTAATTAAACTTCCTCCTGCTATATTTTCTAGATCGAGACAGACGTCTCGTCTAAGGAGTCTTTTGAGGCCCATTTCATCCTTTATCCTTTCCGCCCCAGAGCTAGTAGCTCCTCTGCTGACTGGAATTCCTCCATGAGATCTCATGACATATACTCCTATCACCCGATTAAAGGTATGTGAAGCCATATTTTGTAACATCATATAGTGGAAATTTCATGATTTCATGGGTAGACTACCTAATGCTATTGGAAAAATAGCACCTCTCAGCATCTGAGTAAGCATACTGAGCTTTCCCTCATTGTACCGGACCAATATTATTAAATTTTAGTTCCTTAGCCCGTGACAGATGACTAAGAAGGTAGAGAGCAGAATCCTGATGATCCTCTTCGATAATTACTATCCACGCGACCCTAGAGTCAGGAAGGAGATCTCCACTCTAATTAAACAAGGATTTCACGTGGACCTCGTAACTAGAAGGGGAGAAGATGAGCCGGAGAGGGAGGAGAGAGATAATCTCACCATAAAGCGTGTGAGCTTCCCCCTCGAGAGAAGAGGAGGTATTCTCTATCTTATGCTCTACTACGGAATTCTCAGGCATTCAGCTTTTTTAGAGATATCAAAGAGGCGAAAAAATAAATATAGTTTAATTCATATTAACGATCTTCCAGCCGCAATCTCCTCACTGATCGCTGCAAAGTTCCTAAGAGTGCCTGTTCTAGTCGATCTCCGTGAAGACTGGCCGGATTTAATAAGTCTATCGGCAAGACAGCGTTCCTTTCTCTTGAGATTTTTGTCTGGACTTCTCTCGTACATCCTTAAACTTGAGGAAGGACTTGTCCTGAGACTAGCTGATGGTATTATCACCACAAGCGATATCTTCAGTGAGGATATAATAAAGAAAGGGGCTAAAAGTGAGAGAGTTGTGAGTGTTGAGAATGTAATAGATCTTAATGAGATGCGGAGAGTTGAGGAAGCGATAAAGAGGAGATATGAGAAAGGGGGGAGGTTCAGGCTCGTCTATGTAGGGGGATTAAACCCCTCTCAAGGGGTCGACGTACCCATAAGAGCTGTGAAGGAGCTTGAGGGGAGTCTGGACCTCGAGTTCATCGTAGCTGGTGACGGTGTAGATTTTCCGAGACTGAAAGCTTTGGTGAAAAACTTAGGGTTAGAGGATAGGGTCATTTTCACAGGCTGGCTGCCGTTCGAGGATGCCATGAGCTATGTTGCCTCCGCGGATCTATGCTTACAATCTGGTGTAAGGAGCCGAAATTTAGAGGTAGCCACACCAAACAAAATATTCCAATACATGTACTTCGCGAAGCCGATAGCTGCAGCCGACTTCAAGGCTATCAGAAGGATAATAAATGAATGTGAATGTGGCCTCCTCTTCGAGCCCGAAAATCATGTGGATTTAGCTAAAAAAATAATGGATAATATCGATCATCTAGATGAGATGGGGAGGAGAGGCAGGGAGTACGTGGAGAGCAAAATGAATTGGGACATCGTATCGGAAAAGCTTATCGGACTTTATTCAAAAATAATTAAGCATCCCGAAGTATGGAGTCCTTGAAAATCTTTCTCGATACTGCCCGTATAATTATAGTTAGATTTAGATTTAATCATAAAAACTATATTCTCATTGAATATTGTTCAATTAAATCCTCTATCAGATTAAGATATTCGGGCATAACCCTGTCCCAAGAGAAGAGCTCTTCATAGACCTTCCTAGCTCTCTTCCCCATCTCGACCAAGCGTGATCTCTCCATAGAGAGAGAATTGAGCAAGTTAATTACTTCTTCCTCCCTCTCCAGGTTCACGGGGAAACCTATCTGATACTTCCTCACTATCTCCTCTAGGAAGGTCCCTTCAGCGACGATGACGGGCTTCCCTGAGGCTAAAGCCTCTAAGAACTTATTAGGAACTGCAATTTTATAATTATTTGATTCTTTGGGATCAAAATATGAGAAAACTATATCGGATTCTGCGTAATATTTGGATATATCTTTCCTATCTACTCTACCTATGAACCTCACGTTCCCATACTCGCTCGCCTTCAGCCTTACGCTCTCCTCCATCTCCCCGAAGCCCCCCAAGATGAACTCGCAATCGGCTCGGGCTGATATCTCCATGAACTTCAGTAATGATTTGTATCTCTTCCTCTCGAACGTTCCTATATAGAGGATCCTGAGATCCCCTTCATTACTGCTCTCAACGGCTTGAATATCATCAGGGGAGTTATAGACGCATAGGACCTTCTCAGGGATCTTCGACCCCACTTGCTCCGTTTGAGCTGGGCTCACGAGTATCAATGCATCTACCCTCGATACCAACTTCCTCTCAATCGCTGCTACGATCTTACTTATCGGCCAGATGCTTAGGTAAGCATCGGCATAAAAATCCGCTAAATCATATGCAATTGGTGCATTTTTCCTTCTCAAGATCCTCAGAGCTATGTAAGTCGGTAACAGCGAGTCCAGATTTTGCGGTTGAATCAGATCGAAGTCCTCAGATAGGAGAAACGATAACTGAAAGGCCAGCCAGCCGATCATATTCAAAGCTGCCTTCTTCCCATACCCCGATCTCCTTCTATATCTTATGAAAGTTATTCCATCTCTAACTTCCTCCTCAGGCAAATCACCCCCTCTATCCCACTCGAGTACTGATACTTCATGCCCTCTCTTCGCGAGCGCCCTCGCAGCCCTAATGACCCTAGGTACGCTTGAAGACGATGCCGTTAGGAGTATCCTAGCCATATCCATTGAAGGAGTGTGGAACATCTATAATATGATTTCTCAATGTACTTAAGGACCCCGTAACTGTAGTAACTGGGAGTTGATGCTCGTGAGAAATCGATTGAGCCTTCAGTTGCTCTATTGTTTAAACTCAGGATCGCATGATACATGCTGTTTTAAGCTGAAGATGCAAGCTCTCATCTCACAATGAAGTATTTCTGCTTAAGAGAAATTTTATCATAGAGATAGGGATCGAGCGTTCCTGAAGGAGTGACATTCAATGAGACTCTAAATGCCGCCTTTCAGAATATTTGAGATAACTTCTGGAGAATGCCCGTTTCTAAGCAGATTACCTCTGGTAGGTTTATACATTTCTCACACTGTCATTTGGCTAGCTACTCATTTGAGCATTAGGTGCTGGGGCATAAAGATATAGAATTAATGAAGCTCCCTAAGATCGGATGCTATCTTCATCAACTTCCTCTCATAGGACAGTATCAGCTCCGAAGCCCTACCTATCAGCTTTATTTGGGAGAGGACCTCCCTTAAGAATTCCAGATCAGCTTGCTCGAGTAATATCAATGGGATTAAGGATATGTAGAGGAAGAAGTAGAGAGAGAGGAGTATTATCCTGAGAGGAGAAATTAAGAAATGCCCTACCGCGATTACTGGTATTGCTGGGACTATAGATGCTACGCATACTTTCATAGAACTCTTTAGGTCGATCGATACCCTCAGATTCCTCGATATGAGGAGGTAGAGCGATACTGATACCAAGCTCGAGGATATCTGAGCCATTATTATGCCAGTTACTCCAAAAATATTCGACAACAGGTAAGATGATGGAAGAAAAATTGAATAACTAAGCGATGATACAATTAAAATTATCTTGGTTCTCCCCAAGCTGCTCAGGAGGGATCCGATTGAGAGAGATCCGATACTAACCGGGAGGTAGCTCAACAGGAGCAATGATAGATAGAATGGTGCTAGCTTATACTTGCTTCCGAAGAATATTCTTACGAAATCTTCTGAAAATATTATCAATGATATCGTAGTAGGCATTATCAGAAGGGAGGAGTACTTCACCGATAGTTTGAGCATCCTCTCGATACCTCCCTCGAGAGCCCTCGAGAAAGTTGAGAGGAGAGAGGAGCTTATGGAAGATATCACTATCCCGAGCACAGACGAAAAAGTGACTGCTGCATAATAATTCCCTATCTCAAAGTCCGTGAATGATGACAGGAGTAATGTAGTGTACTGGTTTACGACTGCCGCCATTATTGAAGAGAGTTGGAGGGGGAGGCCGTAGCTGAGCAGTGAGGATAAGCTCCCGCTCGCCCTCCTGCTTAAGAAATCTCTTATCAGGAGGAAGCTCGCAATAGCTGCAATGATGTAACCGGATAAATGGCCAAATATCGCACCGAATACACCGAGACCAAATAAAACTAAAGTCACTGATATGAGGAGCTTGAATATTGATTGAAACAGCGGTATAGTGGAGCTTCTCTCGGCCATCCCTATCCCCAAGAGGATCGAGGAAGATAGATTACAGGCAGTTATGAATGGGATAGTTAGTACAGCGAGCCTCACGTAATCGGAGAGGTCGGGCCTTCTCAATACATGGGATGAATAGGGCTCAGCTATAGCCATTCCGACTAATGAGAGGAGAATGCTCAATAAGAGAGAGACCCTTATCGCAAAAGAAGCTACCTCTTTAGCTCTTTCATCCCCTCTCAATAACGCCATGTTCCTCACTAGGAAAGAAGGTATCCCCATGTTGGAGAGCAGTACTAAAAGGGAAACTAGGGAGAGCGAGAGTGAGTAAAGTCCATATTTATCAGGTCCGAGGAACCTAGCTAGTAGTATCGAGTTTAATGATAAAATAGCTGTTGAGAGGATATTTCCAGACATCAGGAAGATGCTCCCTCTTACAGCTTCAGCCATGGCATCCCTCAGATTTTCCTCCACGAGCTCACCTCGTTAGGCGGTCCTGCCATGAATTTAAGTATTGAAGGAGTTATAGCTCTGAAAGTATTAATTATAGAGAGCTCTATTCTTTAGATACTCTCCCTGAATCATTCAGTACCCTCCTCTTTGTAGGTGAACATCGAAAAACTTATTTTAATCCTCCATGCATATATGCTAGCTAATTAGCTAGGATGCTGTACGGATATTTTAAGGAGGAAATTTTTCATCAATAAAAACATCAAAATCTCTAATTTATTTTTATAATTCTCTATAAATCTCATGTAAATGATAAAAAATACATTATCAGTATTAAAAACGTAAGATCCATTTAGTATTCCAGAATATGAAAGGAATAGAGGGTTGAGGTGAGCGTGCCTCAGGGAGCTGAGCGCTTCAGCTCAGAAATGCTCCGGGACCCCTCAGATCAATCAAGTTAAGTTAAAGATATTACACGGAAAAGTTTATATTAAATCGGATCCTTGAATCGAGCCCCCCGAGTTGGGGGTGAGAACCGGGTGGTACTATGAGACCACTCTATGCAGCTCTCTTGATAGTTCTGCTCCTGCTACCCTCCCTAGCTCTAGCAGCCTTTCCTGATAGACCTTCGCCGCCCACTAAGCCAGAGATTCAGAAAGCTCCATCAAGGGTGACGAGGGGGAAGGCTTACGTAGACCTGCTAACGAAGAAGGATGCCCTTAAGAACTACTTGAAGGGATTGGATTACAGAGTGAAGGCCCTTCAGAAGATGGGGCTCAAGGGGGACGAAGTCCCAGTGAGAATGATAGTGAGGAGCGAGGAAGATTATAAGAAGGTTGAGGGACTTGGGAAGGCAGCGAAGCCTCAGGCCCTCTCCAGGGAGAAGCTCCCGGAGGAGATAAGGGGTTTAGCTGGCGAGAGGCCAGTAGCGGTGGATATGCTGCTATCCGTTGATGATCTGAAGAGAGTGGAGGAGCTCTACGAGGAGAAGGTAGTTCTGGATTACGTGGTGAAGCTACCCCCAGAAGTGCCGGATGTCAAGGGGTTGATGAAGAGAGTGCCTGAGGAGGAGATGAAGAGCATACAGATAGATATGCCCGCCGTCAGGGAGATAATAAGGGCTAACCTTGTGAATGAGATGGGGATAACTGGAGATGGGGTTAGGGTCGCTGTAATCGATACCGGCGTCGATTACTCGCACCCAGATCTGAGGGATGCTCTGGAGTACGTGACTTGGACTGATGGCGGATTCAACTACAGGGAGCCCCTTGTCTTGGATGCCGATGAGAGCGAAGTCTTAACGGGCTTCTGGAGCGGTACAGCTTCAGGTGGTACTTTAAGCGTTCCATCGGGGACCACGAGTGGAGTTATAATAGGAGGATGGTGGTATGAAGAGGTGGACATATCAGGGGACTACTATGTCGCAGGTATACCCTCGGCTAGCGGAACTTATAAGCTCGGAGCTACCTTCGATCTCGTATATGGCACTTATAAAGTGCTGCTCGTCGATAGCACTACATCGGGCTTCTACGATACCGTCATCATAGATTGGAATGATGACAATGATTTCACAGATGAATACTCTGATGGTAATTACTACACTTACTACGGGGAGAGGATAACTTACTACGATGCCAATCATAACGGTACTTATGATCTTGGAGATGTGACTCTGGGAGTCATAGGTGGCTTCTTCTTCGACTTTGGGCAGTTCGGCTCGCCTAAGTTCCTCCCCGGATGGGACCCCAGCGGGAATTACCTCTCGTTCTTCTACGACTTCTATGGCCACGGGACCTCATGCGCTGGAGCTATAGCGAGCAGAGGAAGCTGGAGCGGTCTCCCTGGGATCGCTCCCGCTGCTAAGATAGTGGGGATAAAGTCACTATTCTGGGGGAACGTGGAGCTAGGCGAACTCTGGGCAGCTGGCTTCGATGTAGATGATTCCGGCCTCGTGTATTACAATCCCGCTGGAGTAGGGGTGGTGGATGGGGTCAGGGCTCCGATAATAAGCAACAGCTGGGGTATTAGCTTCCACTACTTCGATTGGTTCGGCTTCGGTTACGATTACATGAGCATGCTGGAGAACGCCCTCACCGTCCCAGGCTACTTAGATTATGATTTCCCAGGGGTGACTATAGTACATGCTGCAGGTAACGGAGGAGCGGGTTACGGAACGGTGACTTCTCCGGGATCTGCTTCAGGCGTGATAACAGTTGGAGCATCCACTAACTTCATCTCCCTAAGTTGGATAGGCACTCCAACTTACGGTACTCACTACGATCAGGTGATCTACTTCAGCGCCAGAGGGCCCACCCTGACAGGTGAGATAAAGCCGGATGTCCTGAACATAGGGGCTTGGGCGCTCACAGTAGCCCCTCTATTCGATGATGGTTGGACTACGTTCGGAGGCACTAGCTTGGCCACTCCTCTAACAGCCGGAGTTCTAGCTTTAGTTAAGCAAGCTAATCCCGATATAAGAGATCCTAGGATCATGAAATCTATACTGATGAGCACAGCGACCAATTTGCACTACAATGCATTGGTGCAGGGAGCCGGAAGGGTGGATGCTTACTCAGCAACTCTCCTGGCGCTCAGGATGGGAGTAGGATACTCTGGTACTGAGAAGACGTTCCTGGTGACCACTAGCGTGACATCTCAGAAGGAGAGGGAAGTATTGGCTAGGGCCTGGAAGCTGAACTTCGATGATAACTCATATCCATGGAGCATAAGTAACGTCAACTTCTGGTTGGGACAGTACGGCGTTCACATCGCACCGACATCGACTGATATACCAACAGACTTCAACGATCCCACCGGGAGCCTATTCCTCGGCAGGGTGACCCCGGGAGCCACGATAAACTTCGACTTCACGATAACTAGCCCAGCCGATAATCCATCATCCAGCTACAGCGTGAGAGCAGTGAAGTTCACGCACCAATCGACTACATCATTCACATTGAAGTCCGTCCCACCATCTACTAGAAGTTACTACATCTTAGGGCCGGCATCCAACTTCGCGACCACTCAATTGATGAGAGTGAGCGCTGTCATGCCGTACAAACTCTTCGATCCCGAGGACGATTACGAGACCAATGGCTACTTCTACCTCTACGTCTTCGATTGGATAGATGAAAACGGGGATAAGCAGATACAATACGGGGAGCTTCAGAGGATCAATTACGCTGTTAACACGGGAACCAGTAATGAAGTATTAGTATCTGATCCGGGGATCAAGGCAAGAGAAGGCTCTTACTTAGTCGTCGGCGTCTTCAATTACTTCCCATACCCGATAGATGTGAGCGTGAGGGTATCGAGGTTCTCCATAACTCCCGATACAGCAGTGACTTTCACGCCGGCCTCGGGGACTATAGATGCAGGTAACTTCGGTGACTATAAGAGGGAGCCTCAAGGCAAGCAGCATAAACGGAGTTAATGAGGGACTCATAGAGATAAACTTCGGTGAGTTCACGAAAGTAATACCTTACAGCTATGTAGTCTACTCTCCTCTAACAGCATCAGCTACTCTGACCACGGCAGCCAGCGAAACGAGGCTTTACGATCCTGGAGCTGTCAGAGGACTCTTCGACTGGGATTGGCGTTATGAAGCTGGAGATTGGAGGGTCTACTACGTTAGCGTGAGCGATCCAAAGGCTACAGCTCTTGAGGTCACTTTCAAGTGGCAGAAGCCCATGAGCAACCTCTACATAATGGTCTTAGGGCCGGATGGACAATTCGCAGGCTATATCTCCGGGATGGGAGTTGGGCAGCACTGGTGGATAGGCGATGGCAAGTTCGTCTGGGAGAACGTCGGTAAGACAACGGATACGATAGCTAAGAACTTCGCCGCCGTGGATTACATATGGTGGGGTGGTGAGTACGGGAACAAGATAGAGTTGAACGGTCCTGGTATCTACACAATATACGTGCACAACGTACTCTACGATAACTACCCGAACACATTCGAGCCCATAGTGGGGCAGGTGAGGCTG
>Ga0078972_1016742_pt1 | contig 10743 bp, 14 predicted proteins | sample YelNatPaOPGAMG01_FD_67568 | JGI IMG/M metagenome (GOLD analysis project Ga0078972, IMG submission 67568) | Hot spring thermophilic microbial communities from Obsidian Pool, Yellowstone National Park, USA - OP-RAMG-01 (SPADES assembly) (version 2) | ecosystem: Environmental > Aquatic > Thermal...
GCACCTCCAAATAATTAGCCCAAGCATACTCATCCCAAGGTCCGTCACGTATTGTTACCCGTTTAATTGTAGAGTTTCGAGATGTCCAGACTTTCACGTCTTTGCCTGTTCCAACGAGTTCTGCCAGAGTTTTCTCAACGTAATTTGTTCTGTTTTCCAAGTTGTTAATGTGCGTAACACTGTAGAAGAAGCCAGCTGAAAAAACCAGGGTCACCAAGGTCACAGCTGAAAGTGAAGCCTTACTCATTCTCTTCCATCCTTTATGAGCTTAGTTTTTCTGACCAGTTATTTAAAAATAATCATAACAGGGCACAAAGGTTATCTTGGTTTTATGTGTGTGCGTGTGTGCGTGCGCGCCTTGCGCCTACTAAATGTCTCTCTGTTTCTATAGAGAATCAAGCTTTCTTCTATTGATGAAATAATAGCCTCTCCGCTAACTTATCTCTCTACGTTATTTCATCCTATTCTCTTTGTTTACGTGAGCGTGTTTATTCTCTCTTCCTGCCTCCCTGCACACGCACACACTAAATTTTCTCGGCTTTCACCTCCTCTTCTATGCTGTTCTGTTTCAATCTTATGTCGCTCAGCTTCAGTTGTCTCAGCTTCTCTTTCAAGTGCTCGTTGACAAACTGTTCTATGGCTTCAATGTCTATTCTATAAATGACTATTCCAAACTGGTTCTTTGTTGCAGTCTTTAGAAAGCCGAAGTCTTCTGTCAGCATCCGCACATATTTTTGAATTGTCCGTTTGTCTGCGCCTATGCCTATCTTAATCAGCCTTTCAACTTCTGTGGATGGTATTTGCAGTCTATAGCCTCTGCCAAGCATTTCTTCGACGAGTTCAATGCATTTGCGGAAAGCCTTGCTAACCATTTCCTTTTCGCCTTTTATTATGGTTTTAAGGGTTTTCTTCGCCATTGTGGTTCAAAGCCGACTATGAAGTCGTGTAGGGCTATGCATGGTTTTGGTCCTGCTGTCCAGCCTACATCGCCCCTGAGCCATCTTGTCAGCTTGTCGCTGAGCTGGAAGGCTTCGTCTAAAACTTTCACATGCCCATGGTCTTCTGGAGCCCAAGCATAATATCGCCTTTTGAAAACTGGGCTTTCGTTAAGCATGTCAGTTGTCAAGTCGCTTTCCATGAAGATTGGAAAAACGCCCCACCCGTTTCCGCTTCGCTTGGTTTTTACAAGTCCCCAGCGGAATGGCGGCGGCTTTGCGTCTGTGAATTTTCTGTATAGGATTATTGGTAGGGGCTGGTTTATGGGCCATGCGTCAAGCTGTTTTATTAGGGCTTCTGGGCTTCCGTTGTAGGCTATTTCTGCTCCGAGGTGGAAATACCCTTCAAATCGGCATATCAGGTAAATCCACCCCAAGAAACCCAATGGGCTTTTGCCAGCCTTACTGGACTATTTTTAGGATTCCCTGTTCCGCATTATAGTTTACTTCTTTGACTTTGTAGCCGCTGGCTCTGATTATTTTCGCGTTTTCTTCGGTTATTTCGCCTGTGTAGGCTACTTTTTTCGCTCCGCTGAAATAGACGGCTTCCACAATGTTTCCGTTTTGGTCTTCGCGGTAGAATACTTTTCCGCCGTTTTCAGCGCCTGCTTTTATATACCCATAGAAGAGCTCCCAGTCTTTGACTTCGCCTTCAAGCCTAAAACTCACTGCAGCCACGCCCCTTCCGTAGAGCCTAAAGGCTTAGCGTATTTTTCCACGAATTTCCTGTATTCGCTTGGATGCCCTTCAAAGTCTGCAAGTGTGCTGTTGACTTGAACCTCAAAGACGATGATGTGACCGTTGTTTTTGTCTATACCGTAGACGCGGAAAATCAGCTTGTAAAAGAACCCATCCTTTGTTTTTCTTTTTGCAGCATGATGTATGGGCTTGGCTTTGTCAACTCTTTGCTTAAACTCTTCAAATTTGTAGAGGATTTCCCTCATTGAACATGCCCTCTTATTATGGCTTTTTCGAGGACGGTTAGCTCCCAAGTGGCTAAGACGCCGAAAAGGTTGGCTGTCAACCGCTTCAGCAGGATTGGGTCTTGCGGTGGAACAGGCTTCCACTCTTCAACTTCCCACAGAACGTGGTAGTTTCTCAGCCGGTGCTTGACTTCTTCTACGAGGATTTTTGCTGGGATTATTGGCGTGGGACACTGAATCATTTGGTTTTTAATGTTGTATGTGTTTAAGGGACGTGTCGGGTCTATAGGCTGCCACTTAAATGTTCCAGAGGGCAGTTTAACCTCTGCATAGGTTTTTCTGGGCTGGCGCTGCCAACGGTCAAGCCTTTCCATGCTGAAAATTGCGCTTCCATCCTCAATCTTTAGGCAATAGCATTGTTTTGCGTCTGCTCTGCAAATCGCAAGCCTCGGATCGCCTTCCTTGTTTAAACCAGCCTTTTTGAAGCTTTCATAAATGTCGATTATTTTGCCGTAATGACGCAGATGCCCGTAAACAGCCATGAGTTCGCGGCGGATTTCCTCTTTTTTTAACTGTGCATGGTGTCGTATCGCTTCTTTTAGGGCTTTAAGTTCTGCTTCAGCCTGCTCTTTTGGAATTGTAAGCTCTTCAACTTCCATGTTTTGTCATCTCCTTTTGGCGGTTGGCTTGATGCTGTTCTCTTGAGTGTATTCTTCTAACCCAAGCTTGAGCAGGTGTTCGATGAAGGTGCTACGTTTTGTCATGCCTCTGAGGTTTTCTATTTTTGTTAGGAGTTCAGTGTCTATGGTTAGACCGATGTGTGTTTTCATGTTATTTGTATCCTCCGTGTGATATGTATATTTAGTATATTGGAAAGATTTAAAAGCCTTATTGAACAAATTATACAAGTAACACAAGGTGAAAAAATGAAGACATTACGCATATCAGATGACGTCCACCAAAAGCTCACATCACTACTCGGCGAGTTAATGGCTCAAACAAGCAAAATGCAAACATACCAAGACGCCATAGAAGCCATGCTAAACCAGTCAGTAATACTGCCGCCTGAACTGCTCACGGAAATAGAGAAATTCATAGAGGAAAACAAGCATTTGGGTTATACGACAAGAGAGGAGTTCATAAGAGACGCAACGAGATGGCGACTAAAATTCCTTAAAGAGGATTATGAATATATAGAAATTCCAAGAGAAACTTATGAGAAATTGAACCAAGCCCTTAAGGAGATGAGCGCGCCATTTTACAGCGTTGAAGATTTTATAAATAAACAGATAAATGAAGCCCTTGAAAAATATGAGGCTTGGATTGAAGAAAACGAAAACATGAAAAGAAAACCAAAAACAAAGTAATGCTGAATCGTGAAATTAGGCGAGGAAAATGACAGAATGTTGTTCCAACCTTTTCGCTGAGTTTACATTCCAAGATTTAACGAATGCTAAACCTCCAAGCGAAAAAGGAGTTTACGTTATCAAAATTAAGCGTAGGGGGAAGGCGTCGCCACAAGAAATGATCGAGAAAACCAAGCAATTAATATCGGGTATTAGCTGGGATCTTGTCGTAGAATTTGTACTGAGCCGCGTAAAACGCTTAGATAATATTAGAAATTGCCCAATAATTTATATAGGCTCCGCTGGCACTCAGAGCGGAAGCAAAAACACATTGAAAGATCGCTATGAAGAGTTTTCAAATAGGCATACTGCGATGTATCCTGTATGGGTTTTGCTCTACTTTGGATGGGAACTCGAATTTGGCTGGAAAAAATCTGATAGACCTAAACAAGAGGAAGAAGAGCTAAAAATAAAATATCAAAAACTTCATGATGGAAAACTTCCCGCATTAGTAGAAAGATGACTCAACTAAATTGTTTCATTGAAAAATGTGAGAAGGACAAATGGCCCCTTTAAAGACACGTTGGAGGAAATAGAAAATCAAATTAACTAATAAGATTTACCAGTACCAAAATTATGAAGGCTGACCATAGAAATAAGAACGCGATAGGGAGAACGTAAGCAAGTTTCCTTATCTCAATACCGCCCAGCGTCTCTGGATATACATCAGGCGTATTAGTTATCTTTGCAAGTTTTCGTGCTTCGCCCTTATAATATAGTACATATTTACTACTTCGATGTTGAATGAGAAGCCAAGTAAAACTTAAGATAACCCCCAAAACTGCTACAAGTATTCGGAATATTGCAAGCTGGAACGGATCCTCAACTGGTTTTTGACCGAAAGCCAAAATTAAAATGCTCATGACCACCAGAAAGTAGCTATTACGACTCCAATGAAGCTTTGCTTCCGCATCTTGGCGATCTGTAAATAACTTCAACCTATTTAGGTCTTCCGATTTTTCAGACATGAAATACCATATCTGCCAAGTAATATTTCAATTTTTGGGAAACTAAGGTAAAGCGTTTTGTGGTGTTACAAAGGATAAAATATTAGTTCAAGCAAATGTCAAGTTCCCCAGGATTTAAATATTAATTTAGCGTATTATCACTTTATGCCTTGCGAAATCAGTAAAGAAGAGCGGCTACAGCGACTTTTAAAACTTAAATTAATATTTAAAAACTTTGAACCGCATCAAATTGAAAATGAAGCAGATAACGTTAATGATGAAATTTTCTGGCGCTTTAAAGTCGATCAAGCCACACATATAATAAAAAAAGCTGCAGGAATTTTTAATAATAACTTGGTTGTTGCCTTCAGTGGTGGAAAAGACAGTTTAGTCGCGCTTCATTTAACTTTACAAGTATTGGATAATCAAGTGAGCGTGATCTATAATCATACAACTGTAGAATTCCCTGAAACTATAAAATACGTTAAACAGCTTGCCAATGAATGGAATCTAAATCTTATTATGACAAAACCAACAAAATCCTTTTTTAATGCTGTAAAAGAAAAAGGCTGGGCGACACATGAAAACCGTTGGTGCTGTAAGCCTTACAAAGATGAACCAGCACACAACTTTATGAAACAAAAAGGCATCATAACGGAAATAACTGGAACAACAAGGACGGAATCGCTTTACCGCCGCAGTCTAAAACCATTCAGCTTTCCGAAAAAGGAACCTTACATTATTAGAATACATCCTCTTTATGATTGGAACCAATGGGAAATATGGAAATACATCAAAGAGAATAAACTGCCCTATAACCCACTATATGATATGGGCTATCAAAGAATTGGGTGTTGGTGTTGTCCCATAAATGGCTTGTCACATTATAGAAGGCTAAAAAGAACTCATCCAAAACTATTCGAGTTCCTGTGCAACTTCACTCCCATGCACCCTAATATTGCAAAACTACAAAACCTTTAGGCAAGTTTTTCCTTTATTCTTTTCAGATAATTCTTAGCTTCCGAATAAGATTTGCATAAGTTTGCAATTTCTTCAGCAATTTGCTCTCTTTTTAGTTCATTAACTGTTGGAAGCTCAAAAATTATTGTTGGAGGAATCCTTTTTTCACGTATCAATGACTTTATTTTAGGAGTTTCATTTGCAACTCTGCAAAGCGAACGTATAGTTGACTCTTTCATTTGTATGCCATGTTGCCGAAATATCCTTAAAGTTTCTTTAAATCCAACCAACTCCACAATCTGACAAACAGACTCTGCATAATTCACAAAATCTTCCTTATTCACTTGCTTGTACTCGTTTTTAACTAAATATAATAAGTCGTTAAACCATTGTGTTGATACCAAAAGATCCTTAAGAAAAACTGGACTAAGGTTTAAATCACTTGACAAGACTTGTATTAACCCCCCAATAACCACATATTTAGATGTTATCTGTAGAAATTCTTCAATATTCTCCTTCAACGACTCTGTTCCATTCCTCTTTGTTTTTTCTAATAACTTCAGATACTCGGAGTCAACCCTTGGTAGAATGTCATTTATTATATTACTGCTCACAGAATAGATTTGAAAGTCCTCCTTGTAGTCCAAAACTGTTCGTGTTGTTTTTTCTCCAGAAGGAGTAGTAACCTCCATCAATTTAACAATTATACGGTGAAGCTGTTGCGTCATTAGATTATAGTTCTCCCCATTTTGCAAAGACATCATTCTTATAGGACTTTATAGTAGTGTCTGATATTACTCCTTCGTTTGCGGCATATTCCAATATAGCTTCTATGGCACACCTTTCAATGTGATACTCCAAGCTATGCATTTTTTCCGCCTTTTTATATGTTGGAAAAGTTGTATTAATAAAGACTATCCCATCTGGCGTAAACCAAGCCTCCTTTTTTTCGGAGCTTGGCAGCCTTTTTATCTCTACTCCTCTTTTTCTTTTCCTTTTTTCAGCTCTATCTTCGCCTCCCTCACCTGTGGGCGCCTTTTCATGCTCTTCGCCAAGCTTTACTGGAACGCCTTCCCCTCCTCCTTGTCCGCTTTCTAATCCTCTTTCACGCTCTGATCCTTCTTCTAAAGTCGTTGGGGTACTTCCTTCTTTTTTAGGGATGAGTACGTCTTGAGATATTCCAATACCAAGCTTCTTGGCTAATTCTTGAAGTTCCGGAAAATATCGGACCAATTCGTTAATTTCAATGTGTATACGTTTAACTATATCCTTAGGAAGTTTCTCTTCTCTTAAAGCCCCAATCTCGCTCATAAATTCCTTTAACTGTTGAGCTATGGCTTCACTTAATTTTCTCCATCTGTGAGTTTTCATTAATTGAGTTTTATCCCCTCTAAGATCTTTTATAAGGAAGTCGGCATGAACGTATCCGGTGATTTTATCATCATAGTAGCCAAAAAAGTCATTGGTTATTTTCCTTCCATGAACAATTATCCATATTCCTCTTTCCTCTTCTGGCAGCGACTCTTTAGACAAATAGACATAGCCTGTTGCTTCTTTATTTCCCACAGTCGCTTTGATAGGCACTCTTTTTTCATAGTCTATTTCACACGGAGGTTCAACTATATGCTCATTCACAATCATCTTTAAGACTCTTTTCTCTCCATAGCGATTTTGGACGGGCGCACCTCGTAACACCGTTGGATAAAATTTCTGCAAAGTCTTGACGATTAATTCAGGAGTTATTTTTGCTTTATATTCATCATTTAGCTCGATTGCCACATACGTAAAATTACCATCCAAGATTTTTTTAGGTTGTTCTTTTTTCCAAGAAGGGATCCCACCGATCATTTTCCAAGATTGAGCACCATGAAAATCACCTTTTTTAGTTTCTATATTAACTTGGTTTGCAATCCATAAACACACTTTCATTCCCCAACCGTATCGTCCAAGCGCGCCTGACGCAGTTTCCTTTGTTGTAGCTGCCATTTTTGGCAGCGTAACCCAAAAAGTTTCACTACTCATTCCATCCCCGGACATAAATATTTCAAGTTTTCCTTCATTAACCAAAAATCTAATTTCCGAGTAACGTTCATCGATACAGTTATCAACATTTTCAACTATAGCAGCCTCTTCTATTTCTATGCGGTAGTGGTCTCTTAAGTTCTCCATTAAATGTTTCATATCAACTTTGAAAGGTTGATAACCTGACACGCTCAACGTTAAATCATCCTTTTTTATTAAATAATACATAATATATAAAAAGAAAAAGAGAGTTTATGTGGATTTCTTTTCTTGTCGAATTGCCAATTTTATTTTTTCAGCCAACATCTGTGCAATACGAGAATAGTGTCCCTCACCTGTGCCGTGTATCACTCCTGGTCCGCTGGTTTTATGCCACCATTTGTCCGTGATAGGTTTTCTAAAATCTGGATCCTTGTGGTCTGGTGTTTCATAAAGCAAGTAACTCAAGTATTTTTTCATATTTTCCATCGAAACATCGCCGTCCTTCGAACAGTATCCAAATATTACTGGAAATAGTCTGCTTAAGCTGGATAACCCCAAAGTATCCAACAACACGTAATTTCTGTGATTTTCAAAGCATTTAGGATATATGCTCTTTATCGCATTCCAGTAGTTTATCAGGAGATTCGCCAGTTCTTCATCGTACATATCTTGGAAAATCCTTTCCTTTAGAATTTCAGAAACATAACGGGCTAACGTTCCATCTGTAGTTACATGCTGATCATCTTTAAAGGGCTCACCAACCTCGCAAATTCTGTTGTTGAACGGTGAAGAATCTTTAACGTTTAAGAAATCAACGATCGTTGATGCAACGGCTTTTCTTCTGTTTGCACGACCCATTAGTTCAAGTTCTATCCAAGCAGGCGCCTCAGTATCATAAAGCATCCTTTGCAAGATCCTATATGCCAAATCAGTTGGAACGGGTTTAGCTCTGCTATTCACTATATAAAAAATCAACATTTCATAGAATATATTTTCGTTGGTCATTGTAATTACCAATGGATACTCCGACAATTCAGGCTGCTCTCTCATAGCTATTTTTAATCCTTCAACGCGATGTTGACCGTCCAGAATGTACCACGTTATATCATCTGGAACTATTAAGTCACCTATCGTTATGTTTTTTGCTAACTTGCTTTTTTCAATGAACTTCAGTTCAGCATCTTCTTTCCTTATATTAACTAAGATGGATGTTGGAAAGATCCCCATTTGATGTAGCAAGTATCCAGGAACCCCTGTCTTGCCACCGCTCAATCTCGTTCCTGAGAGTGCTCGTTGATAACCATCTCTTCTATCTGGTTGTCTCCTATAAATCTCGGATTTTGACGCAACAACCTCGGCTGGAGCAACAACAATGTATTGTGGCACTCCGCTTGCTCCGACGCCATATCCCCATTGCACAATTTTCAAAGCATTCTCAAATTTCATGTTTACCCCTATATCTTAGATCTAAATTCGCTCTTATAAATTTTTTGATCTAAAAAATCAAGATTTTTTCTTTTGATCTAATTTTAATCATTACACAAAAAATGTCAGTTCAGCAAAATCTGCGCCTACTCTGCAACTTCACAAGCCAAACCTGAGTTAATATATTCTCGGGCCACCTCTTCAGAGAGATATACAATGACCCCCTTCTTGTACTGAAGGAAGTCCTCCTTGAATTGAACTTTGAGTTTGGGCGTAATTTTTTCCAAATAATCTGGCGCGAGTTGAAACATTTTAGCCCTACCAACTGTTCGGCTTAAAACAACTACATCACGAGCAGATAGCACTGCCACATATTTAGAAACTACGACTCTATTTTTGCCAATATGCTTGGCAATCTCGTTTATAGACAAGTCTTTAGGTTGTACATTTTTTAAACATTCAATTATCTTGCTTTCAATTTCGCTCAATTTCAATGATTGTCACCAAAGTCAAACTTTGATGATTATCATTATTGATTTATTAGTAATAAAAATTGCTGAACAAATCATATTTCAAGTAGGCATATTCGATTGAACCTTGGCTTTGCGAAAATGAATGAACGCGCAAAATCAGCAAAACTGCACGCCCTTTTTGTAGAGATCAAAAAGGAGGTGATTTTATTGAATAGGAAAATCTTCGTTCTAAAGGATATGGTGTTCCAGACGCTATTCACCAAAAACGGCAAATTAACATCACAAAAAACTCTTTACCGTTACTTGCAAGTTTCCAATGCAAGTAAGCAGACAACTCTCGATTTCTGGTGCGCTGAAAATGGAAAGGATTCTCAAAACCAAAAATCATTTCGTATTCACAATGGTCCTCACAAATCTGAGCAACAAAACCAGAAATACTTAAGAAAATTTTTGGGAGAATGGGATGACACTATTGGCTGCATAGAATTAGATATGAAGCATGACAAAAATGGAAACGTGAAAGGCTGGATGGAGGGTGAGTCCAAAGCAGACGAATGTGACGGCTCAACTGATAACAGAATAAAAACGCTCGAAGAACACGTAAGTAAGATAGGGTGGCTGTTCTAAGACTCATAAAATTCCTTTTCTTTTACCCTCGCACTTTTTATATTTTTTATTGGTTTTAAAGTCATCTTTTTTCACATATCAAATTTCATGTATTATTCACTTGTAAAGCTGAAAAGCAGACTTTCATTTTTTAAATTTTCACATGAAAAAGCCGCATTTCTGCACGTTTAAGTGAAATCCGCTGCTCTAAATGCTTAAAATTTCACTTGCAAGCGATTCTAACCAAAATTTAGAGAGCGGCCATAATCTTCTTTTAAGGTAATAAGAATGCCTGAGTTTAAAACACGAGGTAAATTCTGGCCTTACATCCGCCCGCTAATCTGGGAAAAAGCCCAGGAACTTTACCAAATGGAAAACGCCAAAACTATGCAAACAGACTTTAAAGGCTTAACAGCCACCAAAAAAGAATTGCGAGAAGGCGGCTACTTCCAAACAGCCAAACTAATCATACTCCGCGAAATATGGCTACAGAAAAAAGGCTCACCCACGATCAAAAAGGAAGAAACCATTAAAGAAAATTCTATACTGCCATTTAAAAACCCGAAACCACAAAATAATAAACGTAAAGGCATGGTGGAAACATGACTAAAGAAGGCTACACGCACATAATTGTTCCCCAAAGCCTCCACAACCAACTCAAAACCCTGGCCCAACAAAACAACACGAGCATAAGCCAACTCATAAACCAGCTAATAAACATAAGCATCAACGTAAGCCTCAACATCGGTATTAATACCAGTATTAATACCACCCAACTAAACCAGCAAAATCTAAGCCTAACCCAAGCTCCAAATCAAAAAACCAGCCTAAAACAAGCTGTTTTCACTAAAAAGGAAGGTATCGGAAACGCAGTTTCTGATTTGGCGCGGGGTGCGGGATTTGAACCCGCGCGGCCATTGCTGACCACAGGCTTAGCAGGCCTGCCCCCTACCAGGCTAGGGCAACCCCGCATTGATTTCCTAACTTCATTTGATTTTAAGGTT
>Ga0078972_1016744_pt1 | contig 10741 bp, 9 predicted proteins | sample YelNatPaOPGAMG01_FD_67568 | JGI IMG/M metagenome (GOLD analysis project Ga0078972, IMG submission 67568) | Hot spring thermophilic microbial communities from Obsidian Pool, Yellowstone National Park, USA - OP-RAMG-01 (SPADES assembly) (version 2) | ecosystem: Environmental > Aquatic > Thermal...
TCTGATCTTTACAAGCAATGAAAGTCAATGATATTGCTAACACCATTATTATACTCATCAATAAAGTTTTTTTAATCATAGTTTTATCCTTTCTTAACATTATCCATTTTCGGCGATCATCTTTTCATCAACGCCCGCCTTTAGCTTAATTGTGACTTTTGTTCCGATACCCTGTGTGCTTTGGACGGAGATTTCTCCGCCATGTTCCCCAACGATCTGTGCGACAATTGCCATCCCAAGACCTGTTCCCTTTTCCTTAGTTGTGAAATATGGCGTAAAAATCCTCTGTCTAACCTCTTCTGACATACCACAACCAGTATCCTCTACCTCCATTATGACGTTATCTGTATCAAGCCTTGTTGTTATGGTCAGTTGTCCTCCTTCTGGCATCGCATCAACAGCATTGCCAATGAGGTTATGTAAGACCTGCCTCATCTGATCGGAGTCTGCCATAACTTGTGGAAGGTTGTCAGCAAGATTTGACCTTATTTCTATATTCTCAGGCAGTTCATTATAAAGGCTCATCGCACTTTGGACGATCTCATTTATTGAAACTGGATGCAGACGAGGTTTTGGCATCTTAGCGAAGTTTGAAAATTCTGTAACCATATTTTTGAGACTTTCCACTTCATTTGTTATGTTAGCATAAGATTGCTCAAATATCTCTATGTATCTTTCACTGCCGAGATTTCTCTTCAACCTATACATTGACAATTGGATTGGGCTAAGCAAATTTTTGATCTCATGTGCGATCTGACGAGCAACATCTCGCCAAGCAGCAACCCTTTCGGTCATCATTAGCCTATCCCTACTGGATTTTAGCTGTCCCGCCATTAAGTTAAACGACTCTATTAATTCTGCGATCTCATCTTTGCCCTTAGATTCTACCCGATAGTCTAAATTCCCCTTGGCGATCTCTTTTGTCCCTGCGACAAGGTCAAGAATAGGTTTTGTAACACTTCTTGCTAAGAAAGTGGCAAGCAATATCCCTAAAACCGCAAAAATTACTATTAACCCGATGACAAAAATCCATATTATGTCCTCTACATCTTCTTTGAGTGCATAAATGCCCAACAATTTTTGAAGATCGATCACATTTTTAACTAATCCTTCTCCAAGTCGTTTATAGACTACAACAGACGCCACTTGTTTGGAATTTTTCATAAGAGGAACGACGCCATAAACTAAATCCACATCTTGATATGATGTATTTTGATATGATGTATCATCATTGCTTTTCAATTTTTCTGACATTGAATCTAAAAGACTTTCATAATCTTGAGAAGTTGCAAAAATGACTTTGGATTTCGTTATAGGATTATTATAATCTAATATGATAATATTAAACGTGTGTCCGGGTAGAACAATACCTTTGATAGACTCTTGGACTTTTTTAGATGAACTGAGATCAATATCATTTTCAGTCAAATTATCAGAGACCACTTGTGCAACAGAAAGACATTCCTCTTTTGCTTTTTCAATTATGTCATCTGCGATAATCTTTGTCTCTTGCAGGACTGCCTCTGCCTTTTGATCTACATTTATAACAGCCCTCTGTATTGTCAAGATATATTTAGTTAAAAGAGTTGCGGTTATCGTTGGGATAAGCAAGACAAGCAAAAATATTAACGTCAATTTCAATTGAAATCTTGATATACGCATTTCTTTATTTTAATGGAAATCAGAGGGATTTTATTGAGAAGTATGAATAACTATGAGGATTAATTAAAAAGACTGCAAGGTTCTATCCTTGGTTAATAGCCAAATGATAGAACCTTCAAAGTCAAACATTAATATTTATCAGAGCCTTTAAGTGGCAATGGGATAATCCATATATTACGATACTTTATCAAATTGCCATGATCTTGAAGCAAAATTGGTCCTGGCTCTAACACCTTATCATTAATAGCTCCCCCTGTAACACCATCAACGATGACGTTATTATGTATGACCATCCCGTTTTGGCAAGCAGTGATCCTTGCGTTCTCAATTTTTCCATCAGCACCAGTTCTTGCGGAACGGAAAATAAAATCATAAGCCTGCCATTGAAGCGGAGGTTTACATGCGTTGACTAATGGTGCATATTGATTATATATAGCTCCACAATCGCCTTTTCCGGGTGGTTCTATGCCGTAGGAATCAAGCACCTGTATTTCATAACGCCCTTGAAGATAAACACCGCTATTGCCCTTAGCCTGACCTTTCGCATCAGGCATATCAGGCTCCATCCATTCCAAATGAAGATAAAAATCTGTAAATGTCTCTTTGGTCATAATGTCGCCAGTGCCGGGGACAACTGTTATTATGCCATCTTTGACCTCCCAACCAGCAGTTCCACCGCTACGAGTCTGCCAATTGCTTAAATCTTTGCCGTTAAAAAGAATTACCGCATTGCTTGGAGGCGCCATAATATAGTCCATTTTTTGCTCCTTTCTAATGAAAAACAACCTTCCTATCACCCTTGATAATTTGTCCGATCTTATAAACAGTCTCGCCAGTAGATCGCAACTCATCAATAGCTTGATCAGTGCAGTCTGGCGAAACCACAATGACCATTCCAACACCCATATTGAAAACCCTGTGCATTTCCATTTCGTCAATCTCTCCCCTTTTCTGTATAAAAGAAAATATAGGCGGAATTTTCCAACTACCGACTTTGATAGATGCACAGCAGTTTTCTGGAAGTATGCGAGGGACGTTGTCAATTAATCCCCCACCAGTAATATGAGCCATACCTTTAATTTTGATGTCAACAGAACCATTAACGCATTTATTAAACTTTCCAATTAAATTTAATACAGACTTAACATAGCTTTTATGAGGTTTCAAAAGCTCTTCACCGACAGTCATATCAAGTTCTTGAATGAAGTCAAAAACCCCATATCCGCTTATGTCAAATATGACCTTTCTTGCAAGTGAATATCCGTTAGTATGAAGCCCAACAGAAGCCAATCCAATTATGTCATCGCCCGGAGTTATCTTTTCCCCAGTGATTATGAATTTTTTATCTACAACGCCGACGATAGTCCCAACTAAGTCATACTCACCTTCTTTATAGAATGAAGGCATTTCAGCAGTTTCTCCGCCGATAAGTGCGCAACCGACCTCTTTACAGCCTTTGACTAACCCTTCAATGATCTGAACCATTATGTGGCGTTCAAGCTTTCCCATACCGATATAGTCAAGGAAAAATATCGGTTCAGCACCGAGGACGACAATGTCATTTCCACAATGAGAGACTAAATCAATCCCGACAGTGTCATGCTTCCCGCTCATAAAGGCGACTTTCAGCTTTGTCCCGACGCCATCAGTGCTTGATACTAAAACAGGTTCTTCGTATTTGTCTTTGTTTAGGGCAAAAAGTCCGCCAAAATGCCCAATATCGCTTAAAACCTCTTGGCGAAAGGTTGATCTTATCATGCTTTTTGAATCTTTTATGCCAGCGTCCATAACATCAATGGAAACACCAGCGTCTTCATAAGTAAGTCCTCGTCTTTTCTCATTCACTTTTAATTTTTTCCTTCTAACTTTCGTTGTTGTTCTTTTCTACGCTTTTCTAAAGCTCTTTTGCTCATAATAGACATTCTAATCACAATAAATCCAAAGACGATAACATTGATAACAATTAAAACAGTATATAATATGTCTGTCTTTATGCCGATGCGTTTCCCGACAATATCAGCAGTTATTGAAAAAACTGCACATAAAGCAATAGTTTTAGCCAATGTCAGACCTTGTGGTGTTCCAAGCTCACGTCTTCCTCTCGTAAACATGGAATCTTTGCTTGTTTGTTTAATGCGTTTGTTAATGTCCATAATAAATTCCCTTAATATTAGCTTTGCGGTTCTTCTGTGAGATTTTCTGTTTCCTTTTTCTTTTTTGTATGCGGATTAAGATAAAATGCTATTGTAGCACCAATAGGGGCAGATATAGATAAAATCAAGAGTGCGGGTATCCAAAAAGTAAACAATTTCAGGGGCAAGAATAAAAGCAGATAAAATAATGTTGCGATAAGTTTAACGCCTCCGCCCCAATCTTCAAGGGAGTTTATCCAATCGCTACGAGTTACCGAAAGCAAGGCAACCGCTGCACATATTCCCAAAAAACAGCCCTCATATACCATCTTTCTGGATATGAATTCCCTTGGGATATATCGCCTAAATTGCAAAACAGTTTCAGAAACCGCGGTTATACTGGCGAAAAGGATAAACAAAAATGAGATTAAAAGCAAAATTCCTCTTATAAATCCAAATATGGATTGAGGGTCTATTCCTCGCCACAGGAGGTTTACTATCGTAAAAGATAACAGACAGGCTATAATTCCTGCTATTCCACTGATAACAATCTGACCAGCGATTAATAAGATTTTTCTCGTCCTTGTGTTCATATTTTTTATAATACTCCTCTTTGTCTTTCAATTTCCCTTATAGTCTCAACGATCTCTTTAACTGATTTATCTGCAATTTCTTTACCAATCTGAGCGGATGCCTCCTCAGGGTATCCCATGACGCCAACTTGAATATCTCTTCTCTGCCTTATTCTTGGTCCTGCCTGTGGAGAATCAACGATTTTTTGAATATCTTGATATGCGTCGGGATTTTTACGCATCATATCCAAAAGTTCCTCAGAATCATAGGAAATTCTATCAAGATGGACAAGATGAGGCGCCCAATAAAGCATCAGAGATGTTTCTGCTCTGCCTGCGTGCCAATCGCCCTCTCCGCAGAGATTCATCAAATAGGCATTCATAACCGCTATTACTACATCTAAATGATTATGCTTTCGCAGGAACATATCACGAAATGCTAATAAAGCTGTCATATTCTCTGATCCGCCGTGTCCGGGGATAATTATTATGTTTTTCGCACCTTGTGAGGCAAGCGAAAGGCAAATCTCCTCTATGTAAAGGGCTAATACATTAGGAGAAACATTAACCGTTCCGTGTAATTCTCCTCCTGAGTATGAATAGTTGACCGTCGGCAATACCATAATGCCAGTTTCAGCAGAGACACGTTTTGATATTTCCTCAGCGTTCAAAATATCCACACAAGTAGGCAAATGATAGCCATGTTGTTCTGTGCAACCGATCGGCAATATCACCGTAGGTCTTTTGCTCATGTATTCCCTTATCTCTGCGACAGTTTTATGTGACCAAAGAATTGGTTCTCCCATATTTAATCCCCCCATATCCCCGACAATTTACATCCGCATTTTTTGCAGATGCCATTCTTATCAATATCTAATATCGTTACATCAGTCCCGTTTCTATTTATCAATTTTGTCCCGCATTTTGGACAATAAGTTGACTCGTATTTATGCCCTGGGACGTTATCAATATAAACATACTTCAAGCCTTTGGATTTAGCTATTTCGTAAGCCATTTCAAGGGTTTCTTCTGGTGTAGCGGAAAGCTCTGTTAGCTGATAATTTGGAAAAAATCTTGAAAAATGCAATGGAACATCATTACCGAGATTATCGGCAATCCAACTGACCATATCGGTTATTTCATCTTTGGTATCGTTGTTTCCTGTTACGATAAGATTTGTGATTTCAAGGAAGACCTTTTCTCTTTTTATAGTTTTAAGCGTATTAAGCACAGTTTCAAGATTAACACCACAAAATTTTGTATAATATTCTTCACGAAAAGCTTTAAGATCAATGTTCACCGCGTCAATATATTTTAGCAATGTCTTCAAAGGCTCTTCATTTATATATCCTGCGGTATGACATAAAGTTAAAAATCCGTTTTCTTTGGCGATCTTAGCGGTTTCAAGCACGTATTCATAGCATATAACAGGATCGTTATATGTAAAGTTGATCATCTTGACTGATTTATTCTTAGCTTGTCTGATCGCATCATCAGGCGATAGATTTTGTATTTCTGTCTCCTCTGGTCTGACTTGCGATAAATGCCATGTCTCACAGAATTTGCATCCAAGATTACATCCTGCTGTCCCAAGACCGAAAAACTGCTCACCGGGTCTAATATGGAAAAAATGATCGGTTTCAATGGCTTCTGTATATACAGCAGAAGGTCTTGAATATACAATAGAATAATATTTGCCATCTCTATTTTCTCTTGACCCACAATAGCCTCTCTCCCAATTGTTTACAATACAACTTCTTGGCTCAAGAAGGCATTGTATCATAACACCTTCGTGTTTTTTATAGAACATCGCTTCTTTGAGAGATGATGTCTCTATGATGGAATGATCCGTATGAACAGTCTCTGCCCATGAAAAATCGCTGATGGCTTTTGCTCCAATTGCGATCGCTGTGCCTTTTTGTGCAATATCTTTTATAAATTTTCGTCTGGAAATCCGTGAACTCATATTTTAACAATCTCTTAATTCAATTACATCATTTTGAGTGAAAAAGAAGATTCTTCGCTTCGCTCAGAATGACATTATTATTAGAAGACAATATTAGAAGTTAAAGGTTTCTTATTTTTTGTTATTCAAATTTCTGTATCTAAATTTAGCATATCACTAAAATTTCATTTGGTCAAGCATTATTAGTCTAACGTCAAATATGGATTTGGTCAGTCAGATTACTTATTTGCCTTTTTGAAATCTTCAAGTTCTTTTAGCATTCTTATTGACTCTGCATGTGCAGGATCAAAGCTAATTGCTTTTTGAAAAGACTCAATCGCCTCGTTATATCGTTTTGCCTTAGTGAAAGCGATACCTAAATCATAATGTGCCTCAGCAGATTTCGGACTCAATAATGTTGCCTGCTTAAATTGATCTATTGCGTTTTCAATATCACCTAATTTTAGATAGCAATTTCCCAAATTAATTACTGCGGGAAACCAATTCGGTGACAACTCCAAACACTTCATAAATTCCTTGCATGAATCAGCATATCTTCCGTCTTTATAATAAACTCTGCCTAAACTGAAATGTGCATCTTTAAAAGTAGGGTTATCCTCAACCGCTTTTTCCAAAGCATATCTTGCATTTAGATACATACCCGCATCAATATATGCTAAGCCTAAATTGTAATAAAGATTTAAAAGATCGGGATTTAATTTAGCAGATTCTTCAAAATAATATATCTGTTTCTGTATATCGCGCTTTATCCGATAGCAATTACCGAGGTTGAAAAGTGCTTCAACCATATCAGGCTTGATCTCAAGTGCAGAATTGAAAGCAGATATTGCCTCATCTATTTTATTTGATTCCATCGCGAGACAGCCTTTGTTATACATCTCTTTTGCCTTATTTAGCTTATTTTGCTCAGAGAGTATCCGATACATATCATTTGCATCTTTCATCTCATTAGCTTTTCTAAAAGCCATCATCGCATTTTCGTATTGATTAAGTCTTGCTAATGTCAATCCTTCATTATAATTATACTGATTTTCGTTTGGATTAAGCTTTATCGCTGTGCGGAACTCCTCTAACGCCATAGAATAAAGCCCCATCTTATAGTATGCTACGCCAACCGCATTATGTATTTGATCATTCTTAGAATCAATTTCTATACATTTCTTTAATTGCAAGATTGCTCTATTGTAATCGTTCATAGTGTAGTAAGTGACAGCGAGATTCCAATTGGCATCATAATCTTTGGGGCTAAATTTGATCGCCTTTGTCAGAACTTCTATTGCCTCGTTATATAGACCAAGATAGTTGTATATCATTCCAAGATTGATGCACGCTCCCATATATATCCTTGGATAGACAATTTTGTTTATTTCGGTATAACTTGACTCTTCTAACAGCTCTATCGTTTTCTGAAAGCATGCCATTGCTTGTCGGACATCCTCTTTTTTCAGATATATAACACCGAGATTATATACAAAAGTCGGTGATTCAGGCTTATTAGCGACAACAGATCTCATCTTTTCTATGGCTTCATCTATCAATCCTTTTTCATATAATACAAGGGCATTTTTGAATTCTTTATCTACACTTTCATTTAACTTATTCACCTTATCCACAGTGATTTGGCTGTCTTTGTCGCCTGAATCTCTATTAGGGTCTAAGTTCATATATCTTGACCTTGCTTTATCAAAGCCGTCTTTCTCAACTTCTTTTCTAAAATTAGGATACATTCTCTCAAGAAATTTGCTTTCATAATAAGCTAAGTCTTCGCTTGTTGGAATATAAGGATTAGCTTTTGCATAGTCAGGATGTGTCAGATAAAATTCTGCCACTTTCATATCAGAAATCTGATGGACCATAGCATATTCTTCAATCATTTTTGGTGTTACTTTTTTAGGGGCTTCTTGTTGCTTTAACTCTATCGTTGGCATCGGCAATTGCTGTTCGTCCTTTTTTTCTAATGGCTTAGGTTGAAATCTTGCACAGCCGAAGAATAGAAAAATAATAGCAATTGTGATAATAGCTTTTCTTATTAGCATTTTTATCATCACCCTTTAATTTTTCTGTGTGTGTCCGTGTGCTTCTGTGGCTAATTTTTAATTGATCTTTAATCCATACCGAGGCTGATATTTCGCCAGAATGATGAATAGTCAAAGACGTTCCAAATCTTAATATTTGCATCTTTCGTGCCAGCAATAAGCAATTTCCCATCGGGAGAAAAAGCGACAGCTGTTACCTCATCATTGAAGGAAGAGACAGTTTCCTTAGTTCCTTGCCATATATCCAAAACTCTTAATGATCTATCAGCATTAGCGATAGCTAAAAATTTGCCATTCGGAGAAATAGCGATTGAGTTTATACCGCTTTTAAAGTCGGTTAGCATTTTTTTTATTTTGCCTATCCTTAAATCCCTAATTCTGATGGTTCTATCTGCACAAGCATATATAAGCGAGGTATCATCAGGCAGAAAGACAACAGAATTGACAGGAGAAGGATAAGGTCTGATGTAAGTTTTAATCAATGTAGCATTTTTGGGGTCCCATATACGGACAGATTGATCACTGCTACCACTCGCAAGAAATCTTCCGTCATTTGAGAATGCAACCGATTTTACAATTCCCTGATGTCCTTCTAATACATTCAACATTTTTCCGTTTTGAGCATCCCATAATATTACCTTTTTATCCGAGCTTCCAGATGCGATCATCTTTCCATCGGGAGAATACGATACAGATAAAACTGCCCCTTGATGTCCGACTAACCTTTGTTTAACTTCCCCTTGTCTTATATCCCATATACGAATTTCACCACGGATCGTTGACTCACCTTCTAACCATTCAACACCGCATACTATTGATAAACCATCAGGCGAAAATGCCACCGAAGTTATAAAATTCCTTTGTCCTGCGAGTGTTTTTATTAACTGACCTGTTTGAGAATCCCATAACTTGATAGTGCTATCCCTGCTACCACTTGCGATCATTGAACCATCGGGAGAAAAAGCTAATGAGGAAATAGATTCTGTATGTCCTACTAACGATGAAACACGCGATTTTTGTAGATAATGAGTCCTAAACCGAAAAGTGTTTGGGCTTAAAATATTGATCATCAGAATTATAAATGCCACAAGCATTATGATACGGATATTTCTTTGCCATCTATGTTTTGTCTGATTGAAACGATAAAATGTTCTTACAGGATTAGTGCGAGGGACAACCAAAGCAGGTCTTTGTATTATCCTTCTGATAGGTTTAGTTTGATCGGGTTGTAAATGCAGACCTTTTTTCACATCATCAATTGATGGAAAAGGGTCTCGTCCGCCTAAGTCTAATGCCCTTTTGCACCAAGGACATTTTTTCAAGTGGCTTCCGTATTTATGCTGGCTATTATCTGAGCACGTTATCAGATTTCCCTCTGCGGATTGCAGGGCATTTTGCCATTCTTGGGCAGATGGACGGATACTTGGGTCTTTATGTCCGTCTTCAAAGCATCGGATAAATAACTGTGCCAATAGCGGATCAATGATTTCAAAAGGCGGAGCTGATTTTGCTGGACGATATGGGACTTTTCGTCTAATGCTATAGGTGAAATGCCCTGATGATATGCGTTCTCCATAGAGAGGTGGTTCGCCAGATTCACGATATATGCCTGCAAACGGATGCGTCCCTTCCATTAGCAATAGAAAGATTATAACCGCTAAACCGAATAGATCATGTTCTGGCTTTCTATCCACATCTCTAAAATATTCTCCCTGTAATTCAGGAGGTGTAAACTCGGGTCTTCCTACGGGACAGCGATATGTCTTTCCACTATTCGGATCGTGGACTTGGAACGAATCAGTATCAACTAACGTCACAAGCGAAGTCTCAGAGACAAGGATATTAGACTCGTTGACGTCGCCAATCACATAACCGCTTTCATGCAAAGCCCTAAATGCGGAAGCGAGGTTGCGAGCTGTCCTATGCAAATATAAATAGTTGAAAAGCGGAGAAAGCCTTCTTCTTGCACCGGGATTGTAAAAGTCAATAATCGGCTTCATTCCGATAACTCTTGGCATCAGGAAGCCGACTATTTTGCCGTTGTTTGTAAGCAGATCGCTTGGCCAAGCGATAGATGTATGCCCAACTGATGCCATAGGATCATAAGGCGGATTAGATAGCATAACTAATAACTTTTGGGCTTTTTCGTCTGCGGGTTCGTGATAAATTTTTGCTACATAGGAAGTATCATGTCTTAAAGCATATATGCGTGCTTCTCCGCCTGCACCAAGTTCTAATATTGGCTCTATTAATATCGGTGTTTTGTCGGATTGACGCTGTAATTGCATAGTTTTGCCAAATCAAAAAATAATATACAAACATTGTCTTTGTCATATTTATACATTGTTATAAGAAAGCTTTATTAACTTCTTA
>Ga0078972_1016746_pt1 | contig 10741 bp, 7 predicted proteins | sample YelNatPaOPGAMG01_FD_67568 | JGI IMG/M metagenome (GOLD analysis project Ga0078972, IMG submission 67568) | Hot spring thermophilic microbial communities from Obsidian Pool, Yellowstone National Park, USA - OP-RAMG-01 (SPADES assembly) (version 2) | ecosystem: Environmental > Aquatic > Thermal...
TCATTTCTCTTGTGAATATTGATGTTTTGTGATCGGCAAATTTTCTAACATCCATTTTTATTTTATCAATGGATTTCTTGAATTTATAGACATCCACTTTTGGGGGATATTCTTTTGATAATAGCACCAATAAAATCTGGATTGCCTCTTCTAAATCCGAAAGTGTTTCCCCCCATTCTTCGTATTCTTTAATCCATGGTCTTATTTCTTCAAAGAATTTACCGTCAAGCATCATCATCAATATTTCTGAATATATTTTTATTTTTTCAGATTCTTTTTTTATGGAAGATAGTAAATCTTCAAATTTCTCTTCAGAATAAAACTTTTCTAATTTTTTTATCAACAATTTTGCATGTAAAGATTCTGTGGGATGAAGAGGACTAACGACGTTGTAAGAAGCAAAATGGTAAAATATCTTTCTTACTTTTTTCGGAACAAATTCCGATACAGCCTTTTTAAATGCCGCTTTGGAATTATAATTGTAAGGGTCTTTGAAAAAGTAGGAAGCGGTTACAAGGGGTATCTTTGAAGATTCTGCTTGAATCATTGGATTAAGAATGAATCCAGAGGCATGATCTAAGATCTTAGGCTCTCTGTTCGTGTAAGGTCCTATGTGCAATTCGCTCATCATGAGCAAATCATTGACAGGATAATTATCCCAGTAGATCGGTTTTCTTCTTAAAGTTTTCTGAATTGAAATAGCATCCTGTTCGGTTATTTTCTCTGAACAGATTTGCGACCCTGTCCACAAGATGTAAATGTTTTGATCAAGTTCTTTTCCAAGCGTTTGGACGTAATCTGATTTTCCATCACCGCTATATATCGTAGGACATAGTATAAATTTCAAATCGGGAATTTTGGATTTGATGCTTTTGTAGGTTTCATGTGCAAAATGAATTTGAGCATGAACAAGATCTGGAAATTTTTGTATATCACGATCATTCTGCAACATTTGAGGTATATCATCAAAGAATAAGCCAAAAATTCTAACTCCTATATCATAAAATGAGAATACTTTTTTAACAAATAAGTCCACTTCTTTGGGCTCTGAGTAAATCAAAGAAAGACCAGGACTTATGGCAATGCCAAATTCAACATTTAAATTTTTCCCTACGTCTATGAGTTCTTTGAAATCATTCATCATTTGTTTTGGATAAAGTTCTCTCCATTTTGATCTATGAAAAGGATCGTCCTTCGGCGCATAAATGTAAAGGTTATACCCATATTTGCCGAGAAATTTCATCATTTCAATTCTTGAATCTTTTGACCACGGTTTACCATAAAATCCTTCAACTATACCTGTAAATTCCATTTACATTCCTCCATTTATTCTTTAATTTTACGTATGAAATGTGAAACATTTTCAACAGCAGGAGAGAACTTAAAAAGTTCTCTCCTTTAATGTTAACGCTTTTTATTTGAGATGGATGTTCAACATAACCAATTCCATTCCAAGTCCGTAATTGTTAAACCCATTACTGTAAGGATCTGAAATGGTTGGCCATCCAATAAAATTCTTTTGACTGTAAAGATCGAATCCGGTTCTATTTGTAAGAACTATAAATGGCAATTCATCGATCAAAATTTTTTCTATTGAATACATCGCCTGTTTTTGAATTGATGGATCAGATGAACTTATGAAGTCTTCAAGCGCTTTGGTTATAATAGAATTTGTGTATCTTGAATAGTTGGATATGGCAGATTGTCCAATCGGCGCAGAAAATGCTGGATTGAGGAAAGTATAATACACGAAAAACGGATTTGATGCTCCAACTCCCCACATAATAGCCATATCAAAATTTCCCAATCCAAGTGACGAAAGAAATGTGTTGGTTGATTGCTGTACCATCGTATTTTTAATCCCAATCGCGTTGAGCTCTTGAGAGATGTTTTGCGCCATCGTTATTTGATCTGTTAACCCTGCTCCAACAAGTATGGTGAGAGTTGGTAACGGTTTTCCGTCTGGACCAACAAGTATACCTGCACTATTTTTCTTGTATCCTATTGATTCAAGTAATTTTTGCGCTTCCGTTGGATTGTAACTTGAAAGATAAGCATCTTGTGACGCTAAACTCGTGTCATACCATTCTGCTCTTTGTGCAGGTATTATCTGAGTCTGGCTTATGTCGTATCCTCCCGTTCCCCAGTACGCTCTATCCTCAAGTAATTTTTTATCTATTGCCAGCGATATGGCTTTCCTGAACATTGGGTTATCAAAAGGAGTTTTTGCATCGTTAAGTAGCAAATAATTCTCACTTATAACCGGCCAGAACATGAGATTATTCTGTGGATCTTTGGCGACCCATGTGTGTAAGGGATCTGCTATTGCTATATCAGCAACGTCAATCTCTCCTTTGAGCATTTGAAGTAATGCTCCTTCATTGGTCATGCTAAGCATCTCTCTTATTCCGTCGATGTAAGGTCTTCCGCTCCACCAGTAATTTGGATTTTTTGAGAAGTATTCGGTGTTGTTTGCAACATCATAACTTGTTCTTAAAAATGGTCCTGTTCCGACAGGATTGTCCGCATTCACAAAAGTTGTTGGATCTTCAACTTTAGACCAGATATGTTCAGGCACTATGAGTTGTCTCAATATAAAGAAAGCCATTGGGACATCCGGCTTTGAGAAGGTAAATATCACATTATCTCCGCTTGCCGATACATCCTGAAGAGTTGTGGAAGTCCATACTCCGTTCAAATCAAGAGCTGGATATTGTTTCAACAGGTTGAATGTGAACACTACATCGTTAGGTGTAAATGGAATACCGTCATTCCATTTGACATCTTTTCGAATTGTCACGACCATTTTGAGATTGTTATCTTCCCATTTGTATGAGGTAGCAAGCATAGGTGTTATAACTCCATTCAAAGAATTCACATACATCAAAGGCTCATACACAAACATTATGCTCATATCGGCATTTGGAGAAAGTGGATTGAAATTTGCTGCTACTCCAACTCCGGGCCATGCCCCGAAGTTCACAACTCCACCATACTTTACATTATCCGCAAAGATAAACATTCCCAAAAGTAACATGAAAACCACTACCAAAATCCCTATCTTCTTCATTTACTTACACCTCCTCTGTAAAATGTTTACTCGTTGCATTTAGGTCAACAAAAAAGTAAGGACGCTCGAATGCTTCTTGCCCATTGTGAGCATACGAAATCCATAGTTTGAGTGTTGTAGCATCGTACACAACATTTAAAACATTCTCACCGTGAATGGCTATTTTATTTGCCAGTGCGATCATCTTTTCGATGTTAAGGTTGCCATATTCATCTTTGATCGTTGAAAAGGCCCCCCGTCCTTCATCGTTATATACAACATCAAAAAGTACGTTTGGTGCAAATTCATCTGTCGGATCGTTGTCATTCCAAATAGATATTTCTTTAGAATTGTTTGTACGGATCTTTACCGCCCGCTTTTCTACTTGGCCATCACCAAAAACATAGTGATAGCGTTTTGTCTTAGGAGATTTACTGAAAATTTCAAGGACCTGACTCAATGAATTTGCATCATATAAGATAGTTCTAAAAAGAGCTGTGAAATGTGGAGCGTGAAGTTGATAAGGCATCTCTTCTTCCGATGAATCTCCCATTTCTGTCAGGACCAAACCTTTTATATTCATTCCTGTATTTGCACCAATCATGCCGGCAAAAGTAGGTACTACATGCGGAATTCCCTGAGTTGGAAAATACATCACGATGCACGGAAATTCGTGAGCGTTCACAGTCATATCCCAATCTAAGTCTCTTGTCTGGTAAAAATGTCCATCTTGTGTCGCTTTTCCCCATGCTGCAATACTGCTGCATGAATAAGGTAGCAGCAGTGGAAAACAATGTATTGCCTGCAAGGCCTCTAAAGATATTTCAGCACCGTATGCCAATCCAATTAACTCTTGTTCAAATCTATTATCTGTGTAAGATGCCATTATGCTCCATATTTCTCTTAATGCTTTGTTAGAAATACGCATCTGTTTTTTGAATTCTGAAACAACTTTCGGGACAAATTCTTGAATTTCTGTTTTCATCAAATGTCCTAAGTGATAACCCATCTCGTAAGGAGTCCCACTCACCGTTATTATTGGAATTAATCTATCGCCATCTTTAACATCTGTACGGTAACCATTACCACCTACTTCTTCGGGTGAGATGATCTTTTGACCTTTGTCCCTGAAGTCCTTTGTCTCATCCATTTTTAACACTTTCCCTCTGTTAAAACGTTAATTTTGGATAGAACTTCATCCTGTCGAGGACAGAATGAAGTTCATCCGTTGTTTACTTATTTGAGATGGATGTTCAGCATGACTATTTCTAATCCCATGGAAGTGTTGTTCATTCCATTACAATAAGGATTTTGAATTGTTGGCCATCCAACAAAATTCTTTTGACTGTAAAGATCAAAACCAGTTCTGTTTGTAAGTACGATAACCGGCAGGTCGTCGAGTATAACCTTTTCTATCGTGTACATTGCCTGCTTTTGAACTGTTAAATCGGACGAATTTGCATAATCTTCGAGTGCTTTTGTTATCACAGGGTTAGTGTATCTTGAATAATCCGAGATGGCAGATTGTCCAAGCGGTGCGGAGAATACAGGAGAAAATTGTGCGTAATAGTTGTAATAAGGTGATGGCACACCCGAAGTAGACCAAGTTATGGCCAAATCAAAATTGCCTGTTTCAAGCGATGACATGTAAGTATTCCATCCCTGTTGAATTATATTCGTGTTTATTCCTATTGCTTTAAGTTCATAAGAAATGTTTTGAGCCATTGTTATGTAATCTGTCCATCCAGCACCAACAAGTATGCCAAAAGTTGGTAGTTGTTTTCCATCCGGTCCTATGAGCATGCCAGAAGCATTTTTCTTATATCCTATGGATTCAAGCAATTTCTGGGCTTCGGCAGGATTATAACTGTTAAGATAAGCATCTATTGTGGCTAAAGTTGTATCGTACCATTCTGGCCTTTGAATGGGTGGTATCTGAGTCTGACTTATGTCGTATCCACCTGTTCCCCAGTATGCTCTATCCTCAAGTAATTTCTTGTCTATGGCAAGTGAAATAGCCTTCCTAAAGGTGGCATTGTCAAATGGCGCTTTTGCATCGTTTGTAACCAGGATATTTGCATAACTTACGGGCCAGAACATGAGATTGCTTTGAGGATCTTTTGCAACCCATGTTTGAAGAGGATTTGCAGGTGTATCATCAACCATATCAAGTTCGCCTTTGAGTAATTGTAAAAATGCCGTTTGGTCGTCAGATGCACCTATGACTCTTATTCCGTCGATGTAAGGTCTCCCACTCCACCAGTAATTTGGATTCTTTGAGAAGTATTCAGTGTTGTTTGCAACATCATAACTTGTTCTTAAAAATGGTCCTGTGCCAACAGGATTTTTATCGTTTACAAAAGTTGTTGGATCTTGTACCTTAGACCAAACATGCTCTGGAACTATGAATTGCCTTAGTATAAAATAGTACATAGGTACATTTGGCTTTGAGAAGGTAAATATCACATCGTCTCCACTTGCTTCAACACTTTGAAGGCTGGATGACCATACACCAAAAGTATCAAAGGCTGGATATGCTTTTAACAGGTTAAAGGTAAATACCACGTCTTCAGGTGTGAATGGCATACCATCATTCCATTTGACACCTTCCCTTATCGTCACGACCATTTTGAGATTGTTATCTTCCCATTTGTATGAGGTAGCAAGCATAGGTGTTATAACTCCATTCAAAGAATTCACATACATCAAAGGTTCGTACACGAAACCGAGTACCTGATCTGCGTTTGGAGAAAAAGGATTGAAATTAGCAGCTACGCTATCTGGGGCACTACCACCAATATTTACGACTCCACCATATTTTATATTCTCACCGAACACAAATATCCCCAGGATCAACATGGAAACAACCAAAAAAATCCCTACTTTTTTCATTTCCTACACCTCCCCTGTAAAATCTGTCAATCAACCTTTGACAGTTTTTAATTCATGACTAAATGGCTTATGGTATTTCTTCACATCATTTCAGTTTCAGTTCATGCATTTCCAATCCTTGGACGTCATCAAAGAACAAAGCAGGCCTTTGCTCGTTTCCTTCATAAGAAATGTTCATGCCGATCATCTTTACTTGCTTTGCATGCCTTAAGTAAATACCATATGAAGGTAATGCACCAAAAAGATCGGGATTTGGATAAGATTTAGGATCATCTTCAACGTGAAAATTCATACCTTCTATGCTGTATTCTATGGCTTTTTGTATCAATGTTATGTTCATTAAAACTATATCTTCAACCGGATGTCCTTCTATTCCACTTACGGATGAAACTATCGGTAAAGGGTTATTGTAATACTTTTTCAGCCAACTTTGTTCAGGTAATTCACCAAGTTCTGGATAAAGTAAATCTGGTTTCTTAATTACTGCTATGACACTACTTACAGATACATTTCGCAATTTTCCAACCTTTGATTCTGGTCCATTTGCCCTATTTCCCAGTCTTATAAACAAAGGTGCTTCAACGTTATTCATCAAGATGTTTGAAATCGTGATATTTTCAAGAGTTCCTCCATCCACCTCTTCAATTCCCAACCCTCCAAGCAGCGTGTCGTGAATTACGCAATCAGAAATAGAGATATCCTTAAAACCGCCGTTTGATTCTGTTCCAAGTTTTATTCCAAGGCACTGACTTCTAACGACACAATTTGTTATGGTCACATTTTCACATGGTAGCGGTTCATCAAGAGCATAGGAACTTTTTAGGACTATTGAATCATCTCCAGAATTGACTTGACAATTTGAAATGGTTACATTCTTGCATCCATCTATGTTTATACCGTCTATATATGTGTCGATGATAACACCGCTTACTTTCAAGTGTTCACAACCTGTTAGAAGAATTGCTATGTCAGTTGCATGTTCTACTGTTATATCTTCTATGCTTACAAATTCACATTTTTTCAACGCAATGGCTTTTGACCCTCGAAAGCCATATTTGAATATATGCTCAGTTATCGAAGCAGAAAGGTTAAGATGTTTTGCAATTGCTTGGTATGACAGTCCATCATCCATGAATCTTTTGATTTTCTTTTGAATTTCTTCGGTCACTTCCCAATTTCCGTTCATATCGATCATGCCATTTCCACGGATAGAGATATTCTCAAGGTTTTCACCCCAAATGAGGCTATGGTGAAAGTAACTGTGGGACGGATCCTGATAAAGTTTGTAGGGAATATCTTCATGTGGATCAAAACCAGTTAATAAACCATCAACATCGTAATTTTTAATCGCTTTTAAAACGGCTCCAGATTCAAGGTATAATTCCACTTTACTTTTAAGCCTAACAGATCCAAGAAGGTAAATACCGGCAGGAAAATAAACAATTCCTCCACCCGATAAATTGCATTCGTTTATCGCTTCATTCACGAATTTTGTATCAACATTTATCCCATCTCCCTTTGCACCGTAGACTTTCACGTTATATTCATTCATTTTAATTCCCTTCGTTAACCTTTGTGATCATAAAATTGGCACACGCTTTTTATAATTTTCGAGGATTTTTGCGTTGATTTCATCACCGTTTTCCACATTTGCACTTAAAAAAATTGGAAGTTTAATGCCTTCTTTTTCCAATTTTTCGGCTGTTCCTATTATCAGTGAGTTTAGGATAAAAGCCCCTGTGATTGTTGAAATCGGTCCCATTTTTTTCCCATTCACATCCATTGTTGCATCGCCTTTTGGCGCACCATTGTCTAAAAAAACATCCGCGATCTCGTAAAGATGCAAATTCTTTGAGTTTCTTGGCTTCGAATCTTTAGAATGGTTTAGAGAAGTTATCGCTATAATTTTGCATCCTTTTGATTTTGCACACAATGCTGCCTCAACAGGTACAGCATTTATTCCAGAATTGGATATAATTATGAATGTATCAGAGGAAGATAGATCGTATCCATCAAGAATTTTAGAGATATATCCCTCAATTCTTTCAATTTCTGAAGATACGGAAGCCTTACGGTGAAGCATCAATTCATCGATTAAAATGGGATAAACAGCGGCAAGACCGCCAGCCCTATAAAAAATCTCTTCTGCTAACATGTGAGAGTGTCCTGTTCCAAAAACGTAGATTAGGCCATTTGATTTTAGCGAACTTTCAATGATCGAAATGGCTTCTTCAAATTTTTCTTTTTGAGTATTCACATATTTAAGACTTTCAATTACAGTGTCTAAGTATTTCATCTGATCAACTCCTTCGTTTTTACCATCCGTATCTTTCAGGTCCCCATGGGGTTTTCGTTATATCCTGTTTTGCAAGTGTCAAAGTGTGAGATGGTATATCTTCATATACTATTACACCTGGTCCAACCAAACTGTAAGAACCAATTTTTACGCCCGGCATTGTTACCGCATTCACTCCTGTTCTTGAAAAATTACCTATATACGTTGCATCTGCATCTGTCAATGGTCTTTCTCTTCTTCCCTTAATCTTGTGTTGCGTTTCAAGATCGTCAAATCTTAAAGTTCCACATACAGTCGCTGCTCCTATGTCCACAGAGTATCCAAAAACACCATAGAGTTCAGAATAATGTACGACATAAACTCCATCAAAAAAAACTCCTTCTATTTCGGCACAGTGTCCAATATGACATCCATTTCCAATTGAGATGTATGGACCAATCTGTGGATAATTGTATATGAAGCAATTATCTCCAACAACTGCCGGTCCTGTGAATATGACTCCATTTGTGATCGTTGTGTTTTTTCCGACAATTAAATTTCCCATTACCACAACTCTTGGACCTATCTGGGAATTTTCACCAAGTACTATATGACCTTTTATGTAAGCATCCTTGGAAATTGAGGCAGATGAAGGAATTACATCTTTGTCAATCGATTCTGTCAAAAACTTTATGTATTTACGATTTGCTTCGAGAATATGCCAAGGTTTATCAAGATCGACAAAGAAGTCTTTGACTTCAACGGCTTTTACTTCCAATCCATCTTCGATCATCATCTGAAAGGTTTGAGCGAGTTCCAATTCTTTCGATGGCATACCTCCCACGGGCACACTTCTCATGGTGGCGGGTGTTCTTTCGACGTATGGTAAAAATTCTTTTCCAATGAAATATACGCCACACAGCCTGTGAGTTGCTTCCCTGGCATGCCCCTTTATCGAAATAATTTTTTTATCACTGTTTACATCTGCGCATATCCAGTCTTGAGGTCTCTCATACGTAAGAGGTTCTGCAAGTGCAAGTAATTTTGAATTTCGTGCTTCATCCATGAAAGATTTGAAGTCGTGAGGGTTGATAAGCACATCTCCATATATAACGAGTAAATCATCCGTTTTACCTATAATCTCTATTATTTCATTAACCGCTTCGGCCGTTCCTTCTTGCTTTTTTTGTTCTATAAATTTTATGTGTTTTTTATCCCTTAAGGCATATTTTATGTCTTCCTTGAAGTATCCGGTTACAACATAAATTTCTGTTTCTGCAAATTTTTCTAACTCATCAACAACTAAAGAAATCAAAGGTTTGTTTGCTATTGGTATGGTACCTTTTGGCATTGTATCGGAATATGGCCACATCTTTGAACCTATTCCGGCAGATAAAATTATAGTTTTCACACGCTTACCTCCTTAAAATTTATCTGGCTATTTCAATTTTTATACCTTTATCTTCAAGCACTTTGATCAATCCGTCGTCTGACACTTCATTTGTTATCAAAACATCTATCATTTCAATCGGAACAGAGGTAAAAAAAGCACTTTTTCCTATTTTGGATGAATCTGAAACGATGAAGACTTGTTTGGCAGTATTTGCCATCATTTTATTCAGCACGGCGTTGTCTTCTCCAAATGCCATCGCTCCATGAATTGCATCAAAACCATTTGCTCCTATGAATGCCTTATCAACGCTCAGATCTGAAACAAAATTTATGGCACTTGATCCGATTGTCGCCATATTTTTCCAATCAAACTTTCCACCGATGAATATCAAATCAAAATCAGGATAATTTGCGGTTTCTTTGGCGATCATCAAACTGTTCGTTATTATGGTAACGTTGATCTTCATGCTGATGATTTCCTTGGCAATGAAAAAAGTCGTTGTTCCCGCATCTAAAATTATCACATCACCTTCTTGAATGAATTCTATTGCTTTTTTGGCTATCATTTTTTTCTCTTCTGTATTAACGTTCATACGTTTTTGAAATGAAATCTCAGACTTGCTGCGATCACTAAGAGTTGCCCCTCCGCGAATCTTCAACAAAACTCCATCATTTTCAAGTTTCGTAAGATCCCTTCTAACAGTTGCTATGGATGCGTTTATCATCTTTGAAAGTTCATCTACAGGAACGTATTTTTCTTCCTTTAAGATATCGATAATTCTCCGTCGTCTTTCTATTGCTAACATTTATTTCTTTTTCCTCCTTTTTTTGATTGATTTTGATTATATTATACATAATAAATCATATATAATCAAACATGAAGAATCGATGTATTTGATAGATATCGTAAGATAATCCCAGTAATCATGAGTAAAAATAGAATAACACCAAATAACAATAAAATTTGAGTAAACTTTATGTATAATGACCTTAAAACAGCATTGACATGTTCATAAATATATCTTATGATTTAGTAATCAATATTTCGTACTGTAAGAAAGGAAGTTTTCAATTTTGACGTTCGAAAAGACAACGACATCTGTTCTGAGAGAAAAGAACTCTTTGAGAATTCT
>Ga0078972_1016747_pt1 | contig 10740 bp, 14 predicted proteins | sample YelNatPaOPGAMG01_FD_67568 | JGI IMG/M metagenome (GOLD analysis project Ga0078972, IMG submission 67568) | Hot spring thermophilic microbial communities from Obsidian Pool, Yellowstone National Park, USA - OP-RAMG-01 (SPADES assembly) (version 2) | ecosystem: Environmental > Aquatic > Thermal...
ATCCAAGGGCCTGCTGGCTTTGAGGATTGTTGGTCTGGTTGACCGTGACCTGATAGGCCTAGATCAGATCCTGAGATTCGAGCGTCGAGAGGAAGTCGTCGAAGGTCGTCTCCACTTCGGACCACAGGTTCGGCGTCTGGACCTTCCCATCGAAAATGCCCGTCGCCTTGTCGAAGGTCGCAGACAGGAAGTTTGTCATCCGTGTGTAGTTGTCGAACTGGTTGACGGCGTTGAAGCTCGTGTTGACGCCGATCCGAACACCAAAGGCGTTTGCGGCCGGGATCGGATTGGTGATGAGATCGATGCCGTTGAGCGTTAACTGTTGGAGGTCGGCGTAGGAATACCGATAGCCGTTGATGGATGTCTGTGTCGCAATAACGCCATAGACCTGCTTGTTGAGGGATCCCTGAGACGGGTTCAGGCTGACAAGCAGTCCTGCCGAAAAAGCCTGCGGACTCACAACGCGCTGGACCTGATTGACTTCATCAAACCAGTAGATCCAGTCTCCCAATAGAAGCTTCAGGGCATGAGATCCGATGCCAGCGGTGTTCTTTGCTGAAATCGCAGCGGCCACCGTCTGGTTCCCGGGTCCCACGGCGATCATGTAAATCCCCTCCTGAAGTCCGAAGGCGACCTGATCGGTAAAAGTGGAAGTCATCACCACATCGGCCAGCATACCGACCTGGCAGCCGGTCCCCCGCAGCGCATACATGCCGGTTCTGGGGGGACCATCGGATCCGACCAGTGTCGTGTCCGTTATCGTGGAATTTCCGTTCGTCCCGCCGGCCAGGGTGTAGGTGATGGTGACGTTCGGAGGTGACGTAGATTGCGTGGAAGGCAAGGAGGCCGACACAAGCTGGGAAGGACCGCGGGAGGGACCCTGGCCGGAGTTGACGGCGGATACCAGGTTCTCCCAGAACGCGGAGCCGGTCCCACCGATATTGGAGAAGACCTCCGTCAGCACGCCGGGGCGTATGATCGTCAGCGTAAAGGTGCTGGGCTGGATGCCGGCGCTGATGGATGCCGTAATTGAGTTGCCGACTTCTCCGGAGAAGAGAGCGGTCAAAAGAGCGCCCTCCTCCGGCGTGGAGGCCGTATCCATCAGTTCGACGGACGCCTTGGTATCGGTTCCGTCTGTGACGCGAACGCCGAAGATCGCGTTTGCGCCCTGCATCATGGCGATCGTCGCGGCGGTTCCCAAGTCATGGGTCACATTCAGAACTGGCCCGTAGGTATCCAGAAGTTCGGCCGCCGATCCGATGAGGTTCGGCATGTTGACAGGGCCCCAGCTTGCCACGCCGACGATGCCGAGAATATTGGTCGGAACACCGTTGATCTGGGGAGGGGCCGGAACCAGTTCAATGTAAACTCCGGGGGCGCCGGGCTGAACACCCTGACCGATGAGCATATTTTTCTCCAATAAAAAAGCCCCTCTTGCAAGGGGCTGTCGGGTGGGGTCTGACCGGCGTTATGCCGGTGTGAGGGTCGTCTGTACTTTCGTTGATACGATGGGAATGAATGTTTGCGTCTGCGTCGTGGCAAACACCACGTGATAGAAGAGATCCCGCCGCCACGCGCCCTCTTTTTGCAGAAGGTCGTCCATGGGACTGCGCTCATACATCAGCGTCATCATTGAGCCGTCAGGCAGATTGATGCGGTACGTGTTTCCCAGGTAACGGTCAATGTACTGCGCCACCTGGTCCCGGAGAACCGGAGACGGCGCCCAGACAACAATCTGAAAGGTTCTGCGCTGTTCCTTGACGTCATAGATAGCCGTTACCGGTGCGGTCACCTGTGCTGATACACTGTACGATCCTGCCGCAAGTGTGACAGTGGAACCGGAAACTGAGGATCCGGCCATCAGGGTCCCGATGGCTGACGCAATACTGTCCAGCGTGTCCGACGCCTGCACTAGATAGGCAACTGAAGTCTTGTTATAGAAGATGGTGACGACTTCGCCAGCTGTGATCGTGCCGCCGATCGTGATTGAAAGACCAGCGACGGACGCAGTGAGCGTCGGGGCCGGGGCATCGGTCACTTCCCAGGCCGACGGAAGCGTACTGACGTTCACTTCTTCCGGACGTGGGTAGACGTTGATGTTGACCACGCCGTTGGCCAGATCAGCGTTCAGGTTCTCTGTAACCGGCCAGCCGGGATAGACCCGGAATACTACCGGCGCTCCCTTGTAGCTGATAACCGATGGGCTGGATACGCCGTCCGGATAGAGAAGATCCGAGATCCATTCCGCAAGGGTATTGTAGACATCGGAGACATCGGCCATTACGTGATCACCATGGAGGCCCGCAGTCGATATCCCAGATCCGTCAGCTCCACATTCTCGATGGCATACGGGACGCCCGTCGAAAGCGTCAGCAGATCGGACGGCTCAATGAGGGGAGAGACACCGGCAGCATATGGCAACAGGATCTCCATTTCCGTCTGTGGAACATCCGATCCGAGCCCCGTCGGGTTCTTCTCCTTCTTCCCTTTCAGTAGAACGGATGCCGGAGTCGTTCCCAGGACAGGAACCATCAACGACGGTCGCTCCCCGCCATACGGAAGCGTTCCGACATTCTGATTCGCAACCGTGCGCTCGATCGTGACTGTCTCGTTTGCGTAAATCGCCAGAACCGGCATCAGGTCCTGAACGGAGGCGATGAAGTAGGTGCGTTCTGGTCCAACCAGGACGTCACCGGGCTTGACCGCCGTCGGATCGATGACCGCTTTCAGGGCAGCCTTCCCGTACTGCCGGGGGTTGTCAGCCGGAAAGTTGACCTGCGGGTCAAAGTAGGCTGGGAGCGATGCGTTGATCAGGTTCACCGGGGCGATGACCGCTCCGGTCGCGCTGGATGGCCGATATTGGGCATAGGTGTTTCCGATGAGGGGCGCGGCCTTGGCATATCCATAATTGACGTACTTCTGGACGGTCGCGCCGTTCATGTTTTACTTCTTCTTGCCAAGAATCCGGTTGGCTTTCGCGTCGATCTTCTTCTTGGCCGCTGGTGACAGCTTGCCCTTCTTCACCATCTGTGTGGCGCGGGCCTTCGCATTCGCGGCATGGGCCTTGTCCGGCATCGGATACTTGCGTTCTCCCGGAAGTCCAAAGTCGCTCTTCGGAAGAGTCTTTCTCTTCCTGGTCGTGATTTTTGCCATGCTATCCTCCGACCTTGATGTTGGTGGTCTCATAGCCCGGATAGAGCCAGCCGTAGAGATCGACTGTTACTGTTTCCGCTGATGCGTTCGAGTTTGTGGCCTCTACATCAAGGGATTCTAGTGTCGGAATGAAGTCACCAAAGAGGGATGCGAGATCGAGAGTTTCCGCCGAGAGACCGTTGGTACCGGCGAGTACGTTTCCGTCGGACGACAGGTTCGAGAGCGCCACCCCCGACGGGATGGTCCCGATGATTAGCGTGGACAAAAGAAGAATGCCTCCGGAGGAGGGCGCGTAGATTGTCTGCAAGGTGGCGGAAGACAGGGAAGCGGCAATCGACAGGCTCACGCTCTGGTGAAAGGGCTTGCCGATGGCCGCACCCTTTCCGACGACACAGCCACCTTGCGTGACTTTATACTTCGCGAATGTCGGGACGTCCCAGGAAGAATTGATCATACGACGATCCTCATGCCGCTATTGCCGGCGGACTTGTTGAAGGGATAGATCACGCCACGATATGGAACGCCCAGCACCTGCTCGGACATGTACCGGCACCAGTACTCGAACTGGCGCTTGTAGTCCCGGATTTCATCGGGGTTTCGCGTCCACGGACCAGCTTTCGCCGTCGACAGGTCCGGCGTGATCTGCTGGAAAGCATTTTCCATCTGCAGACAGGTATCCAGGAGATTGACCAGCTCGTTGATTTCCTCGGGCTGGAGATATTCCATGCGGTATTCGAGTTGCTGATAATCCGTGTAGTACCACCACATATTCGAGTTCGCGGTTGCCGCATTCGACCCCTTGACCGGATAACCGCACAGACGACGAATCTGGACTTTCTGCGTCTCGGTCAGGGGAGTTGTCTGCGTGACGACGTTATTCGCCATCAGCGTCCTTCATCTTGTTATTCCTGGCCTTGGCCAGCTCCTTGGCCGGAGATGTTTCTTCGCCCGTGTCGATGTCGAGAATGATGTTCTTGCGGGGCGGATTCTTTTTAAGATCCCGGACGGGAAGGCGCTCCACATTGATGAGGCGCGAGAACTTGTCAGCGGGGATCAGATCACCGGCCTTGAACGTCACCAGTGACCCCGAGAGGTGCGAGACAAAATCAGAAAGCACGAGCCCCCCTTCAGCGGGAAGCTCGTGCTCATAGATAAGACGATGGATCATGTGTCACTCCTCCTTAGTTGACCATCAGGAAGGAACCGGCGTATTCGACAACGACGCCCCGTTTCCAGTAGGAGTCGGAAGCGGTCGGGAAGATTTCCTGGTAGGCGGTGATGTCTGTGGGAACGGTGAATCCGCCAACCCAGAACCAGGCCTGGGTGATGACCTGGCTGTATACGTCGATAGGAGGACGGCTGACGACTACAATCCCTTCGACCACGCGCACGTCGGCGATCTTTCCCACTTCGTTCAGGGTGCGGACGTATTGGGAGATGCCTTTATAGCGGCCCTCCAGAAGCGCGCCCTTCCCGCAGACCAGAGCACGGTGGACGCGCAGGCCATTGGTCAGTGTCTGGATCGGCGCTTCTGTCGTGATGTGGAAATCGACACCGTACTGACTGGACAGATAGCCCATCTTGAATTCAGTGCTCATGTCCTTACCCATGAAGAGGGTCTGGAGGGCGGGATCGGCGAACAGCTGGCTCATGCCGGTCCAGTCGATGTAGCAAATGTAGCGCCCGTTTTCGAGCCGTGGCACACCGTTGTTTCCGAGAACAGCGATAGCGTTGATGATGTCCTGGACTTTCAGGATGTCGGAGCTGGTCATCGAGGAGGTCAAAGTGGCCCCGCCGGCACGGATCAAGGGAGGCGCAAATCCGAAACGGACCCGGTTGTTTGCAGTACCATCGGAGATGCTGACGGATGTAGAGAAGGTGAGCGTTCCGCTCTGGCCGTTCAGTGAAGTGGCGCCGGCACCGAAGACGGTTGTCGTTGTGTTGGTGCCATCGGGCGTGACGCCGACCAGCGTGTAGGGATTGCCGTTGACGTAGACGGTCGCGGTGTTGGTGGACGACACCGGATTGATCTGACCCTTATTCGGATTGAAGACCTGTCCGAACCCGTTGATGTTGTCGACATGGATGGAAGTCGAAGCGGCAGAAAGAGTGGTTGTGACAAAGGAATGGCCGCCAAAGTAGGTGCTATAGAGAGCGTCCCTGCCAAGACGTTCGAGGGTCTGGGCAGACTGAATGGCGTTGACCCGGACATTCTGCATAAATACGGACGCGATGGCTTCTGTCGCCTCTTCGATGTTCAGCGGGATAAAGTCGCGGTACTGGTTGATGGCGACGGTGAACTGCTCGACGTTGAACTCCTGCCCGGCTCCATAGCCGTTGGAACCGGAGCCCGTCTCAAAACTGCCGAGAGCGGTTCCCTGTGAAGCGTAGGAACCCGGCTGGACAGGTGTGGTGGCGGGGTTTTTCAGCGATGGGCGTGTCGCGGTGAGTGTCTGACCGGCATTGGCGGCGAGAGGAAAGGGATCCGCGCAGCGACGATAGCCGAGCTGGGGTTTCAGAAAGTCCTGAAACGCCCGATCAAGCATGTTCTGCTGGAAGATTGGGAGCAAATCGGACGGCCAGCCCGCGAGCATCCCGACGGGAGCGTTGGGCCCGGTTCCGGGAACACCGAGAATGGAAAGACCTGACATGGAGAAACCTCCTTAGAGAAAGTGAGATGAGTGATCAATCCCAGTTCCCCTGGAGGTCTGCTCCCGATGGGATACTGCAACCAGCCCTGGAGGTCTGCTCCCGATAGCTGGCTGAGCGGGTGGTGCGGTTAGTTAGAGAGAGACGCCGATCCCCGATAGCATGGCGCGGAATTCGGTGTCCGAGACTTTCATGGCATCCACAGCAGGCGTCCCGTTCGGAGCCGGTCGGTTGGCGTTTGTTCCAGTGGATGTCGGCTGCATGGAGCGGAACAGTTCCGGCTTGTTCTTTTTCAGCCCTTCGATGGCCTCTTTCAGGCCAACAACGGACTCCTTCTCGTCCATCGAGAGCTTGCCTTCTTCTGCCACCTTAGGAGCCAGAAGAGTAGCGATATCCTTGTCCAGGAATCCTTCAGACACAAGAGCCGACTGAACCTCCCGCAGCAAGAGCTTGTTCCGGAAAGCCGCTCGCTCGGCCTCGACCGCTTCCTTCGACGACTTCCTGGACTCCTCGATTGCTTTCTTCATCTCCTCGACCTGTGATTGCGTCTCAAGAAAGGTTTTTCGGAGGCGTTCGTTCTCGGCCCGGAGTTCGGCGACGTACTGCGGCGAGAAGCTTTCAGATTTGGTTGCCGGCTGTGGCGGGTTGTTGTTGCTGTTGCTGCTGCTGTCGTCGGACATTTTCGTCTTTCTCCTGTGTGAGTCGCTTGAGTTCGTCGTCCACCGATTCGATATCGAATCTTGATGCCAGGAATCGAAGGGCGGATTCGGTCGACAGCGCCCCGGCCTGCATGGCGGAAGCCACGGCCTGCACGTCCTGAAGCCGGTCCATGGCCGTCGGAGGATACCATTCGGGCCAGCGGAGACGGATGTCGCCATCGTTGACGGGGAATCGCTGTTGCTTCACAAAGACGGGCTTCTTCTTGCTCGCCTCGCGCACCATTGTGAAGATTCTGAGCAGGATATCCCCAAACACGGACCGGAGCTTGTCGGCCAGCTGGATGAGCGGCATATTGAGAATTTCCATCGCCCGCCCCGACTGCGGAACCGTCAGCCGTTCGGGATCGATTGGGCTTCCAGAGATTGACCGGACCGCATAGCGTCGCAAAAGTGCAACATATTCCATGACCGCCCTTGCCGACTCCCCGTTGGTCTCCAGTAGCTTGGCTTCGCCTCCATCGGGCAGAACCATCACGTCAGATCCCGCAATAACCTTCTTGAGGTTTTCCGGAACTTCGCCATTGAGGCTGACAACTTTCAGGGGATCTTGCGAGTACTTGAGCCCACGGCCCAGCTGGGAGAGCTGATAGTCGGCCTCGATGACGGTATCCATCGCCTGCGCGAACAGGCAATGCCCGTCAAGGAGATCGTCCCCTCCAGGAAGACGGATCCAGATCGCGGGAACAAAGCCCAGATCGTGCTGGACGGTGCGGTAGGGATCAGGAACGGTCGCATCGTTCGGAATCCCGTCGTCGCCCGTTTCGACCTTGACCGGAACGAAGCCCGTTTCCATGACAGTATCCCACGTCGTCTTCCACCAGAAGTCAGAACGGAGATCGTCCTTGGAAATGTCGTATCCCCGCTCCCGAAGTTCCGATCCCTTGACCTTGTATTTCTCGGTCAGACTGATGAGCGTTTTCGGATCCTGCGGGTCGAATTCAGGGACATACCAGGTCGAATCAACAACCGAGATAACGGGTCTAAGTTTGCCGGGTTTTCCCATGAAGCGGAGCAAGAGAACAGCCGATCCGGTGGACGCCCGAAACACCGCCTCGGACATGACCATTCTGAGATCGGCTTCCTCGATGAGGAAAGCAATAGCGTCGGACAGCTCTTCGGAATCGGTCTCGGTCTCCGGAAAATGACCTTCCCCGAAAAGAAGCGCACCCACGTCGTCAATAACCTCGTTGACCCATGAGACGTGCAACGTAGGGCGCCGTTGACGGAGTGGAATATAGTCGCCACTGTCCGTCGTTTCCTGTTGAAATGGAACGCCCATGACATCGAAGAAGCCGCCATCCCGGAAGGCGGTCAGGATTCGTTGCCGGAGAACGCGAAGGGGAAAATGCACGTCGGCCTGGTACTGAGCGGCAATCTCAGCAAACGCCACCGATCCCCCAAACGCAAAAAGCCCGTCTGGTGCGCATCGTTGAGAGGCGTGACGGGCAATTAAAAAGCCGGTGAGGAAACCCCTCCCGGACACAATTTTACATCCTAGCGAACATGCTAATGAATCATCTGACGGTTGTCAAGGGGTGAAAATTTCACTCCACCCACCCCTTCTCCCGGAAGACCATTTCGACGATATCGAGGGCCAGGTGATGCCAGCCCTCTAGGATCCCCTCGTAGCGGGACTTCGTGCTGACGCTCTTGTGTGCCGATAGCCCCAGGATCTTCGCCGCCTGCCCATAACTCAGCTTGTGCCATTCGCAGTAACTCTCCACGACCCTCACCAGCTGCTCGATTGACTGAGTCCTGGCCGTCTTTTTGAGTATTGTGGCGCACTCCCTGACTGCTTCTGACCGCTCGCCATACTTTGCCTCGATGATCGCGCGGAGATGTGGCCACTTGAGTTCCCGGTTGACCTCTGACTGCACGAAAGCAGCTTCTGCCCGAAGATCCTGCATTCTGACAGAAACCCTCCCCGGCCTTTCGTCAGAGATCTGAGGGCTCCTTACATCAGAGCGGTTGCTGACACCGTAGGCCCAGTACAAGATCCCCTCACAGGTCACAGCGTTTGTTTCAAGCACCTGATTCAATAGCACCTCCCACGCTGGACAAATCAGCGTTGGCTGCATTGGCCTTTTCTTCCTCCACCTTAGCCATGATCGACTTGAACTCATCCCATCCGACGATCCGAAGGAACTCAACCGCATGTGTTTTACCCGCCAGAAACCACCGCTGCTCCTGTCCGACCATGAGTTTTACCGCCTGAGACATGGGCGACCAGCCCACAATGACTGCCTCGTGTATCGTCCCTGCTATCTCAACGAGCAGTATGGTTCCCGGTGCGTGTTTTTCCCTGTCAAATTTCACGGTTCTACCTCCCCATGAGTCCGGTTGAAAGCGCCGCCACGGTACCACGGCGCCGTATATAGGGACTCAGCGCGTATCGCACCGCATCCCACATGTGATTGTTCCGGTCCTCGATCTCCGGGAGGATTTCTCCTGAGAGCCGATCAACCTTGTAGCTATAGAGCCGCGCTTCCTCCTGCATGTGCTGGCAGCGCTCGTGGATCACGATCTCCTCGAAGGATCGCAGGAACTCGATGCCGTCCTCAACCGATCCCTTCCATTTGTTGGCGGGGCTGATATTGATGCCGGCCCGCTTGATGTAGCTGATGGTCTCGGGGCGCGCGCTGTCGCCGTAGATCGGGCCTTTTGGCATGCCCTCGATCCCGCGAATGCGCTCAGGGATGTGGTCTATTTCCAGGCCAACGGCGTAGAATTCCCGGTCGACAAAGAGCCTCTTTCCGTCAATGTAACAGCGGACCAGCGCCGTCGGATCGGTAGAGAACCCCCAGTCAGCCCCGTAGAAAAAGCGAACGCCATCAGGTGGTTCAAACTGATCCACACGATATTTTCCGCGAAAAATAACAGCATTCGAGACCTTCTTGACCATTCCGAGCCAGACGTGCTCATAGGATTCGTAATCCACCCTCTTTGCGTATTCCATTTCCTGCCTGAGGGTTTCTGTGAACCATGGATTCTGGTCGTAGTTGATCTTTCGGACAATCGCTCCAGGGGGAGGATTGGCAATAAATCGCTGGTATGTCGGATCGTCTTCGCTTTCCGGATTCAACGTCATCCAGATTTCAGAACCATCTTTTCGAATGGTGGGAATGAGCTTTTTCCATGAATCCTCGCTCACGCGTTGGGCTTCCTCCACCCAGCAGATATCCGCGCCTTCGAAACTCTTGATGCTGTCGACGTTCTGCCGAAGCCCCTTGAAAGCAAATCGGCTCCCGTTGGCGTGTGTGATTTCATTTTTGAGGACACAGAAACCGCTCAATCCGGTCTCGACGATTTTGTCCGTGAGGAGGCTGATGACTGAATCACCGATGGAGTTCTGGAACTCCCTGGCGCAGATAATCCGTAAAGGGGATGACGCTGCCTTAACCAGTAGCGCCGTTGACACGCTATGAGATTTTCCGGACCCCCGGCCTCCGTAAAAAATCTTGTATCGGGCTGGCACAAACAGGTCCTCGAAAGCCTCGGGAAGCTTAATCATTTTGGATCTGTCCAGGTCGAATAAAGGCGACTTCGATTTTTTGAGTGATGTTGTTCTGCTGGATGCTGATATTCGTCTCGGGAGACAGCATCTTGAAGATCTTGGCCAGCTTCTCCAGCGCGTTCATCTTCGAGTGCAGTTTGACCTCTCGCCGAATGGTCGTCCCGGATTCTGTTGTCGTGATGGTCTCTGTCACAGACTCGATCGCCCGGGCCGCGCCTTCCTCGATCTCTTCCGAGGGCTTGATCTTGACCCCGCCAGTTGCTCCCCAGCTCATCACGTCCCGGATGTCGGAAAAGGCGACGCGTGCCAGTTCACGGAGAATCATCTGCGAGGAGAGTTCCGCTTTCTCGATGCGCTTCTTGATTTCCTCAGCCAGCAGGGGCCTGACCTTCGGATTTATAAGAAGTTGACATCCCTGACTTTCCGCTGTTTTCGGAGAGTATCCGGCGGCGAGTGCGGCCTCTCTGGCAGAGAAGTTCATGGCATAGTGCGCAGCAAAGACTCGATGCCGGGGATTGTCCTTCCCTGAGACAGGAGCATTCGGCTTGAGGGTAGAAGCTGGGCGTCTTTTTGCTTTCACCCGACCATCCTCACAGGGTTCACAGCGCCTCCCCGAGATACGCGATCAGGAGAGGGTCGTAGCCGGCGCGCGCCAGGATCTCACAGGCGGAGATCATGTCCACCGCCATCAGGATGCGCGTCTGT
>Ga0078972_1014787_pt1 | contig 10739 bp, 11 predicted proteins | sample YelNatPaOPGAMG01_FD_67568 | JGI IMG/M metagenome (GOLD analysis project Ga0078972, IMG submission 67568) | Hot spring thermophilic microbial communities from Obsidian Pool, Yellowstone National Park, USA - OP-RAMG-01 (SPADES assembly) (version 2) | ecosystem: Environmental > Aquatic > Thermal...
GTATCTTTGATAGATACTCCATATAGTTTTAGATTTAATATAAGTGCTGAAAGAAGACTGCTACACCATTCAGGATTTACTTTAAATATTTCTAACCATGTTTTAATATTTAAGAGATGATTAGAATTTTGCCTAATCCTCCAATTAACATCAATCCCTTTAATTTGCGGAGGTTGGAAACCAAATTTTATAATTTCATTTATAAGAACTTCAATCAAATAAACATCTTTTTTATTTAAAATGCATATTCCTATATTTTTTATACATTCCAAGGCTGTACATGGATAAAGATTAAGTTTTTCTTTTAAAATTTTAAAAAATTGAATTAAAAATTCATCTAAATTCTGAGAAAGTTTTAAATTGATCAAATAAATAAGATTTTTATTAACCTCTCTTATTAATTCTTCATGAATAAGTTTAAGAATTGGAGTTTCTATAAGCTTAAATAAAAAAAGAATTTTCTTTTCTTCTGGAAAAATAGAATCATCCAAGGAATTGATGAAATGTATAAGGCTCTTTAACTCCCTGAGAAGATCTAAATGGTCTGGTAGCTTAAGTAAATTAGTTAAGTTAAACTCAGAAGTGAGTAATTTTTCAATTAATTCATTAAAATAGGAAGTTTTTAAAATGAACTTTTCTTTTATATCCGAGATTTCTAACTTATCTATATCTTTTTCTACAAATTTTTTCCAAAGATTATAAGTAAAAATATAGGATCTTGTAAGTAAAGCCTTACAAACTTCTTCTATTTCAGGAGATAAATAAAAACGGGTACATTTAAAAATTAATTTTTTAAAAGAATAATAATTTTCTAAAAAGTTTAAGAAATATTTTTCTGGAAGATTGGTTAAAGCTTTTAAAATTTCTTTAACAACCGGTAAAATTTCTTTAAATGTATCTTCATCTACAAGATCTATCGTTTTATCAAGAACTGAAAAGATTGTTTCGGCTGTTTTAATATTTAAATCTTCTTCCTCACCAAAAAATCTAAATAAAATATCAAAGGTCAACCAATATCCCTGAATCTTTTGATTATGTTTAAGAAGAAGAGGAAGGTTTTTTAAAATAAAACTTCTAAATTCTTCTAAAACTAAATAATTATTTTTATAGGGATGAAAAATTTCTCTTAGTAAAAGCTTTATCTGCTTTTGTAAAGCTGGAAAATTAGAAAATATTTCTAAAAAAATGTTATATTTAGGTTCGTACTGAACTTCTTTTACAAAAGTATGAGTTAAATTAATTAATAGGGCTTTAGAAGTAAATTTATCATTCATCTTTAAACTTCCTTTTCGCTTATATAATTTATTAAATCAAGCACTCTCACTGAATAACCCCATTCATTATCATACCAAGCTAATAATTTTATTAAATTTTTACCTATTACCTTAGTATTTAGCCCATCAACAATGGTACTATATGTCTCTCCAATAATGTCTGAAGAGACTATAGGTTCTTCGGTATAAGATAAATATCTATTTTGATTTTCTTTGAAGAGTTTATTTATTTCTGCAGGAGTAGTTTCTCCTTTTATTAAAATAACAAAATCGTTTAAAGACACATCAGGAACAGGAACCCTTATACAAAAACCTTCAATTTTCCCTCTTAAAATTGGTAAAACCTTTATTATGGTTTCAAAATCTATATTTACGGGAACTATATTTAATGGAGCTGATCTTGCTCTTCTAAAATCCTTAGGATGAACCATATCAAGAAGCCTTTGGGTGTTAGTATAAGCATGGATACTACTTAAATAACATTTTTCTATTTCATAGTATTTCATTAAAAGATTTAATAAAGGGGTAGCGGCATTGGAAATACATGAAGATGTGGAAATAATATAATGTTTGAGTGGATCATATTTTTCCTCATTTACCCCCATAACTATAGTAATATCCTCATTTATAGCAGGAGCTGTAATAATTACCCTTTTAACACCTCTAAGAAAATGTTTTCTTGCTAAGGATCCATCAGTAAATTTTCCTGTAGCCTCTATTACATAATCTATTTTTTCTTCATCCCAAGGAATTCTTTCAGGATCAGGTTCTTGAAATATTCTTATTTTTTTATCTCCTATCTTTATGTATTCCCTTTTTACTTCTACTTGATAAGTTAACTTTCCAAATACTGAATCATATTTAAACAAATAGGCTAACATCTCTGGAGAAGAAAGATCATTTATAGCTACTATGTCAAAATTTTTAAAATCAGGATATTTAAGTTTTGCTCTTAAAATAGTTCTACCAATTCTACCAAATCCATTAATTCCTATTCTTAGCATAATTCTTAACTTTTAAATTTCTTTTACCATTACAATCGCTTCTTCATTACCATAATAATTTTTTCTTCTATACATTTCTTTAAATCCTAATTTCTTATAAAAATTATAGGCAGATAAATTAGAGGCTTTTACTTCTAAAAATATTTTACTTATATTTTTTTCTTTAGCAATTTCTATTAGTTTTTGCATAAGTTTAGTACCTACTCCTTTTCTTTGATATTCCTTTCTTACTCCAATTTTTAAAATCTCAATTTCAGGTTCAATTTCTCTAAAAATAAGATATCCGATAATTTCTTCTTTTTCTTTAAAAACTAAAATTTTTGAAAAATCATTTTTGAACTCTCTTAAAATTTGAAAATAAGACCACTTTTCTTCAGAAAATAGATCTTTTTCTAATTCTGAAATAATTTGTAAATCTTTTTCTTCTGCCTCATAAATGAGACACATCTTTTTCTATATCTCTATAGGTTTTAACTATTTCTATATCTGAATATTTCTCCTCTAATCTTTGAGATAAAATCTCTATAATAGCTGGAGATCTATGCCTTCCACCTGTGCAACCAATACCTACAGTTAAATACTTCCTATTTTCTTTATAATAAAAAGGAATTAACCATTCTAAAAAAGACTCTAAATATTCTATAAACTTTAAAGTTTCAGAAAAATTTAATAAATAATCTATAACTTCTTTATCTTTACCACTTAAGGGTTTTAAAGAGGGAATAAAATAAGGATTAGGTAAAAATCTCACATCAAATAAAAAACTCGCTTCATAGGGAATTCCATATTTATAGCCAAATCCTATAAAATGGAGAATTAAATTTTTATGAACTCCCCTTTCCTTATAAAGTCTAAAAATTTCATTTCTTAATTGATGAACATTAAAATTTGAAGTATCTATGATCGAGTTTGCTATTTCTTTTAGATCGCCTAAAAGCTCTCTTTCTTTTTCAATAGCCTCTTCCAAACTTTTTATTTTTTCTTTCATTAAAGGGTGAATCCTTCTTGTTTGGTTAAATCTAGTAATAATTACATCATTTCTTGCGTCTAAAAACAGGATCTCAAAATTATATCCCTTTTCTTTTAAGCTTTTGAAAACTTCCGGATATTCTTTCAAAAAATATTTATCTCTTATGTCCATTACCAAAGCAATATTTTTATCCTCTAAACTTTCTTTAACTTCTTCCAAAAACTGTAAAAGAAGTCTTATAGGGAAATTATCAATAGAAAGATATCCAATGTCTTCAAAAGCTTTTAAAGATGTACTTTTACCAGATCCAGAAAGACCTGTAATTATAACTATATTCATAAAAAGAATTTTAAGAAATTTCAGGGACAACAATCACAGGTTTATCTTTTTCTAAATAGATTAAACAAACCTTTTCATAATCGGTATTATAAAAAAGCATAAAGCTGTCTTTATTTTTTTCAAACCATCCCAAAGCTTCTTGAGTAGACATAGGATTAATTTTTACAGTTTTTATAGTATAACTCTCTTCTTCTAATATAGGAGAAACTGTTTCAACAGTTCTTTTTCTAAATTCTTTTCTCTTTTCTTTAAACTTTTTAATTTGTTTCTCTAAAGTTTCATATGCTAAATCTATAGCTTCATAAATATCTGAAGTTTCTTCTTTAGCAACTATGCTTTCTCCGTCTCCACTTACAATTACTTCTACCAGTTCTCTAAATTTTTCTCTTTTAAAAACTACTTGAATATTAACAGGTCCTTCAAAATATTTTTCAAATTTCCTAAATTTTTTTTCAGCATAGTTTTTAATTGCCTCTGATGAATCCATTCCTTTAAAAGTAAAATTAAATTCAATCATAAAATACCCCCCCCTTTCTCTATTGTTTTTTAGAAATTTTTCTTTCTCTTATAGAAGGAATTTGGAGTTCTTCTCTATATTTAGTTACAGTGCGTCTTGCAATATTAATTCCATATTTTTCTTTTAATATTTTAGATATAGCACTATCACTTAAAGGCTTTGATGGATTTTCTCCATTTATAATTTCTCTTATATAATCTTTAATAGCTTTTGCTGATAATTCTTCTCCTTCTTTACTTTTATAACCTATAGAAAAGAAAAATTTTAAAGGAAATAATCCTTTGGGAGTTTGAACATATTTTTGATTTATAATTCTACTAATAGTTGATTCATGTAAATGAACTTCCTCTGCAACATCTTTTAAAGTTAAAGGCTTTAAAAATTTTATTCCCTTCTCCAAAAATTCTTTTTGATATTTTAAAATAGCTTCTCCAACCTTATAAAGATTGGAATATCTACTATCTAAAGCTTTCAAAAGATCTTCAGCATCTTTAAGTTTTTGTTTAAGAAATTTTTTAACTTCAGGATTATTACCAAAATCTTTTTTCTTTTTTAAAAAATTCTTATAATAATTATTCAATCTAATTATAAATGGACCCTCCTTTACCACTTCCACTTTCCATTCATTTTCTTCCTTATAAAAAATTAAATCAGGTTCTATATAGAGAGTGTTTACATCAAAATAGTTTCTTGCAGGGTAAGGTTCTAATTGTTTAATTACTTCTAAAGCACTTTCAATTTCTTTTTCATTATATCCATATAAATTTTTGAAATAATCTATACCCTTGGGTATTTCTTCTAAATGTTTTTCTACTAAAATATAAGGTATGGAACTTTTATCATAACCTATAAATTCAAGTTGAGTAAGCAAACACTCTTTTAAATTCAGGGAAGCAACTCCTACAGGATCAAGAAATTTTATAACATTTCTTATTTTTTCTACTTTTTCCAGAGAAACATTAAACTCTTTTGCAATTTCTTCTAAAGATATTCCTAAATAACCTTTATCATCTAAATTCCCAATAATATAATAGGCTATATCTTTTTCTAAAGGTGTAAGTTCTTTTAAGTTAATCTGCCATAGAAGATAATCTGTAAGTTTTTCTTCAGCTTTAAGTGTTTTTTCCCAACTCCATTCTTCTTCGGGTTCCTCTTTACTAAAATAAAATCTTTTCTCTATCAGTTCTTCCTCAAAGTTAACCTCTTCTTTAAGCTTAATCTCTTCAAAATGGCTTTCTTCAATATAATTATTTTCTGGAAGATCTTTATATTCGAGCTCTAAAAAGGGATTAGTTTGAACTTCTTGAAGTAAAAAATTATGTAAATCTAAAATATTTAATTGTAATACCTTTAAAACAAGCTTAAGCTGAGGTGTAAGTATTAACTGAGGTTTAAGTTTTAACTCGTTTTTTAACTCTATCATTTTTTACTTTTTACATAAAAAATTTTTCACCTAAAAATTTTTCCTTTACCAAATCATTTCCTAAAATTTCTTCAGGAGTCCCCTTTCCTATTATTTCTCCACTTGCAATTACATAACCTTTATCACAGATTTTAAGTGTATCTCTTACATTATGATCTGAAATTAATATACCTATTTTCTCATTTTTTAGGGTTTCAAGAATATCTTTTAGCTGTGCTACACCAATTGGATCTATGCCTGCAAAGGGTTCATCTAAAAGTATAAATTGTGGTTCAATTAAAAGGGCCCTTACTATTTCAACTTTTCTTTTTTGTCCTCCTGAAAGAGTATAAGTTTTTTGATTTAATATATCCTTAAGACCAAACAATTCTATATAATATTCAAGTTTTTCTTTTATTCTTTTTATTTTTAGATTATTTTTAAATCTTTCTAACACAATTTTGAAATTTTCAGCTACTGTAAGTTTTCTAAATACTGAAGATTCTTGAGGCAAATAGATTATACCCTTTTTTGCTCTTTCAGCTACATCTAAATGAGTAATAGGTTCTTCCCCAAGGATAATTTGACCATTATCTGGTTTTAAGAAGCCTGCAATAATATAAAAGCAAGTAGTTTTACCTGCTCCATTAGGACCTAAAAGTCCCACAATCTCACCTTGCTTAATTTGTAAAGATACATCTTTAACTACTAACCTTTTCTTAAAAGATTTTCTTAAATTTTCAGCTTTTAGCATAAATTTCTCAATTTATTCAAGATATACACGAGCCCTTACTCTACCTTGATCTTTAGCTAAAACTTCACTTTTATTTTCATTAAAATATATTACTATAATGTCTCCTTCTACTAAATTTTTATCATGCCAAACTTTAGGTGTTTCTTCTAGTACTAATTTTTCTTGATTTCTAAAATAAACTGCTTTTCCGGCATAGGCTTTCCATTTTCCTTTTTCTATAATAACTTTCCCTAAAGCAATAACTTTACTAATTTCTTTTTTACCTTGTTGATTAGTAGTATAATATACATACATTTGATCACACCAAACCTTTAAATCCCCTTTAACCCCAAAGACCTTTCCTGTAAATACAACTACTCCCTCACTTTCAAATACTTGCATTTTATCTGAAATTATATTTATTTCGGAACTATATAAAGTTGGAACTAACATTAATAAGAGAAAAAAAACTATTGTAGATAAAAGTTTTAATATTTTCATAGTGGCTTTTTCTCTTTAACTTAATTTTAATATAATCCATATTTTAGTTTAAACAAGCTGAAATTAATGAAAGATCAAGAGAATATTGATAAATTATTGATTTTAGATTAGTGGATTTTTTTGAATTAAAAATAAAAAAGGGGGCTTTAAAAAGCCCCCTTTTATTTTAGTTCTTTAAAATTCTCCGCCAGGTGGCATAGATGGACCTTTTTCATCTTTCTTAGGTTTCTCAGCAACCATTGCCTCAGTAGTTAAGAGTAATCCAGCAATAGATGCTGCATTTTGTAAAGCACAACGGCTTACTTTCTTAGGATCTATTATACCTGCAGCAACAAGATCTTTAAATTCTCCTGTTTCTGCATCAAATCCAATAGAACCTTTTTCATTTTTCACTTTTTCTACTATAATAGATCCCTGGACAGGTACCTACAAAACTTATTGGAAATGATGCTTTCCAAGAAGTTGATACTACGGGAATAACAAGACCTATTACTAAACATAATTTTTTAGTTAAAAGAATTGAAGATTTACCAAGAATTTTAAAGGCTGCTTTCTATATTGCAAGTACTGGAAGACCTGGACCTGTAGTTGTTGATTTGCCTAAGGATATTCAACAAGCCAAGGGAGAATTTGATTATCCAGAAGAAATAAATTTAAGAAGCTATAATCCTGTTTATGATCCACATATTAAACAAGTAGAAAAAGCATATTCCCTTCTTGAACAGGCTGAAAGACCAGTTTTGCTTCTTGGAGGTGGTGTTATCTCTTCTGGTGCTTCTAATGAGGCAATTAGATTAGCAGAAACTTTAAATCTCCCTGTTACTATGACTCTTATGGGATTAGGTTCATTTCCTGGTGATCATGAACAATCCCTTGGAATGCTTGGTATGCATGGTACTTATTATGCTAATATGGCTGTAGCTAATTGTGATGTTTTATTGGCTGTTGGGGCAAGATTTGATGATCGTGTAACAGGTAGAGTAGATGCTTTTGCTCCCGGAGCTAAAATTATCCATATTGATATAGATCCTGCCTCTATTCAAAAAAATGTTAAAGTCCATGTACCTATAGTTGCTGACTGTAAAAGAGCATTAACATGTCTTTTAAATATTATAAAAACCGCTGGTAAACCTAAAAATTATTGGAAAGAAAGGTTTAAAGATTGGTGGGAACAAATTGAGATATGGAGAAAAAGATATCCTTTATCTTATAAAAATGATCCTAATTATATAAAACCTCAATTTGTAATAGAAAAACTCTATGAATTAACAAAAGGTGAAGCAATTATTGCTACCGAAGTTGGACAAAATCAGATGTGGACTGCTCAATATTATAAATTTAAATATCCAAGAACTCTTATCACCTCTGGTGGTTTAGGAACCATGGGATTTGGATTCCCAGCAGCAATTGGAGCTAAAATGGGAAATCCTGATAAATTAGTAATAGATATTGCAGGAGATGGGTCTATTCAGATGAATATTCAAGAATTAGCAACTGCTATGGAACAAAGATTACCTATTAAGATAATTATTCTCAATAATGGATATTTGGGAATGGTAAGACAATGGCAAGAATTGTTTTACGGAAAAAGATATTCCCATGTAAAATTTCATGTATTACCAGATTTTGTTAAATTAGCTGAGGCTTATGGAGCAGTGGGAATGAAAATAACTAAACCACAAGAAGTTGAACCAGCTCTAAAAAAAATTTTAAATATGGATACTTTAGCAATATTAGATGTTCACATTGCTCCAGAAGAAGATGTTTTCCCTATGGTTCCTGCAGGAAAAGCAACCACTGAAATGATCTTAGTATAGATATAAGAGGAGGTAAAAAGCATGGAAGAAAAAAGACATACTCTTTCAGTTTTAGTAGAAAATACTCCAGGTGCTTTGGCAAGGATTGCTGGTCTTTTTAGTGGAAGAGGGTTTAATATTGATAGTCTTTGTGTTGCTGAAACATTAGACCCTACCCTTTCTCATTTAACTTTAGTAACCCATGGAGATGAATTTATTATTGAACAAATTATAAAACAATTAAGAAGACTTATAGATGTATATAAAGTAGTAAATGTTACAGAAGAAAAAGACTATGTAGAAAGAGAAATGGCCTTAATAAAAGTAAGGGCAGAAAAAGATTATAGAGAAGAAATTTTTAGAATATGTGAAATTTTTAGATGTAAAATCGTAGATGTAAGTCCACGAAGCTATATAATTGAAGTCACAGGGGATAGGGAAAAACTCCAAGCAGTAATAGAACTTTTAAAACCAATAGGAATTAAAGAAATTGCAAGAACTGGGATCATAGCTATGAGAAGAGAAAAGAAAAGTTCATAAATTTTTTTTCTTAATTTTCATCTTGATTTTTCCCTTTAACAAGTTATAAATGTCTTTTAACTTTTCTAAATCAAAAGGGGAGGATTTTTATGATAAGATTAGATATTAATAAAGAGGATCTATCAAAAGAAGAATTACAAGCTTTGGAAGATGCTTTTAAAAGGTGTGCAAGAAGAATTATATTAGCTACTACTTTAGCAGGTAGTGGACATCCAGGTGGTTCTCTTTCATCTTTAAGTATGCTTTTAGTTATATATGGGATTGCAAAAGTTGATCCTAAAAATCCAAGAGCTGAAAATAGAGATAGAATCGTTATAAGTCATGGACATATCAGTCCAGGAGTGTATAGTGTTCTTTGTGAATATGGTTTTTTCCCTGAAGAGCCTTTTTTAATGGAATTTAGAAGGGCTGGATCTGCTTTTGCTGGACATGTAGAACAGGCAGTTCCTGGAGTAGAGTGGAATACCGGAAACTTAGGGCAAGGACTTTCAGCTGCCTGTGGAATGGCTAAAGCTATTAAATTAAAAGGGCTTAATAATAAAGTTTTTTGTTTGATGGGAGATGGTGAGCAACAAAAAGGGCAGGTTATTGAAGCAAGACGTTGGGCTGTAAAATTTGGATTAGATAATTTGATTGTTTTAATTGATTATAACAAACTTCAAATTGGCGGTGATATATCAAAAGTAATGCCCCAAAAAATTAAGGAAGAAATATTGGCAACTGCTTGGAATGTAATAGAAATAGATGGACATAATTATTCTGAAATATTTAAAGCTTTGAAAAAAGTATTAAATAAAGAGGTAGAGAGCCCCGAAAATCCAACTGCTATTTTAGCTCATACTACAATGGGAAAAGGTATTTCCTTTATGGAAAACGATCCAAAATGGCATGGAATGGCTCTTCCAGAAGATTTGGCAAAAAAAGCTTTAGAAGAATTAGGATTTGACCCTAAGGAATTAGATATTCTTAAAGAAAAAAGAAAAAATTGGATAGTTTCTTTTCCTCATCAACCACATGATCCTCTTCCAGTTAAAATAGAAATTCCAGAACCAACTATCTATTCTTCTGAAACTAAAACTGATTGTAGAAGTGCATACGGAAATGCACTTGCAAAGTTAGCAGAAAAAAACAATCTTCCTGGCAAACCTCCCAAAATTTTAGGACTAACCTGTGATTTAGAAAGCTCTGTAAAAATGGGAGGATTTAAAAAAATTTCTCCTTCAGCTTTCTTTGAATCTGGCATTCAAGAACATCATACTGCTTCGGTATCTGGAGCTCTTTCTAAAGAGGGATTTTTAGTATTTTTCTCAACCTTTGGTGTCTTCGCAATTGATGAAGTTTATAATCAAATGAGATTGAATTCTCTTAATAAAACTGCTTTGAAGGTTGTATCTACACATTTAGGAGCTGATGTAGGAGAAGACGGTCCTACTCATCAATGCATAGATTATTTAGGAATTTTATTTAATCTTCCAGATTTTGAAATATATATACCTGCAGATCCCAATCAAACAGATCATATAATAAGGTTTGTTGCTAAAAGACCCGGAAACGTTTTTGTTGGTATGGGAAGATCAAAAGTTCCTATTATAACTAAAGAAGATAATACACCTTATTTTGATGAAAATTATAAGTTTGTTCCAGGAAAAGCTGATTGGATAAG
>Ga0078972_1016750_pt1 | contig 10739 bp, 6 predicted proteins | sample YelNatPaOPGAMG01_FD_67568 | JGI IMG/M metagenome (GOLD analysis project Ga0078972, IMG submission 67568) | Hot spring thermophilic microbial communities from Obsidian Pool, Yellowstone National Park, USA - OP-RAMG-01 (SPADES assembly) (version 2) | ecosystem: Environmental > Aquatic > Thermal...
CTCGATCCGGCAGGTGATCCTGTCGCCCTCCTGGTACTCCCCGGCCAGCACCTTCCGCGCCAGGCTGTTCTCGATCTCCCGCTGGATCAGCCGTCGCAGCGGCCTTGCGCCGTAATCCCGGTCGAAGCCATGCTCCACCAGCCAGTCCCTGGCGGCCTCTGTCAGCTCCAACGTCATGGATCGCTCGGCCAGCCTCTCGCGCAGGTCGCGCAACATCTTCTCCACGATCTGCTCCAGGTGCTCCCGGCCCAGGCTGTGGAAGACGATGATCTCGTCTATCCTGTTCAGGAACTCCGGCCGGAAGGCGCGCTTCAGGGCGCCCAGCAGCTCCGACTTGACCCTGGCCTCGTGGCCGGAGTAGTCGTCCCCCGGGCTGTGGACTGGGAACCCCAGCTGGCCGTTCCGCATCACCACGCTGCCCGTCCCCACGTTGGAGGTCATGATCAGGACGGTGTTGCGGAAGTCGACCGTCCGGCCCTGCCCGTCCGTCAGCCGCCCGTCCTCCAGGATCTGGAGCAGGGCGTTGAAGACGTCCGGGTGCGCCTTCTCGATCTCGTCGAAGAGCACCACCTGGTAGGGCCGGCGCCTCACAGCCTCGGTGAGCTGCCCTCCCTGGTCGTAGCCCACGTAGCCGGGGGGTGCCCCGAACAGCCTGGACACGGTGTGTGGCTCCATGTACTCGCTCATGTCCAGACGGAGCAGCGCGTCCTCCTCGTCGAAGAGGAACTCCGCCAGCGCCCTGGCCAGCTCGGTCTTCCCGACCCCAGTCGGACCCAGGAACAGGAAGGACCCGATGGGACGCCTGGGGTCGGCCAGGCCGGACCTAGATCGGCGGATGGCGTCCGCCACGGCCACGATGGCCTCATCCTGGCCCACCACGCGCTCGTGCAGCGCCTCTTCCAGGTGGAGCAGCTTCTCCGCCTCCTCGGCATAGATCTGCGAGGCCGGGATGCCGGTCCAGCCGGCGACTACCTCGGCCACGTCGCGCGCCGTCACCGAGACGCCCTCCTGAGAGGTCCCGGAGACCATCGAGTCGGCGTCCTTCTCCAGGGCCAGCCTCTCCTGTCGGGCCCGCGCCGCGCGCTCGTAGTCGCGCGCCTGCCAGGCGTCCTCTTCCTCCTGCAGCAGTGCGCGGATCCTGTCCCGAAGCTCCCGCTCCTCCGGGCTCATCTCCGCGGCGAAGCGGCGCAGTCGCACCTTGCTGGCGGCCTCGTCCATCAGGTCGATGGCCTTGTCAGGCAGGTATCGCTCCGTCAGGTACCGGTCGGAGAGCTTGACGGCTGCCTCCAGCGCCTCGTCCTCGATCTTGAGGCCATGATGCTGCTCGTAGCGCTCCCTGAGTCCCTGAAGGATCGCCAGGGTCTCCTCGGGATCTGGCTCCTCCACGTAGATGGGGGCGAAGCGCCGCTCCAGGGCCGGGTCCTGCTCCACATGCTCGCGGTACTCGTCCAGGGTGGTGGCTCCCACCACATGCAGCTCGCCCCGGCTGAGGGCGGGCTTCATCAGATTGGCGGCGTCCAGGGCCCCCTCTGCCGAGCCCGCGCCCACCAGTGTGTGCATCTCATCGATGAAGACGATGATCTCCCCCTTGCGGCGGATGATCTCATCCATCACGCCCTTGAGGCGCTCCTCGAACTCGCCCCTGTACTTGGCGCCGGCCAGCATGGAGCCCATGTCGAGGGCCACGACCCGCTTGCCCTGGAGCGGCTCCGGGACCTCGCCGGAGGCGATGCGCTGGGCCAGCCCCTCCACGATGGCCGTCTTCCCCACACCGGGCTCGCCGATCAGGACCGGGTTGTTCTTCGTTCGTCTGACCAGTACCTCCATCACCCGGAGGATCTCCTCCTCCCGGCCGATGACGGGGTCCAACAGCCCCTCCCTGGCCATCTGGGTCAGGTCGCGACTGTACCTGTCCAGGATGCTGCTCCTGGTCCCGGCACTCGGCTCGTTCACCCTATCACCTCCGCGGATGGACTCGAATGCCCTGCCCAGGCTCTCCGGGGTGACGCCATGGCTTCTGAGGGCCTCGGCGGCGACTCCCTGCCGCTGCGCCACCAGGGCTGCCAGCAGGTGCTCCACCCCGATGAGCTGGTCGCCGCGGCTGTTGGCGGCGGCCATGGCCCCCTCCACCACCACACGGCTGCGGTCGGTGAAGTAGAGTTGAGGGCTGCCGGTGGAGCCGCTGAGCAGCTTGGGCTGCCGCTCCAGCCACCCTCGGAGCTGCTGCTGGAGGGACTGGACGTCCACCCCCAGCTGATGGAAGAGCTGAGCGGCGAGTCCGCCCGGCTGCTCGATCATGGCCAGCAGCAGGTGCTCTGGCTCGACGGCCTGGTGGCGGAGCTGGACGAGCAGCCGCTGGGCACCCGCCAGCACCTCTTGCGCCTGCTGAGAGAATCGTTCGATCGGTATCATGGTAGTCTCCCACCGGGTGGCGCCCGGCGGGCCCGACGGTCGCACCGAAGCACCAACCCTGACAATGAGCTTGTCAGCTTTGGTGATATTATAGGCGCAAAGCTGGAAAATGTCTAGACCCGGCCCGCTTGTGCGGGTCAATGACTTGGGGCTCCCCACTCTCGGTTTCTCAAGTGAGGAGCCCCAAGCGAAAGGCTTGTGCCGTGGGGGCATCAGCCTGGTTCTGGTTGACTACGCGGCCACGGCCAGCTCCTTCGCCTTGGCCACGGCGCCGGTGGCATCGGGGGCGTAGAAGTCGGCCCCGATCTCGTCGGCGAACCGCTGCGTCACGGGCGCCCCGCCCACGCCCACCTTCACCTGATCCCGCAATCCGGCCGCCTTCAGCGCCTCTATCGTGTCCCGCATGGACAGCATCGTCGTCGTCAGCAGCGCGCTCATCATCACGAACCGCGGCCTCTCCCGCTCCACCGCCTCCACGAACCTGGCCGGCTTCACGTCCGCCCCGAGGTCCACCACCTCGAAGCCCCCGCCCTGGAGCATCATCCCCACCAGGTTCTTCCCTATGTCGTGCAGGTCCCCCTTCACCGTCCCGATCACCACCTTGCCTCGGCTCCGGCTCTCCCCGCGCGCCAGCAGCGGCTTCAGCAGCGCCAGCCCCGCCTGCATCGCCCTCGCCGCGATCAGCATCTCCGGGATGTAGTACTCCTGCCGGCTGAACTTCTCCCCCACCACGTCCATGGCCGGGATCAGCGCCGAGTCCAGGATCTCCCCGGGCGCCAGCCCCTCATCCAGCGCCCTCTGCACCAGCTCCTTCACCCGACCGGCGTCCCCCTCGATCACCGACGCTTTCAACGCCTCATAATCCGCCATCCTGTCCTCCAACGACCATATCAGCGCTCCGCGCAGGCGGCCCACTCCGCCTCCACCCCGCGCCTCGTTACCCATTCTCGCAACATCGCGGCCGACGCGACCCACTACCTCGCCAGCGACTCCAGGTCCACCCCGTACCGAGCTGCCTGCCCTAGCAACCTCTTCCACGAGACATCGGGGAGCGGGATCCCCTCCGCCAGCCGCCGCTCCCGGGACCGGATCTCCGGCTCCCCGGGCAGCAGGACCTCATCGAAGCCGGGGGCAGGGGGCACCGCCTTGATGCGGCGAAGGGCAGCGTCGGCGGCCTCCTTGTACCCGGACAGGGGGCGGAAGAGCCCTGGGTCCATGGCCAGAAAGAGCGAGCCGGACCTGGTGTAGACCCCTCCCCCCAGCCGCTCGTCGGTGCAGAGGTCGCCGCCGGTGAGCGCCTGCCCCAGCAGCTCGCACACCACCGCCAGCCCGTATCCCTTGTGGCCGCCAAAGGTGGTGAGCACCCCGCCGTCGTAGAAGTCCTCGGGGTTGGTGGAGGGCCTGCCATCCTTGTCCAGTATGCAGTTGGGCGGGAGCTGTGCCCCCTTGGCCCTGGCCAGGGAGATCTTGCCGCCGGCCACGGCGCTGGTAGCGAAGTCCACCATGGCCCCCGGCGTCTCGCCCCCCGGCACCCCGAAGGATATGGGGTTGGTGCCAAAGGCAGCCTTGGCCCCGCCGTAGGGCGCCACCCCGGCCCCAGCCGAGCCGCCGACCCCGCCGAAGCCCCCGGCCAGCACCATCCCAATCATCCCCGCCCTCTGCGCCATCTCCGAGTACTCGCCCAGACGACCGATGTGGTAGGCGTTGAAGAGGCCGGCCACCGCCACCCCCTGGGATCTGGCCTGGGAGATCGCCCTCCGCATGCACAGGTCGGCCCCCACCTGGCCGAAGGTCCAGGCGCCATCGACGTGGCTGAAGCAGGGCCCCTCCCGTACTACCCTCGGCTCGGCCGCCGGGTCCAGGTGCCCCGCCTCGATGGCGTCCAGGTATTGGATGATCCGGATCACCCCATGGGAATCGTGTCCCGCCAGACTGGCATCCACCAGAGACTCGGCCACCCTGGTAGCGTTCGCCTCAGACGCCCCAGCCGCCAGGAATAGACGCCTGGCGACCTCGCGCCATGCCTCCGCACCAAGCACAACCATCTCGGAAACCCCCTTTGGAGCATGGTGATGGAACTACCTGGAGGGCGCGCTGGCTTCCAAATATACAGCATATCCCGCCGGAAGTCTCACCCCTCATCGGCACCACTCCGCATCCGTCGGACGGCAGCCTGCCCCCGAGGCGGAGGCTTGACCATGCCCGTGTCTGCCGATATCCTGCCCATCAGTACAAGGCATGTGGATGTAGTGCCCTTCGATCGCGGCACGGGATATCTGGCCCGAAAGCTGCACTCCTCGCTGCAACAGGTTGATCCACAGGCGTCAGCCAGCATCGCCCCACCTAGGCCGGATGGGGCGGCGAAAGCAGGGTCGGGTAGCAGCCTGGTGGGCCAGCCCATACCGTCGACGCCACTCTCGGCCTGGGGCGAATCCGTTTGGGTGCACCTTCAACATGCGGCCAGCACATAGGGTCGAGGAAAGGGAGCGATTGAGGTGAGCGATAGAGCGAGGCGAACCATCCTCGGAAACGGCCTGACCGTCATCACCAAGGAGATGCGGCTTCTGCCCATCACCAGCTTCTGGGTCTGGTACCGAGTGGGCAGCCGGAACGAGTCCGCCGGCACCACCGGAATCTCCCACTGGGTCGAGCACATGATGTTCCAGGGCACCCCGTCCATCGGCAAGGGGGAGATATTCCGCATGGTATCCGCCAACGGCGGCATGCTCAATGGCTTCACCTGGCTGGACTACACCGCCTACTTCGAGACGCTCCCCAGCCACAGGCTCGATCTGGCCATCTCCATCGAGTCGGACCGCATGGTCAACTCCCTCTTCCTTCCTGATGAGGTGGAGCGCGAGCGCACCGTCATCATCTCCGAGCGTGAGGGGTCCGAGAACAACCCATCCTTTCTCCTGGGCGAGGAGATAGGAGCCACGGCCTTCATGGCCCACCCCTACGGTCACAGCGTTATAGGATGGAAGTCCGACCTCCAGTCCATGACCAGGGACGACCTGTACGACCACTACCGGACCTACTACTCCCCCAACAACGCCATCGTGGTCGCTGTGGGCGACTTCGACACGGACCACCTGCTCCGGCAGATCGACGAGAGGTTCGGGCAGATCCCCTCAGGGCCACCAGTCCCGCCGGTCCGCACCTCTGAGCCGCCGCAGCGGGGTGAGCGGCGCATAACCATGCGCTACCCTGCCGGCGCGCCCCAGTTCGATGTGGCCTACCACGCCCCGGCCGTCTCCGACCCGGACGTGTTCCCCATGCTGGTGCTGGACGCGGTCCTCTCCGGAGGAAAGCCCATGGGGATGTTCGGCTCCAGGGGTGCCAGGATGGGCCGCAGCTCGCGACTCTACCGCGCACTGGTGGATGCTGGCCTCGCCAGCAGCGCCAGCTCCTCCTTCGCCCTGACGAGGGACCCCTATCTCTTCGAGATCGAGGTGACCCCCAGGCCGGACGTCTCGTTGCAGCAGGTGGAAGAGGTGGTGTTCCGAGAGGTGGAGCGGATCCAGGCAGATGGCGTGGAGCGCGACGAGATGGATAGAGCGCTGAAGCAGGTGCGCGCCCAGCTGGTCTACGGGTCCGAGTCGGTGACCGACCAGGGCTACTGGCTCGGCGCCATGGAGGCCATCGACAGCTTCGAGAGCTACGAGCGGCTCCTGGAACGGCTGACTGCGGTGGCCCCCGAGGACGTACAGCGGGTGGCCGGACGCTATCTGACGGAGACGAACCGCACTGTGGGATGGCTTATCCCCACACAGACCGCAGGTTCATCCCAGGCGGCGGCCGCGACCGTTGCAGTGGCCCGGCCCTTCTACTACCGCGCTCCTCGGGGCGACGACCCCCAGGACCCGCTCGCGGCCTCGGACCGGCTGGTGGCAGAAGCTGGGGGCGGGGCTCCAGCGGCCCGGGTCCGCCTCGCCATCGACCGAAGGGAGATGGGGAACGGGCCGGTGGTGCTGACCACCCGGTACGCCAACAGCCCTCAGGTGGTGGTGAGGGCCAGCGTCCTGGCGGGCAGCGTGTTCGACCCCGCGGACAAGGTTGGCCTGGCCAGGTTCACCGGCCCAATGGTGATCCGCGGGACCCGGGAGCGCGGCTTCCAGGCCATCAGCGAGGAGACCGACCGCCTGGGGATGGCCCTGAACGTGGAGACTGGCCGGCTCACCTCGCAGGTGAGCATCCGCTGTCTCAAGGAGGACCTGCCGCGCGCCATGGAGATCCTGGCCGAGGTGCTGCGCGGGCCCTCCTTCCCGGCAGAGGAGGTGGAGAAGCTGCGGGCACAGATCATCACGGCCCTCCGGGAGCAGGAGACCATGCCACGGGTTGTGGCGGAGCGCCGCTTCCTGGAAGAGATCTACCCGCCGGGGCACCCCTATCGCCTCTGGCCCTCCGGAACCGTGGAGAGCGTCGCCGGCATCAGCCGAGATGACCTCCTGTCCTTCTACCAACGCCACTTCCGCCCCGACCAGCTGACCCTGGCTGTGGTGGGTGACCTGTCGCCCGAGGAGGCCCTCGACCAGGCCCACAGGGTCCTAGGGGACTGGCAGGCGGAGGGCGAGAAGCCCCCTATGGAGATCCCAGCGGTGGGCCTGCCACCTGCTTCGGTGCGCGAGGTGGAGGTCCCGGGAAAGTTCCAGTCCGAGCTGGTCATGGGCCTTCCGGCCCTTTCGCGTCTGGACCCTGACTATTATGCCCTGCGCCTCGGCAACCTGATCCTTGGCGAGCTGGGCCTCGCGGGCCGTCTGGGAGCGGTCATCCGCGACCAGATGGGGCTGGCCTACCACGTCTCCAGCGAGCTCCAGGCCTCCATCGGGCCCTCTCCGTGGGCGGTGAGAGCGGGGGTGAACCCCGCCAATGTGGACAGGGCCATCGACGCCGCACGCCGCGAGATCGAGCGGTGGAGGGAAGAGCTGGTGACCGATGAGGAGCTGGGAGACGGCAAGAGCTTCCTGATCGGCAGCCTGCCACTTGCGCTGGAGGCCAGCGACGGCCTCGCCCACATGCTCCTGGATATCGAGTTCTACCGATTGGGGCTCGATTACCTGGATCGCTACCCTCGCTTGATAGCTTCCATAACCAGTGAGCAGATCCGCGATGCAGTGCGGAAATGGATCCATCCGGATCATCTTGTTACGGTGGTGGCGGGGCCCAAACGGCATTAGCATTTTCTTAACACAATCCCAACGCCGTTGTGATATAGTTCCGACGCTATTCTTATAGCCCCACCATACAAAGAACCGTGAGGGGCAGCCGCTTCGGCTGCCTTTCCACGGTGTCGTCGCCCGCCTGGGGCCAGTTATCGCACCCTTACCGCTCACCATCGGTACTGCTAGGTAGAACAGCATGGAAGACAATCTGGGAGGTATCACGCGGTGAAGAGGATCCTATCCAAGCTGTTGCTCACGTCGTTGGTGGCCGTGGCAGCCCTGTCGGCCGGCGCGGCAAGCCTGCCGAGCGTGGCGTCGGCACAGACCCCCGAGATCTACCTGTCCACCCCCGTGACCGGGGCGTACGTGGAGAGGGGGAAGCAGGTGACCTTCAGCATCGACGTGAACAACAAAGGGAGCGTCGGAAGAAACGTTGACCTGGCCATAACCAAGGCCCCCGACGGCTGGAACCCCATTCTCAAGGATCGTGGGTTTGTTGTCCGGTCCGTCTGGGTGGATGCCGGCAAGTCCGAGAGCGTGGACCTGCAGATGACGGCCCCGGCGACGGCGCAGGGGGACAACGAGTTCGTGGTGAAGGCGACCAGCGGCGGGGTGGAGTCGACCCTCAGGCTGCTGGTGGGGGTGAAGGAGCAGACCGCGCAGGCCAGCGCCCTGGTGGTGCAGTACCCCACCCTGACGGGCAAGGCCGGAAGCCAGTTCGGGTTCAAGGCGGAGCTTCGGAACAACTCCGAGGCCGATAGGACCTACGGCCTCAGCTTCAAGGCGCCCGACGGCTGGGACGTGGTCTTCAAGCCCTCTTACGAGGACAAGCAGATCTCCAGCGTGCAGGTGAAGTCCGGCAGCTCCCAGAGCCTGGATGTCAACGTGACACCTCCGGCCAGGGTGCAGGCGGGCGACTACCCCATCACCATCACGGCGTCGTCGGCCACGGACAAGACATCCGCCGACCTGAAGGTCACCATCACAGGCACCTACCAGATGAGCATGTCCACTCGAGGTGACCTCTTCAACACCTCCGCCACCGCCGGGTCGGAGAGCCCCTTCTACATCACCATCACCAACACCGGGTCCGCCACCCTGCAGAACGTCAGCCTCTCCTCCAGCAAGCCGGAGGGGTGGGAGGTGACATTCAAGCCGGACAAGATAGACCAGCTGGATCCGGGCGCGCAGCGCGAGGTGGCGATGATGATCAAGCCCTCGGCCAAGGCGATCGCGGGCGACTACATGCTGAACGTCACCGCCTCCCATCCTCAGGTCTCCATCAACAGGGATATACGCGTCAGCGTGGAGACCCCGACCCTGTGGGGATGGGTCGGCGTGGGGATCCTAGTGATCGTGATCGGCGGGCTGATGGGCCTCTTCATGAAGCTGGGCCGGAGATAGCCACATGGACGAGCGGTCGCGGATTGCCATCGAGACCGTCGACCTCACCAAGAAGTACGGCGAGCTGACGGCGGTCAACAAGCTGAATCTCCGCATTTCGGAGGGGGAGATCTTCGGCCTGCTCGGCCCCAACGGCGCTGGGAAGACCACCACCATCCTGATGTTGCTGGGGCTGACGGAGCCCACCTCCGGAAAAGCCCGTGTCTTCGGCCACGACTCCACCCGCGAGCCGCTGGCCGTCAAGCGGATAGTCGGGTACCTTCCAGACAACGTGGGCTTCTATGAGGATCTGACGGCGAGGGAGAACCTGCTCTACACGGCGGACCTCAACGGGATACCGAAGAATGTGGCTCTCCCCCGCATCGACGAGCTGCTCCTCCGCGTCGGCCTACTGGATGTGGCCGACAAGGAGGTGGGCAAGTTCTCGCGAGGCATGCGGCAGCGTCTAGGGATCGCCGACGTGCTGGTGAAGCAGCCGCGAGTAGTGATCCTGGACGAGCCCACCCTCGGCATCGACCCCGACGGCGTGAAGCAGATGCTGGATCTCATCGTGCAGATGAGCAAGCAGGACAGGATAACCGTCCTGCTCTCGTCGCACCTGCTGCACCAGGTCCAGCAGATCTGCAACCGGGTCGGCATCTTCGTCAAGGGTCGGATGGTGGCCGAGGGAACCATCGAGATGCTGGGGCTCCAGATCATGGGCGGGGAGCCCATGGTGGTGGAGGTGGAGACCTCCCCCGTGACCGACGAGCTGGTGGCCGATCTCCAAAAGCTGCCGGGGGTCTCCTCGGTGGAGCGGGTGAACGGCACCCTGCTCCTCCACTGCTTCAAGGACGTGCGGGGCGACATCGCCCGGACCGTGGTGGGCTCGGGCTCCTCTCTGACTCAGCTCCGGCTGAGGGGGCACGTACTGGAGGAGATCTACCTCCGCTACTTCCGGGAGTCCTGACAGATCGATGAGGTCCGGCGCGGGAGCGAGATAAATCCTTTCTTGGGAGTGCTTGGAGATATGCCGGGACTGCTAGCGGTCTTCCGAAAGGAGATGGCCGACAACTTCGCCAGCAGGCGCTTCCTGATCATGTTCGCCCTGATCATGCTGGCCGGCCTATCCGCCACATACACGGCAGCTCAATCCATCCGGAGCAGCGTCAGCGAGAGCGACCCGTGGGGGTTCGTGTTCCTCCGGCTCTTCACCGTGTCCTCGGGGACGCTCCCCTCCTTCGTCGCCTTCGTCGGCTTCCTGGGCCCGCTGGTGGGTCTGGCCATGGGGTTCGACGCCATCAACGGGGAGTACGCCCGCGGCACCCTCAGCCGGGTGCTCTCGAACCCCATCTACCGCGACTCGGTGATCAACGGGAAGTTCCTGGCAGGTGTTACGGCCCTCTCCATCCTGGCGGCGAGCACGGTCACCATAATGAGCAGCCTGGCCACAACCCTCCTCGGCTTCGGCCCGGGAATCGAAGACCTGCTCAGAATAACCCTCATAGCCGGGCTCACCATCCTCTACCTGGCCTTCTGGCTGGGGCTAGGCCTCCTATTCTCCACCGTGACGAAGAAGACCTCAACCTCCATACTGATGTCAATAGCTACCTGGCTCCTCTGCTCCGTCATGATCTCCATCATAGCCGCCCTGATAGCCAACGTGGTCGCCCCCATTCCGATGCCGACCGGGGCCGGAATCAACACCACAAGGCAGCTCTTCGAGTCACCCGAGTACAGGGAGCTCCTCCAGAGGAGGTTCACCATCCAGACGAGCATCCA
>Ga0078972_1016751_pt1 | contig 10739 bp, 9 predicted proteins | sample YelNatPaOPGAMG01_FD_67568 | JGI IMG/M metagenome (GOLD analysis project Ga0078972, IMG submission 67568) | Hot spring thermophilic microbial communities from Obsidian Pool, Yellowstone National Park, USA - OP-RAMG-01 (SPADES assembly) (version 2) | ecosystem: Environmental > Aquatic > Thermal...
GACGCCTCCTGATGCAATTTGAAAAAGACCCTCTTTCTTTCATCCGTTCTTATTTACCACAAGATTTAACTTCAAAATTTTATCTGATGATCGATGAATTTCAATATGCGCAAGAGGGAGGACAAAAACTGAAATTAATTTATGATACTATTTCTAACATAAAAATAATTATTACCGGCTCATCCTCTTTAGAGATAAAAGCAAAGGTAGGCAAATTTATGGTAGGCAGGATGTTAAATTTTTATCTTTATCCTTTTAACTTTAAAGAGTATTTGCGTGCTATCAATCCGAGGTTGGAAAGGGTATATACACAGAATAATGAAAAGCTCCTTGCCTGGATATCCGCAAGGAAGAAATTTAAGATAAGATCAGGTAGAGACCTTTTCTGTGAAGAATTAAACCAGTTATATGAAGATTTCTGTATCTGGGGAGGCTATCCCGCAGTGGTATTGGCAAAAACTGAAATTGAGCGCAAAAAACTTTTGGGAGATATTTATAATAGTTATATATTAAAGGATATAAAAACGCTTTTAGAATTAACCACTGAAAAGAACCTTTTTTTACTTTCTCAATATTTGGCTACCCAAATCGGTAATATTATTGTTTATCAAAACTTAAGTCAGGCTTCAGGTCTTGATTACCGGAAGTTAAAAAGCCATCTGAATATTTTGGAAGAAACCTTTATCTGTAAAGAGATAAGACCGTTTTTTAAGAATAGGCAAAAGGAGCTTTCCAAAAACCCAAAAATATTTTTTCTCGATTTAGGTTTTAGAAATAGTCTTTTAGAGAATACTAACCGTTTAGATAAACGTTCAGATAGTGGGGCGATTATTGAAAATGTCTGTTTCGTTAGACTTAATGAATTATTTGGAGGGATAAATAAAATAAATTTCTGGCGCACAAAAGCGGGGGCAGAGGTTGATTTTATACTTTTTCTTAAAGAAAATCTCATACCCATCGAGGTCAAATATAGCAGTTTTAATACAGAAAAGATAGATAGGAGTTTTTTAAGTTTTATTACCACTTTTCAACCAAAACATGGCTTAATTTTAACCAAAGATTACTGGGGTTTTATAAAAAGAAAAAACACCTCCATTTTATTTGCCCCTGTATATTATTTTTAGTTAGTGATTTAGATTAATATTCTCTTGACAAAGATAAAAATATATGGTAATCTATAAAAAATAGATAACCCTTTAAACTGCTCCGGAGAGGGCAGAAAGGAAATTATGGATTATTTAAAAATAAAAAATTTAAACCCAACCCTTTAAGAGGTTGGGATTTTTTTTATGCAAAGAAGATGAGAGAGAAGGCTAAAATTATGGATAAAGAGGCAATCCGCAGAACTTTACTGCGCCTTGCCCATGAGATTTTAGAAAGAAACAAAATAATTGAAAATTTATGTCTTGTGGGTATAAGGACAAGAGGAGTGTATCTTGCCCAAAGGCTTAAAGAGTATATTTATGAGATTGAGAAAAAAATAGTTCCTTTAGGGATATTGGATATTACCTTATACCGCGATGACCTTACCTTAATCGCGCATCAACCGGTAGTGCATAAAACGGAGATTGATTTTGATATTACGGGTAAGGATATAATTTTAGTAGATGATGTTTTATATACGGGAAGAACGATCCGTTGTGCTCTGGATGCTTTAATCGATTTTGGAAGACCTAAAACTATTCAACTGGCGGTTTTAATTGACCGGGGGCATCGGGAACTTCCTATTCGGGCTGATTATGTGGGCAAAAATATCCCTACTTCTCAAAAGGAGAGCGTTGAGGTAAGGTTAGAGGAGATAGATAAAGAAGATGCGGTTTTGATTTTAGAAAAGGATGGATAATATTAAGTGGACAAAAAAAGACCTTTTGGCGCTTTCAGAGTTAAGTAAAGAAGAGATAGAGTTGATTTTGGAAACCGCCTCCTCTTTTAAAGAGATCTCTACACGCGAAATAAAAAAAGTCCCTGCTTTAAGAGGTAAAACTGTAGTGAATCTTTTCTATGAGCCTTCTACTCGCACAAGAGTTTCTTTTGAGATCGCCGCAAAGAGATTATCTGCAGATGTGATTAATATCATTGCGGAAACCTCCAGTGTCCGAAAGGGTGAAAGTCTAATCGATACGGGGAAAAATTTAGAGGCATTAAAGATCGATATTATTGTTTTAAGGCACAACTCTTCAGGAGCAGCACATCTTTTAGCGCGCAATGTAGGGGTAAGTGTAGTCAATGCGGGAGATGGCTGGCATGAACATCCTACACAGGCACTCTTAGATATCTTTACTTTAAAAGAAAAGTTCAGCAAAATTCAAGGTCTAAATGTGACGATTATTGGAGATATTGCCCATTCAAGGGTGGCGCGCTCTAATATCTGGGGTTTAACTAAATTAGGGGCAAATGTCTGTGTCTGTGCACCGAAAGAACTTTTACCTCAAGATATTGAGAAATTAAATGTAAAAGCAACTACGGATATCGATGAGGCATTGAAAGATGCAGATTGTATAAATGTCTTAAGGATGCAGTTAGAAAGGGATGAAAGAAGCGTCTTTCCTTCTGCCTTAGAATACTTTAAACAGTATGGGATAACCCAGGAGAGAATTAATAAACTAAAAAGGAAAATTTTGATTATGCATCCCGGACCTTTAAATCGAGGAGTAGAGATTTCCAGTGAAGTTGCGGATGGAGAGAATTCTTTAATTTTAGAGCAGGTTACCAATGGGATTGCGGTGAGGATGGCGGTTTTATATCTGGTTTCACAGGCAAAATAATTATGCGCATAATTATCAAAGAAGGTTTTATAGTTGATCCGATTAATAATTTTTTAAACTATGCGGATATTTTAATTGAGGAAGAAAAAATTAAAAAAATAGAGAGAAAGATAGAAGAGCCTGCGGATTTAACTATCTTGGCTAAAGAAAAAATAGTATTATCTGGTTTGGTTGATTTACATGTTCATCTAAGACAGCCAGGAAGAGAAGATAAAGAAACTATCCTTACCGCAACCTCTGCCTCGGCAAAAGGAGGCATAACTACTCTTTTGGCGATGCCCAATACCGAACCACCTATAGATTCCGAGGAGAACTTAAGGTTATTGAAAGAAATTATTAAAAAGGATGCAAAAGTCGAAGTTTTACCTTCTTGTACCATTACTTTAAAAAGAGAGGGAAAAGAGTTAGTGGATTTTAAACGTTTAAAGGAAGAGGGGGTTTTTGTTTTTACTGATGATGGCTCATCAATAGAAGATGAAGATTTGATGCTTCAGGCAATGCTTAAGGCAAAGAAAGAAGATGTGCTTTTATTTCTTCACTGTGAAGATAAAAGTTTATCCCATAAAGGAGTGGTGAATTTAGGGATTATTTCTACGCGTTTAGGGCTAAGGGGAATCCCCAAGGAAGCGGAATATAAAAGGATAGAAAGGGATTTAAAATTAGCGCAAAAAACAGATTGCCCTATCCATATCACCCATATAAGTTGTAAAGAATCAGTAGAACTGATTGCTGAGGCAAAGAAAAAGGGGATTAGAGTTAGTTGTGATACTTGCCCCCATTATTTTTCTTTAACTGAAGATGACCTTTTAGATTTTGATACAAACAAAAAAATAAATCCTCCTTTAAGGACAAAAGAGGATGTTTTAGCTATAAAACAAGCTTTAAGGGAAGGGATAATCGATTGTATTACTTCTGACCATGCGCCCCATACTGAGCATGAAAAGGAAGTTGAATTTGAGAATGCGGAATTTGGAACGATTGGTTTGGAGACAGAATTATCCGTAGCGATTACTGAGTTGATAGAAACAAAAATAATTGATTGGAAGAAATTAGGGGAATTATTCTGTAGTAATCCCGCTAAAATTTTAAGGATAGAAAGAGGTAGTTTATCCCCCGGAAAGGATGCGAATTTAATAATTTTAGATCCCAAAAAAGAATGGGTGGTTAGAAAGGAGGATTTTTTAAGTAAGTCTAAAAATTCTGCGTTTTTAGGTAAGACATTAAAAGGTAAAGTTGAATACACTATTTATAAAGGTAAGATTATTTATGAAGATAAAAAATGAAGTTCATCTTAACTAAAGAATTGGGAAGGTTATGTAAGTGGTTAAGGATTTTGGGTTTTGATGCGGTTTATTTTAAGGAAGAAAATTTAAGTTTACTTTTATTAGAAGCATTAAGGCAGAATCGCATTATCATTACCCGCAACCAAAAGATAGGCAAAGAAAAAGCAGTCAAGGTTATAAATGTAAAAGCACAAAATTTAAAAGAGCAAATCAAACAGGTTATTGAAGAACTTAAATTGACTTTGGATAAGGAAAAGATGTTTAGTCGATGCGTGATCTGTAATTTAGAATTAGAGTATATTGAGAAAGAAAAAATAAAAGAGAAAGTTCCCGAATATGTATTTAAGACACAGGATGAATTTTATATCTGTAAAGGTTGTCAGCGCATCTATTGGCAGGGAACGCATTGGGGTAATGTCGCTAAGACTTTGGGGGAAATAGGTTATTAATATCCTTAAAACGAAAATAACGAACTCAACGGAAATGAAATTTATTGCGGATTTTCATATTCATTCAAAATACTCGCGGGCTACCAGTAGAGATATGGATTTAGCGCATATTGCGGAATGGGCGAAATTAAAAGGGATCACCTTAATGGGAACCGGCGATTTTACCCATCATTTATGGCTTGAGGAGTTAAAAAATAATTTAGAGGATTTAGGAAATGGATTATTTAAATATCAGGATATCTATTTTATTTTAACTGGAGAAATCTCTAATATCTATTCTAAAAAAGGAAAAACTTATCGAATACACAATATAATTTTTGCTCCTTCTTTTAAGACCGTAGATAAAATAAATGAAGTTTTATCAAGATATGGAAATCTATCTTCTGATGGAAGGCCTATTATAGGACTGGATGTAGCAGAAATGGCGCATATAATCTTTGATATCGATGAAAATTGTATGGTTGTACCAGCGCATTGTCTTTTACCAAATATCTTTGTGCATACATCCAAAGGACCAAAGGCTATAAAAGATATTTCAGAAAAAGATTATGTTTATACCCATAAAATGCGTTTTAAAAAAGTAGAGAAGTTATTACAAAGAGAATATCAAGGAGAGATTTTTCACATAAAACCATACTATTTTAGAGAAGGTATTAAAGTTACTCCAGAACACCCATTTTATGTGATAAAGACATTTAAAAATTGTCCTTCGAGAGGTAGTTTTTGTAACCCAAATTGCTCTCAATTAAAACGCAATGGATGCAGACGCAAGTTTTTTAATCACTATTATCCACAATGGATTCAGGCAAAAGACATTGAAATAAATGATATTATAATTTTTCCTAGATTTAATAATAAAGTTATAGATAAAAATAATATCCAAATTGATAAACTAATTTTGGGCAAATATATTTTAAAAAAAGGTAAAGTAGGCTACAAAGGTTTCAGGACTTGTTTTGTAAAGAACAATATAAAAATTGATAAAGATTTTTGTAGATTAAGTGGATATTTTGTTTCAGAGGGTTATACAAATAGTAGAGATTGTATCGCATTTTGTTTTCGGGAAGATGAGAAAGAATATAGAGATGATGTAATAAATTTAATGAGAAAAATATTTAATATTAAAGTGTCAAAAATTCAAACCAGAAGAGATATTAAAGGTATAGAAGTAATTTTTTATTCTAAGGTTTTATATAAATTATTTAGTAAACTTTTTTATACGAATAGTAAAGTAAAAAAAGCATATTCTAAATCTTTACCTGAATGGATGTTATATCTGCCACTTGAAAAACAGGCAGAGATAATAAAGGGTTGGTGGCGAGGAGATAAAGGTTATACCGCCTCCAGAATCTTAATGAATCAATTTAAAGTTTTATTTTTAAGGCAAGGCATTATTCCGTCTATAGGTATAGATTCTATAGAAGACCATCGAAATCGCGGCAAACATTTTCTAGGATCAAGAGAAATAATAGCCCAACATAATATCTACCATTTTAGCAATCTTTCATTTTTTCAAGATAAATTTGGTTTGCTTACAGATAGAGAATTCCGGAAATTTAAAACAAAGTCATCGGCTAGACATGGTTGGATAGATAATAATTATGTATATTTACCGGTTAGGAGTATTTTAAAGCAAAAATACCAAGGCACCGTATATAATTTAGAAGTAAAAGATGATAACTCTTATGTGTGTGAATTTGCAACTGTTCATAATTGTTGGACTCCGTGGTTTAGTTTATTCGGTTCGATGTCCGGATTTGATAAGATAGAGGATTGTTTTGAAGAGCAGACTCCGAAAATATTTGCGGGAGAAACAGGCTTATCGAGCGATCCCGCGATGAATTGGAGATTGTCCTGTTTAGATAGGATTACTTTAATCAGTAATTCTGATTCACATTCACCCCAAAAAATTGGCAGAGAAGCAAATGTCTTTGATTGTGATTTGGATTATAAAACGATAAGGGAAGTTTTAAGAACTAAAGATAAAAAGAGATTCTTATACACAATAGAATTTTTCCCTCAAGAAGGAAAGTACCATTTTGATGGACATAGACTTTGCGGGATATGTTGGTCACCTCAAGAGACTAAGAAAAATAAAGGACTCTGTCCAAAATGTGGAAAACCGGTGACTATCGGAGTAATGAATAGGGTGGAACAATTAGCAGATCGACCGCAGGGGTTTATCCCTTCTAGTGCCATACCCTATAAAAATTTAATCCCTTTAGATGAAATAATTGCGGAGGCAAAAGGAATCGCCAAAGGTAGTCTCTCTATAGAAAGGGATTATCGCGGTATCGTTAGTAAATTTGGAAATGAATTTGAAGTTTTAATAAATGTGCCTGAGGAGGAATTAAGAAAGAATTTGCCTTCGCGTATCGCTGAAGGTATCATAAGGATGCGTCAAGGTAAGATAAATATAAGGCCTGGTTTCGATGGTGAATATGGTAAAATTTCTATTTTTGATGAAGGAGAGAAGAAAAAACCTGATGAACAGTTAAGTTTATTTTAATGATGAGAAGTATTGTAATCTATTATTCTTATACAGGGAATACTGAAAAAGTAGCCCAGATTTTAGCAGAATATTTAAGAGAGAAAAATGAAGTAGAAATTTTCCGTTTGGATGCGGAAGAATCTCCATATTTTTTTATTCAGGCAATGCGGGCATTTAGGCATAAAAAAGCAAAATTAAAATCCATAAATTTCGATTTAAGAAATTATGATTTAATCTGCTTTGGCAGTCCAGTCTGGGCATTTTCACCTGCACCCGCAATGAATACATATTTAGAAAAATGTTTTGGTTTAGAAGAGAAATCGGTAGTTTTATTCTGTACTTATGGAAGTGGAATAGGAAAGGAGAGATGTTTAGATTATATGCAAGAAGTTTTAAGTAAAAAGAAAGTTAAGGATTTTAGAAGATTTTCTATCCAACAATTTATGGTAGATAATAAAGAATTTATCCTTTCCCAGATTAAACAGATATTAGAAAAATAATTTTCAAAAGATGAGATTTGTATATTCCAATATTGAATATAAAAAACATCCAGAAGAGGATGCCATAGTAGTAAGTGGAGAGATAGTCAATAGTGCGGGTAGGCATTACCATACTGTAGTTTTTCATATAGTTTTATTTATTAAAGCAATTCCTGTAGCCAATGTAAATTTTGTTATCCATAATTTTTATCCTAATCAAAGAAGAAATTTTGAAATGAAGATTCCAGAGTTGAGTTATAAATTGATTAGTGAGATAACCCGTTGTGAAATTTATCCCGAATCTGCTTATTAGCGCCTGTAGCGCAACGGATAGCGCAATGGCCTCCGGAGCCATGTGTGGCCGTTCGAATCGGCCCAGGCGCAATTTATTAGTAGGTAGTAGTTAGTAGGTAGGATTTAGGAAGTTTAGGAAGTTAGGTAAGTTAGGTGAGTTAGGAAGTAAAAACGAAAATAACGATATTAACGAAATTAACCAATTATTATAAGAAACGGTCTCTGTATGGACAGAGAAACGGTTTTTAGAAAGAAAATAGTGGGGGTAATTGGAGGGCACAGTTGTAATAAGAAAGTGGAACAATTAGCCCAAAATTTGGGCAAAAAATTGGCAAAAGTGGTAGATTATCTCGTTTGTGGCGGTTTAGGTGGAGTAATGAAGGCGGTTTGTAAAGGGTTTAAAGAAGGGGGAGGTATAACTATAGGAATTATACCCAGTTATGATAAAGATACCGCTAATCCTTATGTGGATATAGTAATTCCTACAGGTTTGGGATTAGCCAGAAATGTTTTAGTAGTAAAAACTGCTGATGTAGTAATAGCTTTACCGGGTGAATATGGGACTTTATCGGAAATAGCTTATTGTTTACAATTAGGAGTTCCCATAATCAGTTTAAAATCTTGGAATATAAAAGGAGTAATTAAAGCAAAGACAATTGAGGAAGCAATAGATAAAGTAAAAGAGATTCTAAAATTATGAAAAAAGCGTATCTGGCTTTAGAAAATGGCTTGGTTTTTGAGGGTAAAGCTTTTGGTGCAGAAGGAGAAGTTTATGGTGAGGTAGTATTTAATACTTCCATTACCGGTTATCAAGAAATCCTTACCGATCCTTCTTATAAAGGTCAAATTGTCACGATGACCTATCCTTTAATTGGTAATTATGGAGTAAATGAGGAAGATATTGAATCTTTAAGACCGCAAGTAGAAGGATTTGTAGTAAAAGAATTAAGTCAAATTTATTCTAACTGGAGAGCAGGTCTTTCTTTAGAGGAATATTTGATAAAACATAATATTGTGGGAATCCAAGGTATAGATACAAGGGCTTTGACCCGCGCGATCCGTTTACAAGGAGCAATGAAAGGAGTACTTTCTACAAAGGATTCTGACCCACAAAGTCTAATAGAAAAAGCAAAAGGCTGTCCGGGACTTATAGGTAGGGATTTAGTAAAAGAAGTTACTTCTCAAAAGCCATATTTTTGGAAGGATAAAAATAATCTCAAAAAAGAAAAATTCTCTGTGGTAGTTTTGGATTGCGGAGTAAAATTTAGTATTTTAAGAAACTTAAGCAAAGTAGGTTTTAAGATAGAGGTAGTTCCTGCTTTTACTAAAGCAGATGATATTTTAAGAAGAAAACCTGATGGGGTTTTACTTTCTAATGGTCCGGGAGATCCTTCTGCGGTAAGTTATGTGATTGAAACGGTGCGGGATCTTTTAGGGAAAGTTCCGATTTTTGGTATTTGTTTAGGACAGCAGATGTTGGGTTTGGCTTTAGGCGGTAAAACTTATAAATTAAAATTTGGCCATCATGGAGGAAATCATCCGGTAAAAGACCTCAAGACAGCAAAAGTGGCCATTACTGCCCAGAATCACGGTTTCTGTGTGGATAAGAATTCTATTCTTGATAAAGACTTAAAAATTACCCATATAAATTTATACGATTCTACCTTAGAAGGGTTGGAGCATAAAAAACTTAAGTTTTTTTCAGTACAATACCATCCAGAAGCAGGTCCTGGCCCAAATGATGCGCTTTATCTCTTTAAAAAATTTTTTGATTTAGTTAGTAATTATGCCCAAAAGAAAGGATATTAAAAAAATTTTAATTATCGGTTCAGGCCCCATTATTATTGGCCAGGCTTGTGAGTTTGATTATTCAGGAACCCAAGCCTGTAAAGCTTTAAAAGAAGAGGGCTTTAAAGTGATTTTAGTAAATTCTAATCCTGCCACGATTATGACTGATCCTGAGATGGCTGACCGTATCTATATTGAACCGATAACCGTAGAGATATTAGAAAAGATTATTAAAAAAGAAAGACCCGATGCGCTTTTACCTACCTTAGGAGGTCAGACCGGTCTAAATGTAGGGATCCAGTTAGCAGAAAAAGGTATCTTAGATAAATATTCTGTAGAGATGATCGGTGCAAATAGGTCGGCAATTCGTAAAGCAGAGGATAGAAAGTTATTTCGCCAGACAATGAAAAAAATAAACCTTGATCTTCCCCGAAGCAGGCTTGCTTACAATATGAAAGAGGCATTAAAAGCGGTAGAGGAAATTGGTTTTCCCGTAGTAGTCAGACCCTCTTTTACCTTAGGAGGAACCGGCGGAGGTTTTGCGCGTAATTTAGAAGAATTTAAAGAAGTCACCTGGCGGGGACTAAATATGAGCATGATCTCGGAGATTTTAATTGAGGAATCTGTAGTGGGCTGGAAAGAGTATGAGTTAGAGGTGATGCGCGATAAAAAGGATAATGTGGTAATTATCTGCTCCATTGAAAATTTTGATCCTATGGGTATACATACCGGAGATTCGATTACGGTTGCTCCTGCCCAGACCTTAACTGACAAGGAATATCAAAGGATGCGTGATGCAGCGATTGCCTGTATAAGGGCGATTGGTGTGGAGACCGGTGGTTCAAATATCCAGTTTGCCATAAATCCTAAAGATGGTCGGATGGTAATTATTGAAATGAATCCGCGGGTTTCGCGTTCTTCTGCTTTGGCTTCAAAAGCAACCGGTTTTCCCATTGCTAAAATCGCTGCCAAATTAGCGGTTGGTTATACTTTAGATGAGATCCCTAATGATATTACTAAAGAAACCCCTGCTTCTTTTGAACCAGTAATTGATTACTGCGTAGTAAAGATACCGCGTTTTGCCTTTGAGAAATTTCCTTCTGCAGATTCTACCTTAACTATCCAGATGAAATCCGTAGGGGAGGTAATGGCGATTGGTAGGAATTTTAAAGAAGCATTACAGAAGGCAA
>Ga0078972_1016752_pt1 | contig 10739 bp, 11 predicted proteins | sample YelNatPaOPGAMG01_FD_67568 | JGI IMG/M metagenome (GOLD analysis project Ga0078972, IMG submission 67568) | Hot spring thermophilic microbial communities from Obsidian Pool, Yellowstone National Park, USA - OP-RAMG-01 (SPADES assembly) (version 2) | ecosystem: Environmental > Aquatic > Thermal...
GTCAGGTCTAGCCCCATAGCATCCTGGCCTGGCTTCCTTTCCCGACCGAAACCCGCCGCGAGGCGGGTTTTTTGTTGGCCGGGTGGATCGATGGACGGGATTGGTCTGACTCCGTGCCACGCCATGCTCGTGCCTAATCCCGCTGCAAGGCGGGGTGCAGCAAGAAGCGGTTTGACGCCGTTCTGTGCTGTTGGCAGAATTGCCAACATGAAGGCCGGACTCGTGATGCGGTTTCGCAACCTGCTGGATCAGGGCGGTCTGGTCGAGATGGTCGTCTGGCGCTTGCCACATCCGGTGCCGCCCAGCCCCCATGCCTTCAAATACCGCCTGGTCTATGTGGTCAATGGCCAGCGGGTGATCGGTTTCGACAATGAACGGGGAAAAGGCGACCACATGCACATTGGTACAAAGGAATTTCCGTACCGGTTCGTGGATGTGGATCGGCTGATCGATGATTTTCAACGCGAGCTGGAAACATGGAACAACGCACGCTAACCATCACGGTTGGCCCTCAAGGTTGGTCGGATCTGCGCCAGGCCGCGCGCGCCGGGTTCGCCGCAGATCATTATCTGGGGGAATTTCTCAATTTCGAGACACCCGCACTGTTTTTCAGCCGCATGAGCGCCAAGCGGTGGGACATTGTGCGCACCTTGCAAGGCGCGGGTGAAATGTCTGTCCGGGAACTTGCGCGCCGCGTTGGGCGCGATGTCAGGCGAGTGCATGAAGATGTCAGCGCGCTCACGGAATTGGGGCTGCTGGAACGCACCCAGCGTGGCGGAGTCGTCAGCCCTTACTCGGACATTCATGTCGATCTGCATATCAGTCAGGCCGCGTAGCTCCAAACGGCAACCAAACGGGGTCACCAAACGAGTCCACCAAACGGGGTCAGGTCTAGCCTCGTACCATCGAACCCGCTAGACTCGCGCCATGTCCCGCCCTCTGCGCCTCGAATTTCCACACGCGCTGTACCACGTCACCGCCCGCGGCGACAGGCGGGAGGCCATTTACGAGGACGATGCCGACCGCCGGCTGTTTCTGGACATCCTTGGCGAAACCGCGACCGACTTCAACTGGCTGGTGCACTCCTATTGCTTGATGACCAACCATTACCACCTGCTGGTGGAAACGCCCGACGGTAATCTGTCGGCGGGCATGCGGCAGCTCAACGGGGTGTACACGCAGCGCAGCAACCGCCGCCACGGCCGCGTCGGCCATGTGTTTCAGGGGCGCTACAAGGCGATTCTGGTCGACCGGGAAAGCTATTTGCTCGAAGTGGCGCGCTATGTCGTGCTCAACCCGGTGCGCGCGGGCATGGTGAAGCAGCCGCAGGACTGGCCGTGGAGCAGCTACCGCGCGACGGTCGCGCTGGATGATCCGCCGCAGTGGCTGGCCGCCGATGCGTTGCTGGCCGCCTTCGGCACCGACCGCGCGCAAGCGGTGCAGCGTTACGCGCAGTTCGTCGCCGAGGGGGTGAAGGCGCCGCCGCTATGGGACAAGCTGCACGGCCAGGTCTATCTGGGCGACGCCGGGTTCGTGCAGCGCATGCTGGCCAAGGCCAGCCAGCCCGCGGACTTGCAGGTGCCGCGCGCGCAGCGCCGCGCCCCGCCCGAGCCGCTGGCGGCGATTGCCGCGCGCCACGCCGACCGCGACGCCGCCATCGCCGCCGCGCACGCCAGCGGGCATTACAGCTATACCCAGATCGCCGAGCATTTCGGCGTGCACTTCACCACCGTCGGCCGCATCGTGCGCCGCGCCAAATCGCGGCGCATGCTATGAAGCTAGACCTGACCCCAAAGGCTTCGTTGCCTTTGACAAGGCGCCGCCAGAAGCATATGCTGGGCATATACTTTCAACTCGACTGGCTGAAGCCACTCCATGAATTCGTCTGAACGACACATCCGTTTGTTCCGCAACGGCCGCAACCAGGCCGTGCGCATTCCGCGCGAGTTCGAATTGCCTGGCGACACCGCCATCATGCGCCGCGAGGGGGATCGCCTCATCATCGAGCCGGCGTCGGCGAAGGGGCTGCTCAGGGTGTTGCGCGACTTGCCCGATCTGGACGAGGCCTTTCCCGATGTGGACGCCGGTCTGGCGCCGCTGGACGACGTCAAGCTGTGACGAGCGAATTCCGCTACCTGCTGGACACCAACGTGCTGTCCGATCTGGTGCGCCGACCTCGCGGGCTGGTCGCACAGGCCATCGCGCGGGTGGGTGAGTCGCGTGTCTGTACGTCAGTGGTGGTCAGCGCCGAGTTGCGGTTTGGCGCGGCAAAAATCTCTTCCCGCCGCTTGAACGAGCAGGTGGAGGCGATTCTGTCGGCGGTGGGCATCCTGCCCCTGCGACCGCCCGTCGACGCACACTACGCGCGGATTCGCGCCGCGCTGGAGCGAGACGGTAAACCGATCGGCCCGAACGATCTGTTGATTGCCGCGCACGCGCTCAGCGAGAGCCTGACTTTGGTGACAGCGAATGTGGCAGAGTTTTCTCGCGTCGAGGGTCTGCGCGTGGAAAACTGGCTGGATGATGAGGGGACGGTCTATCCGTGAAGCGTTGAGACGTCGTCGCCTGACGCAGGAAATCCAGGCATGGCCGGTTGACCCGGCGCGAGATCCTCGCTACACGGCCCTGCTACACGGCCCTCGTTTTCAGAGACGGCTCTCAGCACCTGGGCAACTTCGCAGGCCCGACCATCAGGGCCATGGCTGCCAGCCGTCGCGTTCACTCCAACCGGCACGGCAATTGCTGCGGCACTCCTGCTCGCTCGCACTCCCAGACACTGACGCTCGGCTCCAAAGCCCCCCATGAATCCACGCCCTTCTGCCCGAAGCCTCGCCTCGCTGCTGTTCGCGCTGGCGCTCGCCGCCGCGCTGCTGGCCTACTGGCCCGGGCTGGCCGGCGGCTATGTGTTCGACGATTTCGGCAATCTGGTGGACAACCCGGCTTTCGCGCCGGCGGCGCTGCACGCGCAGGGGTTCTGGCATGCGGTGTGGAGCGCCCACGCCGGGCCGCTCGACCGGCCGCTGGCGATGGCCAGCTTTGCCGCGCAGGCGTGGTTCACCGGGCTGGACCCTAGGCCGCTGAAACTGGTGAACGTGCTGATCCACCTGCTCAACGGCGGGCTGATCTGGCTGCTGTCGCTGCGGGTGCTGCGCTGGCTGGCCGCGCGCGGCGACGGGCCGAAGCTGGTCAGCGCCGATACGCTGGCGCTGCTGGTGGCCGCCGCCTGGGTGCTGGCGCCGATCCACCTCACCGCGGTGCTTTACGTCATCCAGCGCGAGGAGTCGCTGGCCGCGACCTTGGTGCTGCTCTGGCTGCTGGCGTACTGGCATGGCCGCATGCGGCTGATCGCCGGCCGCCGCTGGGCGCGGGCCTGGCTGTGGGGCAGCCTGGGGCTGGGCACGCTGCTGGCGGCGCTGGTCAAGGAAACCGGGGTGATGCTGCCAGCCTACGCCCTGGTGCTGGAATGGGTGGTGCTGCGCGGGCAGTTGCGGCCTAGCGCCGACACGCTGGCGTTGCTGCGCACCGCGCCGGCCTCCGCCACGCCGCCGCGCCACGGCAACCCGCTGCTGCCGCTATACGGCGTGTTGCTCGTGCTGCCCGCCGCGCTGGGGCTGGCCTGGCTGCTGCCGGGCATTTTGAACGGCTCGGCCTACGCCGCGCGGCCGTTCACCCTCGCCGAGCGGCTGCTCACCGAAGGCCGGGTGATGGTCGATTACCTGCGCTGGATTCTGCTGCCCACGCCCAACGCGCTCAGCCTCTACCACGACGATGTACGCGCCTCCACCGGCTGGCTGCAGCCGTGGACGACGGCGGCGAGCTGGGCGCTGCTGGCGGCGCTGCTGGCCTCGGCCTTGTGGGGCTGGCGGCGCTGGCCGCTGTGGTCGCTCGGGGTGCTGTGGTTTTTCGCCGGGCAGTCGCTGGTGTCGACCTTCGTTCCGCTGGAGCTGGTGTACGAGCACCGCAACTATCTGCCGAGCTGGGGGGTGTTTCTCGCCGCGTTCGGGCTGCTCACCGCTTGGTCGCCGCCCGACGCGCAGCGCCACGGCACGCTGCGGCTGCTGGTGGTGGGGGGCCTCACGGCGTTGATCGCGCTGCAGGGGTTTTTCACCTTCCTGCGCGCGCAAGTGTGGGGCAATCCGTACCGGCTGGCGTATTTCGAGGCGACGACGCACCCCGAGTCGCCACGCGCCAACTACGACCTGGGGCGATTGAGCCTGATCATCAGCCACTTCAACCCCGATTCGCCCCTTTACCGGCTGGGGGTCGAGCAAGTCGAACAGGCGCAGCGTGTCAGCCCCGACTCGGGCCTGCCGATTTCCGGCCTGATTTTTTCTGCCGCCAAAGCCTCAGCCCCGATCGATCCGCACTGGTGGAACATGCTGCAGCGCAGCGTGACCGGGCCGGTGCTCAATGCGCAGAGCGCTCAAGGGGTGCGCAGCCTGGTCAATGGCGTGATCGACGGCACCTTGCATTTCTCCCCGACCGACAGGAGACGATTGCAGACGCTGCTGGATGCCATGCTGCGGGCCCATCCAGACAACGGCGCGGTGATCAGCATGGTCGCCAATGACGCGCTCAACGTCCAACACGACGCCAACGCGGGCTACCGCTTGCTGTTGCGCAACGTCGCGGTCGCCCCTGACAGCTATCAGGCTTGGAAAAACCTGTTCGACATCCAGCTCGCCGCCGGTCTGTATGGCGACGCGGCCAACGTGCTGCAGCGCCTGCGCGAGCTCGACCGCTTCGGCATCCATCGCGCGGAAATCGCGCGGCTTGCCGCCGCGCTGAAGCAGCGCGAGCGAGCGGCTGCCGCCTCCCCACCCGCCGCGCCTGCGGCGGCAGCCGGCGCGGCCCCGACGACCGCCACGGCGCAGGAGGCCGCGCGATGAACCGCCTGCCGTCTGCCCGCTGGCTGCCGTTTGCCGCGTTTGCCGTGCTGCTGGCCGTGGCCTGGCTAGCGTACTGGCCGGGGCGCACCGGGCCCTTTCTGTTCGACGATTTTTCCAACCTCGCGCCCTTGGGCGACTACGGCCGCATCGACACGTGGTGGAAGGTCGTCGCCTTCCTCACCTCCGGCTTTGCCGGCCCCACCGGGCGGCCGTTGGCGCTGGCTTCCTTTTTGCTCGACGCGCGCGACTGGCCGGCCGCGCCCGAGGCGTTCAAGCTGACCAACGTCGCCATCCATCTGCTCAACGGCGCGCTGCTCGCCGGCTTGTGCGCGGCGCTGGCGCGCGCGCTCGGGCTGGCGCGGCAGCCGGCGCGCTGGGCCGCGGTGATCGCCGCCGGGCTTTGGCTGCTCGACCCCTTCTGGGTCAGCACCACGCTGTACGTGGTGCAGCGCATGGCGATGCTCGCCGCCACTTTCGTTTTCGCCGGGCTGTGGGGCTACGCGCATGGCCGCGCGCTGCTGGCCGCGGGCCGCAAGCGCGCCGCGTATGCCTGGATGACCGCCTCGCTGCTGCTGGGCACGCTGCTGGCGACTCTCTCCAAGGAAAACGGCGCGCTGCTGCCGCTGCTGGCCTGGGTGCTCGAAGCGCTGGTGTTCGACCGCCAGCACACCGCGGCAGAGCAAGGCGGGCGCGCTTTTTTGCTGTGGCGCTGGGTATTCGTGCACCTGCCGGCGCTGGCCGTGCTGGCGTATCTGGCGAGCTTTCTGCCCGGGCTGTGGACGGGCGCCACCGCCGGGCGCGACTTCACGCCGATTGAGCGGCTGCTCACCGAAACCCGCATCGTCTGGAGCTATCTGGCCGACATCTGGCTGGCGCGCAGCCACGACGGCGGGCTGTTCCACGACGACATCCGCATCTCCACCGGGCTGCTGCTCCCGCCCTCGACCGTGCTGGCGGCGCTGGGCATCGTCGCGCTGGCGATGTTTGCCGTCGCCTCGCGCTGGGCGCGGCATCCGGTGGTGGCCGCCGCCGGGGTGGCGGTGGGTTTTTACCTCGTCGGTCAGGTGATGGAATCGACCTGGCTGCAGCTCGAACTGGCGTTCGAGCATCGCAACTATCTGCCGGCAGGGCTGATGTTTTTGCCCGTCGGCATCGCCTTGGCGGGGGTCAGCTTGGCGGGGGTCAGGTCTAGCTTTGTAGCAAATTCAACCGCAGATGCTTCAAAGCTAGACCTGACCCCATACAAAGTTTGGCTTGCCATCGCGCTGCTGGCGCTGTTTGCCATCCAGACCGCCCGCCGCGCCGACGTCTGGGGCAAGCCGTTCCAGCAGGCGCTGGTATGGGCGCGCGAACACCCGGATTCACCGCGGGCACAAAGTTATTTGGCGAACTTCTGGAGCGGGGTCGGCAACCTCCCCGAAGCGGCGCGGCTGCTCGACGCAGCGCTGCACAAGCACCCGCATAGCCTGATCCTGCTGATCAACCGCGCTGGCGTGGCCTGCAGCGAAGGCGAGGCCCCGCCCGGGCTGCGCACCGCGCTGCTGCGGGCGGCGGCTGCCGCGCCGCTGGCGGATAACGTGACCCAATACCAGTTCGGCAAACTGCTCGACGGCACCGGGCAGTGCACCGCGCTCGGCCCGAATTTCACCGCCGACCTGCTCGCCGCGGCGCTGCGCAACCCGCAAAGCGCGATTCCAGAAGTGCGCCGCGACCTGCTCCACCGCCAAGCGCTGGCGGCGCTGCAGCGTGGCGAGGTGCAGCGCGCGTATGCGCTGGACTTGCAGGCGCTGCGGCTGCCGGGGCAGCCGCCCGGGGCGCGGCTGCGCTTTGCCGCTGAAATCGCCGCCAGCGGCCATCCGCAGCGGGCGCTGGACCTACTCGACGCGGCACCCTCGGCGCTGTCGCACATCCACGGCTGGAGCATGGCGGCGATCCATCAGCGCTGGCTGGCGCATGTGGGTTTCTATCAGCAAAGCGAGCAGCATTTGCGCAAAGTGCTGACGCAGGAAATCGCCGCCAGCCGCGGCGCCGAAACCGCCCCAGACTCGGCCGCGAAAGGCCTTGCGGCACGATAGACTTGTTTGTTGCGCCTCGTTCCAACCCGCCCCACGCCGCCCGTATCCCGCCGATGACCGCCGTGCTGAAATTTGCCACTTACGACGACCTGCTCGCGCTGCCGGAGAACGTGGTCGGCGAAATCATCCACGGCAGCCTGCACACCCATCCGCGGCCGCGGCCCTGGCATGCGCTGGCCGAGACCGTGCTCGGCGGCGCGCTGAACTCGCCTTTTGGCCAGGGGCAAGACGGCGGCCCCGGCGGCTGGTGGATCCTGGTCGAACCCGAACTGCATCTGGGCGCGGACGTGCTGGTGCCCGACCTGGCCGGCTGGCGGCGCGAACGCCTGCCGCGCCTGCCCGATGCGGCCTGGTTCGAGCTAGCGCCCGACTGGGTGTGCGAAATCCTCTCCCCGGCCACCGCGCGCACCGACCGCGCGCTCAAGCTGCCGCGCTACGCCGCCGCTGGCGTGGCGCACTGCTGGCTGATCGAGCCGGACGCCCGCACCCTCGAAGCGTATGAAAACCAGTCTGGGCGCTGGCTGCTGCTGGGCGCTTGGGGCGGTGATGACGCGGCACGCATCGCACCGTTCGACGCGATCGAACTCGGCCTGTCGGCGCTGTGGATGGATGGGGTCAGGTCTAGCTTTGTAGCAGACCAGGTGGCTCATGCATCAAAGCTAGACCTGACCCCAAGCATCATTCTTCCCGCGCGCAACGAGGCCGGCGCGGTCGGCCAGACGGTGCAGCGCATCCGCTCGCTGTTTCCCGATGCGCAGATCCTGGTCGTCGACGACGGCTCGACCGACGCCACTGCGCAGATTGCCGAGCAAGCTGGCGCGACGGTCATCCGCCGCCCGTACGGCATGGGCAACGGCGCGGCCATCAAAGCCGGCGCGCGCGCGGCAACGGGCGAGGTGCTGGTATTCATGGACGCCGACGGCCAGCACGACCCCGCCGACATCCCCCGTCTGCTGGCCGAGATTGCCGAGGGCTATGACATGGCCGTGGGCGCGCGGGTCAAGGGCTCGCAGGCCAGCGTCGGCCGCGGCATCGCCAACGGTTTTTACAACCGGCTGGCGAGCTGGATGACCCACCACCCGGTGCTCGACCTCACCAGCGGCTTTCGCGCCGCGCGCGCGGACAAATTCCGCGAATTCCTGCATCTGCTGCCCAACGGGTTTTCTTACCCCACCACCTGCACCATGGCGTTTTTCCGCAGCGCTTACGCCGTGGCGTATGTGCCCATCGTCGCGCACCAACGCATCGGCAAGAGCCACATCCGGCCGCTGCGCGACGGGCTGCGCTTTTTGCTCATCATTTTCAAAATCGCCACGCTGTATTCGCCGCTCAAGCTGTTTGCCCCGGTGGCGGCCGCGTTTTTTCTGCTCGGGCTCGGCTGGTACGGCTACACCTTCCACACCGAAGGGCGGTTCACCAATATGAGCGCGCTGCTGTTCAGCGCCTCGGTGATCGTGTTTCTCATCGGGCTGATTTCCGAGCAGATCACCAACCTGACCTACAAAAGAGAATAGCTGGGGTCAGGTCTAGCTTTGTTGCATCTGCTACAAACCGAGCCCCCGAAACTCTCGAAGCTGGAAAGCTGGAGGCGAAGCTGGCGTTCAAACGCAATGGATGCAGGACTAACATTTCGCTAGCCATTTCGCCCAGTGAGCACGCCATGAAAGTCGTCCCCGTCTACGAAGCCAAAAACCGCTTCTCGGAATTGCTGGTCGCGGCCGAGCAAGGCGAGGAGGTCTGCATCACCCGGGGTGGCGTTGCCGTGGCGCGGCTGGTTGCCGAACCCGCCACCAAATCCGGCCAGGCCGAAGCCCGGCGCCGCATCGCCGCCAGCCTTGCCGGTGGGGACTGGGGTCAGTTCTAGCTTTAAAGCATCAGGATTGACTTTGCTACGAGGCTAGACCTGACCCCAAAAATACATGCGAGTCCTTCTCCTCACCCGCAACTTCCCGCCGCTGTGGGGCGGGATGGAGCGGTTGAACTGGCACCTGTCTGCCGAGCTGGCCAAAATCTGCGAAGTGCGCGTCATCGGCCCCGCCGGCGCTGCCGCGCACGCCCCTGGCGGCGTGACGGTGCGCGAGGCGCCGCTGCAGCCCTTGCGCGCGTTTTTGTGGTACGCCGCGCGGCTGGCCCGCGCCGAGGCGCGCGCTTGGCGGCCGGATGTGGTACTGGCCGGCAGCGGGCTGACCGCGCCGCTGGCGTTGTGGGCGGCGCGAGCATGTGACGCGCGCACCGCCGCCTATGTGCACGGCCTCGATCTGGTCGTGCCGCACCCGGTGTACCGGGCGCTGTGGCGGCCGGCGCTGCGGCGCATCGACTGCATCATCGCCAACAGCCGCGCCACCGCCGCGCTGGCCGAAGGCATCGGCATCGCACCGGGGCGCATCGCCATCGTCCACCCCGGCGTGGAGCTGCCCGCGCCCGACCCTGCAGCGCGCGCCCGATTTCGCGCCGCGCATGACATCCCGGCGGATGCGCCGCTGCTGCTGTCGGTGGGGCGATTGACCGCGCGCAAGGGGCTGCTGGAGTTCGTGCGCGACGCGCTGCCGCGCATCGTCGCGCAGCGCCCTGACGCGCTGCTGGCCGTGGTCGGCGACGCCCCGGCGCACGCGCTGTATGCGCAGCCACAAACGCCACAAGCCATCCTGGCCGCCGCCGCAGCCGCCGGGGTCGGTGCACACCTGCGCTTTCTCGGCAAGCTAAACGAGAACGAGCTACACGACGCCTACTTCGCCGCCGACGTACACGTCTTCCCCATCCGCGACCTGCCGGGCGACCCCGAAGGCTTCGGCATGGTCGCCGTCGAAGCTGCCGCGCACGGCCTGCCCACCGTGGCCTACGCCACCGGCGGCGTGGTCGATGCCGTGCGCGAGGGGGTGAGCGGCCGACTCGTGCCACCGAGCAACGCCGCCGCCTTCGCCCAGGCCACGCTCGACGTGCTGGCCGCGCCGCCCGGCCGCGAGAGCTTGCGCACGTTCGCCACCGAATTCACCTGGGGGCGTTTTGGCCAACACGTCGGGCACGTGCTGTCATCGAACGACATCGAGGGCTGATCTCCCCCGCCGCGTGCCGACACCCGGGCACAAGTATTACACTTGCCCTGCATGTAATACCGCGAGCCATCATGCCATCGACACTCACCAGCAAAGGCCAGATCACCATCCCGAAGCCCGTGCGCGACGCGCTGCAGTTGACGCCTGGCTCTCAAGTGGAATTCGCCGTCAGCCCCCAAGGCGAAATCGTGTTACGGCCCGCCGCACGTCGCCGCCGCAGCCACAAACGCGACCGGTTTGATGCCGTCCGCGGCACAGCCACCATCAAGTGGCGCACCGACGACTTGATGCGCCTGCTGCGCGGCGACGATTGATGCTGCTCGTCGACACCAACGTCCTCATCGACGTTCTGGAAAACGATCCACAGTGGGCGGATTGGTCCATCGGCCAGTTGCGCGCGCAATCGCAACTGCACACGTTGGCGATCAACCCCATCATCTACGCCGAACTGTCGCTGACCTTCGAGCGCTTCGAGGATCTCGATGCCACGGTGAGCCTGATCGGCCTTGCGATGCATGAGCCGCCACGCGCCACCTTGTTCCTCGCCGGCCACGCCTTTGCCCGCTACCGCAAGCTCGGCGGGCACAAAGCCAGAGTGCTGCCCGACTTCATCATCGGCGCCCACGCCGCGGTGCAAGGCTGGCCGCTGCTGACGCGCGACACGCGCCGCTACCGCAGATACTTTCCGACGGTCGAGCTCATTTCGCCGCCGGAAGAACCAT
>Ga0078972_1016753_pt1 | contig 10738 bp, 9 predicted proteins | sample YelNatPaOPGAMG01_FD_67568 | JGI IMG/M metagenome (GOLD analysis project Ga0078972, IMG submission 67568) | Hot spring thermophilic microbial communities from Obsidian Pool, Yellowstone National Park, USA - OP-RAMG-01 (SPADES assembly) (version 2) | ecosystem: Environmental > Aquatic > Thermal...
GCAATTTTCAAAACAAGACGGGCATTGAAATTCTGGTGTTTACGATCATCTTAAACAAATATAATAATAAGAAACACATTGACAGTTAACAAACCGATCTATAAAATATCAGTTATATATGGTATAGTATCCATATATTTATAACGCTATCCCTTAATGGAGGCCATGCCTTATGAGGGTATAGAAAAGTCCTTGCAAAAACCAACGGTAGAGAACCCTGCCGCAAAAGCGGTATATACATCGCTAAGTATGATAGCCATGAAAAGAGGTTAAACGATGAGTATCGATAAAAAAACAAACCGAATATCATTGGCTTTGTTCGCCATAGTGTTCCTTTGTTTCGCGGCAGCCTGCCAGCCGACGCGACGCCGTATGACGGCAATCCGATCAAGGTGACAAGCATTGAAATGAAGATGGCGCTCGTTGACGTCAAGGACAGTTCGGAAGAAGCCATGTACGTCCCCGCATGGTTTATCGGTTATACGGAAACGTATAAAACCGGGATCAGTGAATCTGAGCTTGTATTAAACGCCGTAGACGGAGGAAGGGTATTGAGGGTGCCGATTGATACCGACCCCGATATGCAGCAGGCAATGGATGCCGCCCGGAAGAGCTCATCATAAATCCCTTTAATACGACTTATCATATTTTATTACGGCAGATCAAACATATAAATTCAGTTATTTGTTGACAAATGATAAAAAGAGGTTATAATGGTAATTAAATAGATATAATTACATATATACTTGCGTATTAAAAACAATGACAAGTATTACGGAACAGAAGTATATACCAAAGGAACAGTTTCAGTCCACTATAACCCCTGATTCGGGAGTATCGAGGGATAACCGGGCTTTGCCCCGGTTATCCTCGCTTATCGGAGGCGATTTATGAGTTTGATGCAAACCCTTAAAAGAATTTCAATATGGCGCTGGCTGCTGTTGGGCCTTATTTTGTATGGGATATCATTCGAATCGATTTATATTACGAATGATCTTATGATGGGGAATCCGAGTTTTCAGGAGCTGGTGTTTTCACAAATGGCCGACCCTATTACTTTTAGATATTACATCATATTTTTACTGTTGGTCGCCGACTTCGGCTTTACGCGCGGCGGCAGTGAACTCGCTCAGGGCAAAGCGAGACGGCCGGGCAGAAGCCTCCGCTTCGCGGCGGCGATATGCGGCATTTTCGTAGCGTTCATTCTCATCGTCAGTCTGCTGGCCATGCTGTTAAGATGCGGTTCCCTCAACTTCGGCGACGAATGGAGCGCCGAACCGCTGTTCGGCCTCGAATGGGTTTCGCCCTCGGTGGCGGCGCTCATTACTGTGCCGCTGTTTTTCCTGCGGTTCTTGTTTTTGGCCTTTCTGATATTCGTGATCAACAGCGCGTGCAAAAAGATGCCGTACGGTTTTATCGGAGGATTGGCGGTATGCCTCACGGACGGAGTGGTCTATAATGATTTCAACATTATGAAACCGCTGGGTTTTTTACCGGTCGATTATTCCTATATCGAGTCTTCGCTGCGCTTAACCCCAAGCGTTGAGCTCGATATCGCTCTGTGCGTGCTGTACTGGGGCGCGCTCATCGCGGCGGCCTGTGTTGTTTACCGCTTCATGCATAGAGGACGCAAGCCTGAAAAAGAAAAAGGAGGGGCGCAAATATGAAAAGGATCATAATCGGCGATCTCGGGGAGATCATACGTTCCTGGCGCTTCTGGGCGATGGTGGGGATCATGTTAGCGAGTACGGCGATAACCCTGATCACCACGCCGTCTTTTACGTATGTGCCGCGTCCGTATGGCTGGATCAATCTTTTCGTATGCGGGAATATCACAGACGGCGCGCTGGCGCCTTTCCTTGCGCCGTTTATCCCCGCCCTCATCGTCGGACCGCTGGCAGCCGCCGGAAGGGAAAGGGAAGCCGCGGAAGCGGCGCAGGGCGATACGGGACTGAAAAAGTATATCGCGGCGCGCTCGGTTTCCTCGTTTGTCGCCGGGAGCGGCGTGTTCGTCGTTTCGTTTTTGATCATACTGGCCGCCTGCCTGATCATCGATCCCACTAATAAAACGGTGATCGATGAAATTCCATACGGGCCGTTCAAAGAGCTCAGGTACGCCAATACTCCGCTCTATATCACATTGTTCATACTGCATACCGCGCTGTTTGGGGGCATATACGCGCTGCTCAGCGTGGGGATCGGGTTAAAAGCCAAAAGCGCGGCCATGGCGCTGGTGCTGCCCGCGGTCATCTACTTTGGCTCAGGCAGCTTATACATACTTATAAAAAACACTATCTTTTCATGGTTGACGAACATATTGCCATATGTAACATACGACTTTGGAGCGGGGGACACTCCCTTATGGAAAAAGCTGCTGGAGCTTGGGTCAATATTTATGTTGTCCGTCATACTGATAATCTCAGGTTATTTCAAGCTGAAAAAAGAAACTTCCGCTTCAATAGCCAAAGGCGATGAGGAGAAAGAAAATGAAAAAGGCTTTTAAGCTGATTATTGCCGTTATCGTATCCGCGTTTTTAGCCGCCTGCCAGCCCGCGCCGCGGGATAACTCCGTAGTAAATAAGGGCAGCGGGGAATTGGAGAAAAAGATGATGCAAACCGCCGGGCCTGCGGCGCCCGGTTCTATCCCTGAAACATGGAAGGAGGAGCTGGAATACCAGAGCGGCGTACAGGTCGTGATCGACGCAAAAGTCGAAGCGCCCGATACGGGCGTTTACCCGGTCGTTAAGATCACGCCTCATGGGTTTACGACGCAAGAAGCGCAAAAGTATGTGGACATACTGATGCGGGGCCGACCGGTCTATAAAGCGAATAAAACCAAAACCAAAGCGGAGTATGCCGAAGAAATCATAAAGATTAAAGCAGAGATCGAAAGCGTGAAGCAGCAAACCGGCATAGAGGAGTGGCAGCGGGAGGCAGATTTATCCGAACTTAGCCAGCAGCTTTCGCGCCTGCAGCAGAAGTACGAAACCGCTCCGGATAAAGCGCCGGAGAGGGAACCGGCCTCTGTTGAGTTCGTCAATAACCAGATAGAGGTCGAGGCGGACCTTGGGAAGGGAAAGTTCGCCGGCTTAGGGATCTACCGGACGGATGACAATATCGGCAACGCGATCATCTTTATCAACAACGGAGGGACGGGTTTTGATACGGGCTTTGAGGCGCGGGACACGCTCGCGGGTTTAAAGGCGTCCCGAGAGGAGGCTCTAAAATCCGCGACGGATCTGCTGCGGGAACTCGGGATCACGGAAATGGAATTGGCAGAAGCTGAGACGGGCGTGGATGAGGCAAAGATAAAAGGAAAAAAGGAGGACGCCGTGCTGGACGATCCCGAGACGAAAAAATGCTATATATTCCGTTTCAGCCGGAGCGTAAACGGGGTGCCGACTACGATGGTGAGTACCTGCAACGCTTTTCAGGTCGATAATAACGATGTTTACGGTAATATATGGGGGCCTGAATTCATTGAAATGTACGTGGACGACGGCGGCGTATTTATATTTTCATGGTTTTGCCCGGGGGATACCGGGGAAACGCTAAACGAAAACGTAAAGCTGAAGGATTTTGAAGAGATCAAGGAGATTTTCAAAAAACAGATGTTTTATCAAAAAAGCTGGGTACGTCCCTGGCAGGAGGATAATACCATTACTATTAAAGAGATAAAGTTGGGGATGATGCGCGTAAAGCTGGCCGAGAGCTCCTATGTGATGCTGCCGGTCTGGGATTTTATCGGAGACTGGACGAGCATATATAATGGCGAGAAAAACGGCATGTATGATGTAAGTTTTTTAACCATAAACGCAATCGACGGAAGCGTTATAAACCGAAGCTTGGGCTATTGACGGCGCGGGAACGGCAGATTATTCGCGGGGAATATACTGAAAGCCCGTTTTTTCTTCCGCGACGAGCCCCATTCCTTTGAGGAGGCGGCAAACGGTCAAGGCGGATTTTACGGGCGCGAAGATACAAACATGACCGCACGGATCGCGAAAACTTAAAAACTTAGGAGAGATCGAGGTGTGCGCTATGAATCGGAACGTATCTTGGGTATGCATTGTATTGGTTTGCCTTTTGGTTTTTGCCGCCTGCCAGCCGACGCCCGGCGAGCCGGCTGTCGTGAATAAAGGAGACGCCGATCTGAAAGAAAACATTCAAAAAACAGCGGCGCTTTCCGAAGTATCGACTAAAAGTGAAAAAAGATGGACGTATGAGAAGGATTACGATTCGGGAAACCGCGTTATTGTAGACGCCGTAATGTATCATACAGACGCGGATAAGCTTCCCGTGCTGTCGGTAACTCCGAAAATGTTTGAAAGCGGCGTTCAGCTAAAAAAAATTGTAGATGTTTTTTGCCCCGATGCAAAGATTTATGATCAGGGGGATAAGCTTACCAAATCGCAGCTTACGAAGTCGATATTGGACATCAAGGAAGAGATATTCAGAGTTGAGCACGATATGATTCCTTTCGAGGGCGCAAAAGAACCCATTCCTGAAGATCGAAAAGAGAATTATCTAAACGGTCTTTATTCGGCAATCGAATATTATGAACAACAGATGGAAACTGCGCCGGATGACAGCGAACTGAAGGAAGCCGGTTATCAATTGACTGACGTTGGGAACGGCATCCTGCAATCAAATATGCTCGCAATAGCCGATGATGCCGCCTTTTTTATTGATTATATAAACAATCCTCCTGATAGAATCGGTTCAGAATTTTATCTTGAGTCCAGTAAATTAATTCTTGAGAATATGGGCATTTCCGATAAGTTTGTCATTCCGGAATCTTTGGAAAGCGATTCGGAATATATAAAAACGAAACAAAGGATCGACCAATGCGTTAAAAGTATGGGGATCGATTACATGTCTCTGAATTCCGTGAGCAGGGGTGAAGACAGCTACAGCTTTTACTATACGCGCGCGTATTACGGTCTGCAGGAAACCTATGTTAATGAGCATATCGGTACGACGGTCACGGGAGTTGATTTCGGGCCGATGATCTACTTATGGAAACCCGAGTATCTCTGTATAGAAGTGCAAAACGATGAAATCGTAAAGGTAACATGGGATAATCCGTCAGAAATAATAAGTGTTGATAACGAGAACGTTCAGATAAAGTCCTGGGAAGAGATACAGGAAATATTTAAAAAGCAGGTGGATTTCTTAATGTCGCCAAAGCCTGCCGGAAACGGCGATAAAACTAATTCCACTTTCTTTTTTGAGAAAACGGATGTTCATATCAATCGTATTGAACTTGGGCTCACAAAGCTGCTTATGAAAAACAGCAGGGACGACTACAAGCTTATACCGACGTGGAGCTTCATGGGCTATGAAACAAGTCCGTCAAGGCCCGAACAGGAAGGCGTGAATACTGGCGCGGAGGTTTGTTTTATAACGATCAATGCGATCGACGGGACCGTTATTGACCGGGGACTGATGTATTAAGCCCGAAGCCTCCCTTATATTTTCATGGTTTTGCCCGGGGGAAATCGGAGAAACGCTCAACGAAAACGTGAAGCTGAAGGATTTTGAAGAGATCAAGGAGATTTTTAAAAAACAAACAGAAGCCTTAGGCTATTGACGGCGCGGGAACAAAGGGCGCTGCAAAAGGCAAATCGTACGATTCAAAGGAGTGCCGGAATGAAATCAATATATGAAAATTTAAAGCGGATACCGTTGTGGCGGATTATTATGGCGGTAATTATATTGCTCGGCTTATCATTCAGCGCCCATGCGGTTTTGTTATACAAAGGCCGGCCTTCGTTCCAGGAAATGACGCTTACGCATTTAAACGATATAACTACGTTCAATCTATATTTTATACTGCTGCTTATTGTTGCAGGCCTCGGATTCAAGGGCGAAACCGGAAACGCGAAGGATGCGAATCGGGGCGGCTTCGGACGCAACCTTAAGTTCATAGCTTTTATCTGCTTTCTTTACATCGCGGTATTTTTGGTATTCAATATTTTGTCGATGCTGCTCCAAAGCGGTTCGGTGAATTTCAGCGACGAATGGCGCGGCATAAAGCCGGAAGGGTTTGAATTCCTTACGCCTTCGCTGGCAACGGCTGTCTGCACATTGCTTGTCTACCTGCGGCTCGTGTTCTTGGCGTGCCTCGTATTCGTTATCAACAGCCGGTGCCTAAAAATGCCTTTCGGGTATGCGGGAGGGTTTGCAGTATGCCTGTTTGACGGCATCATGTATTTCAACGTCTTCCCTCAGGAGCCGACAGGAGTGTTCCCATATGAGCATTCAAATCTGTTATACGTATTCGGCTTGACGCGTTTTCCCGTGCCGGACGTCTTTTTAAGCGTATTATACTGGCTTATCCTGATAGCGGCCGCCGGGCTCATATACCGTCTGTTGGACAGGCAAAGAAAGCCCGTCCCGGCAAAGGAGGGGATCTGAAATGGGAGAAATAATATTAAGCGATATCAAAAGAGCGCTGAGTTCCAAGAGGTTCTGGATTTCCGCCGGTTTAATAGTCATATGCACGGCTATAAATATTTTTTCTTCGGGGTCCGATGATTATAAGCGGGCCGGGTGGATCGGGCTTTTTATATTCGGAAATATAGTCGGCAATCCGATGATATATTTTTTAGCGCCTTTCATTCCCGCGTTTATTTTCGCGCCGCTTTTTATGGGAGACATAAAATCGGGGGCTTACAAAGCTGTTTCCATAAAGACGGGACTTAAAAAATATCTCGCCGCGCGATCCGTCTCCTCATTGATAGTCGGATCCGGTATTTTTATAGTTTCCATGCTGATAATACTGGCGGGCTGCTATTTCTGCGATCCCGCCGTACGGGATATTGAATATGCGCCTATGGGGCTGTTCCAGGGAGTTTATTATTCCTCCCCTTTCCTGTATATCGTATTGTACATTTTATATACGGCGCTGTGCGGAGCGCTTTTTTGCTTTTTCAGCGTGGGGATTGGGATAGCGTCGAACAGCTCGTCCATGGCGCTGGCGCTGCCGGGGATTGTAAGTTCGTGCTCTTATTTGATATGGGTTCTTTTGGATAACCCCGTATTATCATGGATGCAAATCTTGCTGCCATATTTGGTATTCGCATTTGATATCGGCACGCCGCTTCCGAACAGGATCGCAAAGCTCTGTTTCATATTGCTTACGTCTTTAATATTGGTTGCCGCAGGGTACTGTAAGCTGAAAAAAGAATCCTGTGTTGATGCCGCAACCGACGAAACCCGTCCGGACGGGATCGAGGTGTAACAAATGAAAAAAGCGGTTTATATCTGTTTATCCGCCCTGCTTGCCGTTTCTCTCGCCGCCTGCCGGCCGACGCCGGAGAAGCCTGCGGTAGCCGATAAAAACGAGACGCTTGCAAAGATGATAGCGGAGCCGGCTGTAACGGGGAATCGGGCGCCGATTCCCGACGGCTGGAAGGAGGAGCTGCGGTTCCAAAACGGGACACAGGTGACCGTAGACGCGCAGGTCGAAAAACCGGACGTAACGTCTTACCCGGTCATTGCTGTGTCGCCGCATAAATTCACGCAGGAAGACGCCCGGTATTATGCGGGCATATTGCTGCGGAACAAGCCGATATACGAATACAGCAGAGTGCGGACAAAAAGCGCGGTCGAGAAGGATATCATAAACGTTAAGGCACAGATAGAGGATATGAAGAACATGCAAAATGTACCCGAGGATAAGCGGCAGTCTGTCATCGGCGACCTTTACCAGCAGCTCAAATCGCTTGAGACGGAATATCAGAACGCTCCCGACAAAGAGCCTGATAAAGTACCGGCCGCATTGCGATTCAAGGACGATACGCAGGGAAATCATACCATAGAGGTCGAAGCCGATCTTGGGGAAGACTCTCGCGGCGTTTTAATAATGACTACCTCCGACGACGGGATGACCAGCGTATTGACGTTCAGCAATACCAGCGCGAACAGGAATTATGATACTCAGATCGAGACAAGGGACAGCTATGCGGGCATGACGCTTTCCCGGCGGGACGCGCAGGATGCCGCCGAAAAGTTCCTTAAAGATATTGGGATCACATGCGTACAGCCGGCAGACACAAGCTCGCGCGCGGATTCGAGGGGTTACGGAACTGACGACGCGTCCGCCCTTGCGGATAACCCGGAAGTAAGGAAGGATTACGGATTCCAGTTTTCCAGGGTCATAAACGGCATACCGGTAACATGTATAAATACTTATTACGGGCTTACCTATGATTACGAGTCCGAATACGATAAGACATGGCCCGCCGAGGTTATCGACGTGCGCGTTGACGACGGCGGCGTTTACGGGTTTTTATGGGGCGGAGCGGGGGATACGGGCAAGGTGCTGAATGAAAACGTCGAAATGCTCGGGTTCGACAGTATAAAAGAATTATTCAGAAAGCAGATATTTTATCAAAGGACCTGGTCCGCCCCCTTATTCATCGACAGCAAAATCATTGTCAAAAAGGTGAAGCTCGGATACATGCGTATCGAGCTTAAAGAGTACGAATATGTATACGCGCCCGTATGGGATTTTATCGGAGACTGGACTTATACGGACACGGCGAGCAATGAACCGGGCGGAATATATAACGTAAGCTTTTTGACGATAAACGCAATCGACGGAAGCGTTATAAACCGGAATATGGGCTATTGACGGTGCGGGAACAAAGCGTAGGTTTCGGGGAGAAGAATGAACGGCGGCGCAGCATGGGTTCCTTTTATTTACTGCGTGAAAGTGGCGCGACCTTCCGGCAGGAAGAATTATATCAGCGCGAATACAATTTATAAAATCATAATCAATAATAACTTTACATATATAATATAACAGGATAAAATGGGAATAATTAATAATAAACAAAGCAATAACGTATCCAAAATAGCATGATAGTAAAAAGATATAAAATAGTAAGTATAAAGGCAGCCATTCTCTGTATCATTATCCTTACGGGATGCTTTTTTTCAGCTTGTCAGCCGACGCCTGACAATACTATTATTATCGGTAAAGATGGAATAGATGGAAAAACTGTAGAGACACAAAATCCGGATTTTACTGAAGGTAATAATATTGTAACACCGGAGATTAGCGATTCAATTTCTAAAAATGTAAAACCGGCTTGGATAGATCAGTATCTTGATGAACATGGCATATTTGAAGTCAACATTAACGCAGAAGTCGATATTCCTAATGTTAATAATTTCCCTGTAATTCGGGTTAGGCCTTTCGCCTTCTCGGATGAACAACTAAAAAAAGTGGCTGATGTTTTCTTCGGTGATACTACAATTTATGATGGAGATGTCCCTCTTACAAAAGAAGAAATTGCGCAAGCGATAGTAGAAATAAAGGCGCAAATGAAAGAAGCAAAGGAGAATGGATGGAGTGGAGCAATATATTCAAATGATTACTTAGTTGAATTAGAGGAAAAATATGAAAATGCGCCATCAATCATTGGACTTCAGGAATCTGATATTTCATGGGTAAAAGCAGATGATGGGAAAGGAAAAATTGATATTATAACAAAATCTAATGATGGTAGTTATTATAGGATCACAGGTATATCATCTGATAGCAGTTCATCTATTGAATTCCGTAAGGACTTATCAAATTATCAAATAACAGGCACATTGAAAGGGCAACCAGTAGGTGTGAAAATGACGGAAACAAACGCTAAGGAATTGGCGGAAGATTATGTAAACGCGCTTGGTTTAAACAAATTCCAGATAACAGGCACATTCACAGGAAGCCAATATATGGTAAGAAAGGGCGGCACTAGCAGGCAAGATAATATTAATTATGATAATCAGTGCTATGTATTTTGTTTTACTCGAACTATAGACGGTATACCATTGACATACGTACAAATGGCAAGTGGAGATACTGATTCAGAAGATGATTTATATGCTCCACCTATACCTAAAGAGCATCTGGAATTTTATATCAATGATTTTGGGATTGTAAATTTTAAATGGAGTGACCCAATTGAAGAAGTTGAACGCGTTTCAAACAATATAAAGCTTAAAGATTTTAAAGACATTCAAGAAATATTCATAAATCAGATGAAAATAATAGGTGAAGGCAGGAATAAAATATATAAAACTGGTACAAAACAGGTTATAAATGATTTGGTTAATGTTAATAAAGTATCATTAGGAATGATGGCTATAATAGATAAGAATAAAACTTCTACGTATTTGTTGATACCTGTATGGGATTTCTTTGTTACTGTGCATAAAGATTATTCAGATGGTACTAGCCAAGATGGATGGAATCCAGCAGGAAATGATTCGGCTTACAGTATCCTAACAGTAAATGCTATTGATGGGAGTATAATAAATAGAAATCTTGGCTATTAGGGGTCGGTACTGAAATTTCGGACAACGAATTAAGCAGTTAGATGCGAAAATTTTGAACTGAACGGGTTGACATGGAGCCTCTGCCGCCGTGGTTTCTGCAGACACGGCAGGACAGCCCAAAGGGCATATGCCAGGCAAGGAGCCTAACACGGCGACTACTCCAAATCAACCTACGGCAAAATTTTCTTATTGCGGAATAACGTATTGAGAAAATATCCGAGAAGTCCTCGCAAAACCAACAGCTGTGAACCCTGCCGCATGAGCCGCATATACAATCGCAAAGTATGACAGCCATGAAAAGAGGTTAAACGATGAAAAAAGATATAAAAATCAACCGAATATCATTGGTTTTGTTCGCCATAGTGTTCCTTTGTTTCGCGGCAGCCTGCCAGCCGACGCC
>Ga0078972_1016754_pt1 | contig 10736 bp, 12 predicted proteins | sample YelNatPaOPGAMG01_FD_67568 | JGI IMG/M metagenome (GOLD analysis project Ga0078972, IMG submission 67568) | Hot spring thermophilic microbial communities from Obsidian Pool, Yellowstone National Park, USA - OP-RAMG-01 (SPADES assembly) (version 2) | ecosystem: Environmental > Aquatic > Thermal...
CGAGAGTAACGGATGAGTCCAACCCGCCGCTTACAGAGACAATCACTCCATCTTGCTCAGAGGCCTTTAATTGGCCCCTTAAAAAGTCCACCGCTTCATTAACGAATTTAGGAGCGTCGATCTCCAGGGATTCCTTTGAAAGCATGAGGGAATAAGGTCTTCCACGAATAAAACCGTTGCTTAACTAAATTTTTATAATACAAATTTTTAGAGAGTTAAAAATTAACATAATTTTGTTAGTGAGAGGCTGGCGGGAGTTGGATAAAGTTAATACCGCTTTGTATACAATAAGGTATACACCATGACGGCCGAAGCGGGCTTTCTTGAGGAGGTAAAATCAAACCTAAATAGGCTAAAAAATGACCAAATAGTCAATATTTTAGTAAAAAACAGTAATTTAACAGAGATTCAGCTAGAAACCCTTTTAATAGATTTTCTTTTCGAAAATAATTATATAGAAAAAGCCAATTATGATTTAAAGGGTTTAATAAGGTCTAAAGGTGTTACAAGAGGCTCTTTCCACAGGACTCTACAACAAGCCAGGAAAAACATCATCTCAGCCCTATTCACAACACTCCTACTGATTTATCTCGGAATCATCGATGAAACCACTTTCAATGAATTTAATCTCATAGCGAAGAGGCTGAAAGAATATTTAGTTTTAGCTGAAACTACAAATTCGGTTGACTCTAAAAGAACACTGAAGGTGATAGAAGAAGAGCTGTTAAGGGGGCTCAAAAATCTTTTGGAACCAAAAAATCCATCATTTTGATGTGATATCACACCCTGTCATAATGAACATTGGCCGTAAAGTTAAAACTAAGTGGGTGAAAGGCATGTTCAGCCCCCATCCGCCATATTGAGAGACGTTTCTTAAAGTCTTTAATTTTGACAGAAATGGCCGTTTTAACGCAGAACGGTAAAGCATTCGTTCGAAAATACATGAATGGTCTGTCCGTCGCGTTTCTTAAGAGCGAGAGTTCATGATATGCCACTATGTGATGTTGTGATATCACAGAAAAGTTAAAAGGACCGCTAGCCTCAACTAAAAAAGCGCTAAAAATGGACTTTTTGAATTTTAAGACTATTTTTGTCTTCTTTATGAGTTTAGTCTCCATAAAATAGCTTAGATTTTGAACTCATAGGAGTAAATTAGATTTTATTTGACATTCGACACGTCACTCGGACTTAAAGGGTGTGATTTGCATGCTCATTGGGCCGGGTCACACCTAATCACATCGGAGCTACACGTGATTTTTGGTCTTCGGGTAGGCGCGTAAGCAGCTTCAGGGGAAAATGTAAAATAGGGGAGGCCCGATCCCCTTTACTTGATGACACTGGAACTGCTATTGATGTATATCTCTTTTCTCTTAGCCACAACAATGGCGTGTATAATTTATTATAAAAAGATTAAGACGGCGCAATTAGAATACGAATCATCGAAAGAAATAATAAAAAATATAACGCTTAATTTTTCTTATAAGCTTCAAAAAGTTTACAGAGATATTTCAAGATATTTCGAAGATTTAGAGGAGATCAAAAGAAACAGTCAATCGTTAAATAAGGAATTTGAAGAAAACAAAAAGATTATCTTCAATGCCTTAAATAAAATAGATAATATTTCAGGTAAATTGGGAGAACTAGATATGGAAATTAGTAAATTGAAATCAAATATTGAAAAAAATAAATTGGGAGAATTCCAAGGAACTAAAAGTGAGCTGGATAATTATGTGGAGGTTGATGTTTTAAAGAATTTATCAGACACAGAAATCGAAGTTCTTTCTATTATAGAGGAAAAAGGAGAGGTTTCTGTAGCAGAAATTAAGGATCGAATAAATAAAACTAGAGAACATACAGCTAGGCTTCTGAAAAAACTTTATGATAAAGGATATATTGACAGAATTTCAAATAGAATGCCCTATAGATATTATATCCGAAAGGAGCTCAAGGATAGGATTAAAAACAGGGAGAAGGTGAAAGCTTCAACATAGGAAAGAGAAAAATTTTTATAGTCTGTGGGCACGTTTAATATGGACCTCTATGAAGAGTTATAATTTAGCCAGCGCACCCCGCTTAGAACCTGTTAAGGGTGTTGAAATGTCAATTCTCGGCTCAGGGGATAAGATGACCTTGATAAGAATGGTGATAAAACCCGGAGCGGTTTTTCCAGAACACAGACATATAAATGAACAAATTGGGATATGTTTGGAGGGATATGGGGAATTATTTTGTAATGGACAAAAATTAAAAGTAGAGCCTGGAGTATCATGGTGTATACCTGGAAACGAAATTCATAGTTTTATAAATGGAGATCAGGAGACAGTTATAATAGAAGGATGGAGCCCTCCAAGAGAAGATTATATTTCAATGGCAAAGTAATGTAAAATTATAGAAATGCCGGAGTGTCAAATTTGGAAAATAAAATCTTTAGGGCTATTAAATTAGCTGTTGGAGAAGGATACCAAATTAGCGCAGATTGTTATGAATATATAAATAATATTAAAGAGGAGGAAGTTGAAAAAATAATTACGAAAGCAATTGAAAAATTAAATTCCCGCGGCAAAAAAGATTATATAATAAACCTTGAAACCATAAAAATGGTGTACAGTGAATTATTTGGAAAAATAGATGAAAATAGAATTCTGAGTGGAAAGTTTTATGAAAAAATTTTAGCTAAGGATTTTGGATCTGATATTAAGTTAGGAGATGATTTTAATGAAAAGACATTGTGCGATGTTAAGGGATTTATAGAATATTTTAAAAGTCGATATAGAAAATTAGAAAGGATATTTAAAGAAAGACTTGATATTAAGGATTCAATTTCAATAAATCAGGCCTTAAACATGCCAGAAAAATCTAAATTTAAAGTGATTGGGTTGGTCAACAAAAAAATTATGAAAGGAAATCGTTTGTTATTGGAGTTAGAAGATCTAGAGGGGATTATTGAATTAGTTGCTTTAGAAAAGGAGGTTATTGATAAAGGAAAGCTTATACTAGAAGATCAAGTAGTTTGCGCTGAGGTTGTGAAATATACAGATAAATTAATAGTTGCCAAGGACTTCATTTGGCCCGATATACCGAATAAAACTTCAAAAAAATCGGAAACACCCCTATGTGTAGCTTTCTTATCTGATCTTCATGTGGGTAGCAAGTTATTCAATAAAGGACTTTTCGAAAGATTTATTCAATGGATTAATCTAAAGATTGGACCTCCTGAATTAAAAGAGATAGCCTCAAAGGTAAAGTATATAATAATTAACGGTGATATTGTAGATGGAATTGGGGTATACCCAGATCAGATAAATGAGCTTGAAATTATAGATATCATGGAACAGTATTCTGAGGCCTACAAACTCATATCCAATTTTCCTGATTATGTTGATATAATAATAACTCCTGGAAATCATGATGCAACGAGAAGGAGTTTACCTCAACCTCCGATAATCAGAGATTTCGCCGAACCTTTCTATAATGATGAGCGTGTTCACATTTTCGGCAATCCTCTGATTTTAAAAATTCATGGATTAGATTTTCTAATTTATCATGGAAAATCTCTGGATGATGTTTTAACCAAAGTCCCTGGCCTAAGTTATAATACCCCTGAGAAGGGGGCAGAACTTCTGTTAAAATGTAGGCATCTCGCACCAATATATGGAGCATCAACTCCAATAGCACCGACGGTTGAAGATAAATTAGTTATAAGTAACATACCAGATATAATGAATTTAGGGCATGTTCACATTTATAGTTATAAAAAATATAGGGGGATACATCTTATTTCATCCTCAACATGGCAAAATCAGACAATTTTTCAGAGAAAATTAGGATTAAATCCAACACCTGGAATAGTTCCTATATTAGATTTACAGACTTCTGAAATAATAACAATTGACTTTAATACCTTTAATCACTCACGCCTTTAGCTATAATTCCTGCCACTCTAACAGGCTCTGGAATTCTACACAAAATAGAAGATTCCTTTAAAACTATCTCAGCCCATTCAGAATTTTTACCTACAACCTCAAAGAAAATTTCAGGCTCACAACTTTTCGTTACAGTTGAATAGACCTTTCCAAGATTTTCTATTATTTTCCATCTTCTTTCCCAATCATAAAAGTGAGATTTTAAGGCATGTAACATAGAAATATTATCGGGTTTTTTCATAGATATGATGATTACTGGCAAATTCAAATCTTTGAAAATTTGGAAGGGATCAATAATATTGAATCCGGCGAAGGTTATACCACTTAAAATTATTGTTTCGCAAGATATGTTTCCTAAAATGTCAATTAATTTTTCTGTCGCATCAAATCCATCAACTTGAATTTTGGTAAGTCTAATATCCAAAATCCTGGGTCCTTTCATTAATACTGCGCATAAATATGCATATTGGGACTTTTCTCTTATAAATGCTTGAAATTTGCCATCATCAACCCCAACTATTTTCATTGAATTTTGCATTTATAATCCCTAGTTATAAATCAGTATTTTTCCAGCTTTCCCTTTATTTCAGATTTTATTAAAAATTGATAGTAGTATTCTTTTGGAACCTCGACAACACCCTCATTTATAACAATTTTCTCAATATAATTTATTGTTTCCTTATCAATATCTTTCTCAAAAATAATTCTTCCATTATTTTCTATTATAAATTGGCCCACTTCCTTTCTTAAACTTAGAATATCAAATTTTGAGAGAGATATTTCACCGAAATTTCGTAATATAAAGGTATTTTCATTGCTAAAGTTATTATTTTCGGTTTTTCCACCATTCAGAAAATCTCTTAGTGCGGTATTAACGATATCTGAGACCCTTTTCCCTTCCTTTTTAGCAAGGGTAAAGATCTCTTTATATAGGTCCACGTCTAAGCCTCTTATGGCCACGCTCTTTTTGTAGACCGAGGCGCCCATGAAATCACTTGTTAACATGTAAACAAGTAAACAAGTAACCTTATAAGCTTATCGGAATGTTTAATGGTTTAGTGGTGCTTCTGTGATGGCGGAAAGGGGCCTCTCGGTCGCAATCGCTACGGGTAAAAACTATAAAGATGTAAAATTACTCTCGGGGGATGAGAGAAACTTAATCGATTTTATTAATTTTTTTAGGAGGTTGGTTTTATTAAATGAGAATATCAACTTGGGTGCAAAACTTAAAAACATACAGGAGTTACTTTCATTAAGTGAGAAAATCTTTTCCTCCCAATCTACGGCCGAGGTTTTCTTATATCTATGTCTCCATGGCGCTGGAACGGGGTTTGTTATTCAATCCGAGAATAATTTGAGTGAAGCCACCACATATAGAATTATAAAACGCCTTTATAATATGGGTTTAATATATCCCGCTTTAAAGATATCTAACTTGAGAAACACGAGGGGTGGACCGAAGCCGATTGTCTGGGCAATTCGAGGAGCTTCAAATGAGGAGATCGCAAATGCAGTGAGATTACATTTGAAAAAAATAAATCCTAAATATTTAATAGCTGAAAGACTGGCTCAAACGATTCTAGATGAATATCTTAATAAGCGTCAAACAAATGAGATAACATATAGAGAAATTCTGATACACATAAAAGAGATGAGGCTTCCATATAGAACTCCTGATATAGCTGAATTAACAGCTGAATATCTATTGGAGAACGGCATGAAGGTCTGGAGATGATATCAAAATCATAAAATCATATAATGTTACCTTTATTCTTTCCAAAATTTTTAGATAAAATATGTGCAACTCTTAATGGTTCTGGAAGGTTAAGATCGGTGCAAAATTTTTTGACGATTTCAATACTTGTATCTAAAGACATTTTATGTCCAACGGAGACATATAGGTTCTTTTTTCCATGAATATTTAATTTTGCTCCCACAATCCTTCCCCTATATGTGAGGATGCTGCATTCTTTATTGTGAGAGATCATCTTTCCAACCAATCTTTTCTGCGTCACCCCTATTGTCGGTTTGTCTAACTCTAATCCGACATGGGATGCCAATCCGAAGAAACGAGGATGAGCGAGGCCATGTCCGTTGACCATCAAGATATCAAAATCGGGGCTTCTTTTAACAACTTCAATTATCGGTGGGCCTTCCCTAAATGAGAGATAGCCAGGTATATATGGAAAGTTAGTTTTACATTTGGAGAATTTGATATCAATAATTCTATAGTTCTTGTCAATTATGACAAATGAAGCATATGCCAAATCATCTTCATAGGACACATCAACTCCAGCAATAAACTCCAATTTATCGAATGAATCCTTTTCTATAATTTTTTTGGAGGAAACTTTCTGAAACTCCTTTAAAATATTAAGTGGTCTAGTTGATGAAAAATTTCTAAATAATTTGTATCTTGAATCGAAGGTTCGCAACACTTTACCTTTCAGATCCTCAAAATCTTTTCTGTTTAATATTTCCATGACAGCTACTTTCGATCTTTTATCCCCCAATGCTACGGCTATGTCATCAGCAACGGCCACCATCCCTTCTGGTATTTGACATATCAATCTTCTTATCTCATCATATAAATCAAGTTCGAGACTCATATATTTGCCTTCTATTACATCAAACTTAATTATTAGTTATTTCTCCTCAAATCTCCACACTGTTCCTTCAGGCCGGTCTATTAGAGTAATTCCTATTTCTTTTAATTGTTCTCTTATAAAATCTGAAATTTCATAAAGCCTTTGATTTCTAATTTTTTCTCTTACATTAATTATCAAGTTAATTAAATTATCATTTAAAATATCAACTTTCAACGTTCTCTTCTCAAATAACCCTAAAGTATTTAGGAGGTTTTTATATATATTATATGCTTTTAATAGTACGCCTTTGTTTGGTTTTTCTAATGTGTACTCGTTTATCGTCTTGGATAAGGAATGAAGATATGTTAAAGCTCTTGGAGTATCCAAATCATCATCCATACTTTCCTCGAAGGATCTCTTCAGCTCAATTACATCCTTCAGAAACTTTTCCTCTTTATCTGTATAATTTAGGTTTTCATAACTTGAACGCAATGTTTCTTCAACAAGATTAAGTGTATTTTCAAGCCTCTTTAACGCATTTTCAGCGTTCATCATCGCCTCATCTGTATAATCTATCTGCTTTCTATAGTGTGTTGAAATGTAGAAGTATCTTAGGACATCTGGAGAATATTTTGAGATGACCTCTTCGAAGGAAATGTAATTCCCCAGGCTTTTGCTCATCTTTCTTCCTCTGATCATGAGATACCCTATATGTATCCAGTAGCGGACAAACTCCTTCCCAGTTAGACCCTCAGACTGGGCTATCTCATTCTCGTGATGAGGAAATATCAGGTCTTCGCCTCCCGCGTGGATGTCCAATGTATCGCCCAGGTATTTTCTCGACATGACGCTGCATTCGATGTGCCACCCTGGTCTGCCCTTTCCCCATGGGGACTCGAAGTAGATGCCCCGCTTAATCTCATCCTCCGTCGACCTCTTCCAAAGGGCGAAGTCGCTGGGCTCCTCCTTGTCGTATTCGTCTCTCAACATCCTCTCCGTCATCTTCACGGATGAGAGGTCGATCCCGCTCAGCTTTCCATAGCCCTGAAACTTGCTTATGTCATAGTATACTCCATCGCTGGTGACGTAGGCTAAGCCCTTCTCAATTAACCCCTTGATGAAGTCGATCATCTCAGAGACGTTCTCGGTGGCCCTGGGGTAGACCGTGGCACGCCTGATATTGAGGAGGTCGATCCCCCTGAGGAAGGACCTAAGATATCTATCTGTAAATTCTTTCAGGGGTACTCCCTCTCTCCCAGAGTCCCTTATCGTCTTATCATCGATGTCGGTGATATTCATCACATAAAATACATCGTAGCCTCGATACTCCAACCACCTTCTTATGATATCCCCTACCAGAAAGCTGCGGAAGTTTCCTATGTGCGGGTCGCTATAAACTGTAGGTCCACACAGATACATCCTAACCTTCCCAGGCTCCAGAGGCTCGAAGAGCCTCTTCCTCCTCGTCAGAGTGTCATAGAATCTCAGACCTTTAATCTCCCCATTAGACAATTTGTGAGCCTCCTTGAAGTTTTAGAGTATGGTCTAAAGCTGGGCGGTGGAAAAGAGTTACGGGCTTACCCTTCGACACAATGATCTCAGTCGCCCTTTATGCCTTCTAAGTTTATGAATCTCGGGATTTAAAATTTTCCCTAAGTGATGCCCGCATAGTCAAGAATTCTGAAGCCTTTGGGACCCGTTAGATGAGCTGAAACGCTTATCTTCACGTCTAGAGGCTCTTCCATATGGAGCATGAATGTTCAGGCTTGAGGGGATCATCCCGCCGATGGTAACCCCCTTTAAGGCGAATGAGGAGGTTGATGAAGAGGCGCTGAGGGCCGAGGTGGGCCACCTGCTCGATGAGGGCGTTCACGGGATCACGGTATGCGGCAGCACGGGGGAGGGTTATGCGATGACGTCGGAGGAGATCGGCCTGGTAACGGCCCTCGCAAGGGAGGAGATAAGGGGGAGGGTTCCGCTGATCACAGGCATCATTGCGGACTCCGCCTGGACGGCTTTGAGGCACGGCAGGGCTGCGAAGGATGGAGGCGCCGATGCCCTGATGGTGACCCCAGTCCACTACGTCTTCCAACCTACGGAGAGGGGGACCATAGACTACTATAGGAGGATAGGGGAAGCTCTAGACCTTCCCATCATCATATATAACGTTGTGCCTTGGGCCAACATCTCATCAAAGCTGGCTGTGAGGCTTACGAGGATAAGGCAGGTCCAGGGGATAAAACAGAGCGGAGGAGATATCCATGGCCTCGCGGATATGATAAGGGCCGTCGGAGATCGAGTGCCCGTATTGACCGCCATAGATGACATGCTATTCCCCTCGTTCCTCATTGGAGCTAGGGGCGCGATAGCCGCGATCTGCACCATCGCCCCACGGCTCTGCGTAGAGCTCTGGGAGGCGGCGAAGAAGGGCGACGTGAAGGTCGGGGCCGAGATCCATCATAGACTCCTCCCGGTCTGGAGGGCCGTTGGCAGGGGAGACATGCCAGCCAGGGCTAAGGAGGCGCTCTCCCAACTCGGAAGACCTGCGGGTGTAGCTAGAAGCCCGCTTATACCCGTGGATGATGGGGCGAAGAGGGAGATCAGAAAGGCCCTATCAGAGGCCGGGCTTCTAAAGAGGTGAGGTTGGGCTTCCTCCTAGCGGATATCGAGTTTCTCCAGCTTCTCGACGAGCCTCTGGATCGAGGCGCTGAGCCTCGCTCTAGCCAACTCCGAGGTAACCTCCCCCCTGGTAGCTTCTATGACGCCCCGGGCAACATCCAGCTTTCTCCTCAACCCCTTGAGGAGTAGGGAGGCCTCCTCCAGCGAGAGGAGGTCTAGATAGATGCGTTCCATCAATTTCAGACCCTCCTCCGCCCTCTCAACCATCCCCAGCCTCAAACACTCCAAGACCTCCCTGCGAAGCTCGCCTATAACATCACCCACGCCGAGGATGTAGGACTCTAGGGATACGCCCAAATCCTCCGGATTTGGGAAAAGCCCGGATGTTTTTAGCCCGTAGAGGGCTGATGCCTCGGCATGCTCCTCCTCGGCCTCATATACCTCCTCGAAGGGTGAAATTCCGTGATCCCTAACCTGGTTTTTAGCTTCGGCCAGGAGCCTTCTAGCCTCCTTAATCATCATATCGGCCTGTTGAAGATCCCCCTCATGAATCAGCAGGATAGACTGTTTTGAGAGGATTCTGGCTCTCCTAGCCTTTTGGAGGGCCTCCTCTCTCACCTTCTCCTTTTCCACCAGCTCCTCGACCGTCCTCCTGACTATGTCGACTAGCACCCCTCAACCCCCGCAGAGGATCTCCCTGAGCATCTTCGCGGTTATATTTCCGCCGCTGAGGATCAGGACGACCCTCTTCCCCTTTAGCCTATCCCTGAGCTTGAAGCCTGCGGCCAGTGAGGCGGCCCCCGCCCCCTCGGCTATCGTATGGGCCCTCTCGACGTATAGCCTGATGGCGTGCTTGATCTCCTCCTCCGAGACCAGGACGAATTCATCCATGTGGTCCCTCATGATCTCAAGGGGGAGCTCGAAGGCCCTCCTCGTCGCGAGCCCGTCGGCCAGGGTATCGGCCGATTCGGTCTCCACGATCTCCCCCCTCCTCCAGCTCAGATAGACGCTGGGCGCCCTCTCCGCCTGGACGGCTATCACCTCAGCCTCCGGGCAGACCGCCTTGATCACGGTGCCGATGCCCGCGGCTCCGGAGCCCCCTCCGACGGGGACGATCACCGCATCCAGCTCGGGAAGGTCCTCCACGATCTCAAGCCCTATCGTCCCGACACCGGCTATGAGATGGGGCTCGTTTCCGCTGTGAATATATCTGTATCCCCTCTCCTCCGCGAGCCTCTCGGCGTTTAGCCTAGCCTCCTCGAAGTCCCTTCCCCAGGCTATTATCGTGGCCCCGAGGCTTCTTATGGCCTCGACCTTGTCGGGGTTGGCGGCCTCAGGGACGCAGATGTATGCATCCACCCCGAACAGGCGGGATGCGTAGGCAATCGACTGTCCGTGGTTCCCGGTTGAGGCGGTGATAACCCCCCTCATCCTCTCCTCCCTTGAAAGCTGGGAGATCAGGTTAACGCCTCCCCTGACCTTGAAGGCCCCCGTATACTGATAGTTCTCATGCTTAACATAGGCCTCGAAGCCCAGGAGCCTCGAGAGGAGGGGATAATGATGGAGGGGGGTCCTCACGACATATGGTTGGATCCTCCTCCTAGCG
>Ga0078972_1016755_pt1 | contig 10736 bp, 4 predicted proteins | sample YelNatPaOPGAMG01_FD_67568 | JGI IMG/M metagenome (GOLD analysis project Ga0078972, IMG submission 67568) | Hot spring thermophilic microbial communities from Obsidian Pool, Yellowstone National Park, USA - OP-RAMG-01 (SPADES assembly) (version 2) | ecosystem: Environmental > Aquatic > Thermal...
AGGAAAAATACATGACTCTAAAGATAAAGAAAACACATTTAAACGAAATATTTGAGGAGGCGAAGAAAAAGTATCCAATAGAAGCATGCGGAATCCTAGCAGGCAAAAAACATGATAGTGAAGCGTTTGTGGAAAAAGTATATCATGCAAAAAACATACTGAACTCAAAATCAGCATACAGAATAGACCCAGCCGACCAAATGAAAGCCTTCCAAGAAGCTGAAATAGAAGGACTAGAGATAATCGGATTCTACCACAGCCACCCATTCTGGGAACCATACTGGTCAAAAGAGGATGAGGAAAAAGGAAAAGCTTGATCAACTACTTACATGTAATCGTTTCACTAAAAGACAATATGGTTAAGGTTTACAGGAAAAAGGAGATAGGAGTAGAAGAGGAAAAATTTATTATGTTTTAACACCAGCTAAAACCAAATTTAATTTGATGCGAAGATTTATTTTTGAGGTAGGGTAAAGGTTAGGTATATGGAAGATTATGGTTCTTTAAAAGTAGGTGATGTGATAGAGGGCCCATTTTGGCCTGAACGCGTAAAAGTTGTTTCATTTAAACGTGTTGGCAATTCAATGGGAGTGAGTGGTGTTGGGTTACAGACAAATAAATATTATTCGAACATTCTATCCAAAGATGATGTTTCGAAAATAAAAATAATTGAGATGAAGAGAAGGGATTTCTCTTTTGACCCCGAATCATTCTTTTTGGTCATCGAAGGAAAACGAATACGTCTTGCACACCAGTTTGATCCCCTTTATGCAGTGAACGTCTCACAAATAGATCCTCTTCCCCATCAGATAGATGCAGTATATTTCCATATTTTACGTAATCCTAAAATTAGGTTTCTTTTAGCCGACGACCCTGGAGCCGGTAAAACAATCATGGCAGGACTTCTTTTAAAGGAACTTAAGCAAAGAGGCCTCGTAAATAGGATTCTCATAGTGGTCCCAGGGCATCTTAAAGACCAGTGGATTAGAGAGTTGAAGGAAAAATTTGGTGAAACTTTTAGGTTCATTGATAGGGCTGTAATGGAAGCCTCTTGGGGGAGAAACATTTGGCTAGAAGAAAATCAAGCTATAACTTCGATGGATTTTGCAAAACAGGATGATGTAATGTTGAGCTTAAGTGAAGCCAACTGGGACCTAGTTATAGTCGATGAAGCCCATAAACTGGCAGCATACGAGTACGGTGAAAAGATAACTAAAACACAAAGGTATAAGCTTGGCGAACTCTTATCAAAAAACTCAACTTTTCTACTATTTCTTACCGCAACCCCACACAGAGGGGATCCAAGCAACTTCAGACTTTTCCTAGACCTCCTTGAACCAGGATTTTTTGCAACAAATGAACTCTTGATGGAATCAATAAGAAACAAAGATAACCCCCTATTCTTAAGAAGACTTAAGGAGGATTTGAAAAAATTTGATGGCACACCTATATTTCCTCCAAGAAAAGTTCATACAATAAAATACAGATTAAGTGAGGACGAAAAAAGACTCTATAATGAAGTAACAAACTATGTAGAAAAATATTATAACAAAGCATTAACAATTGAAGAAGAAAGGAGAAAAAGAAACGTAACGTTCGCTCTGCTGATTCTCCAAAGACGTCTAGCTTCAAGCGTTAGAGCTGTAAGAAAGTCCTTGGAAAGAAGACGGGAGAAGTTAGCTGAGCTTCTTGATAAGGGTACACTCATACAAGAGGTAGGATATGCGAGTGAAGAAGTTTTTGAAGACATGCCTGAACAAGAAAGGTGGCGTTTAGAAGAAGAGCTGCTCGGTAAGTTGACATCTTCAAAAACCTTAGACGAGCTTAGAGAAGAGATAGAAAAATTAGATGATTTAATTAGAATCGCAAAAGAGGTGGAAAGAAAGGAAATAGAGACAAAACTTAACGAGTTAAAAAGGGTTATGGAAATTGAAAAGTTGAAAGAAAAGAGTGAGAAGCTTCTCATATTCACAGAATCGAAGGATACTTTAGAATATTTGGTTGATAAACTAAGAGACTGGGGATATAGTGTAACATATATTCACGGAGACATGAACTTGGACAAGAGAATAGCGGCAGAACATGAATTTAAGGAAACAGCGCAAATCATGGTTTCCACTGAAGCAGGAGGGGAAGGCATAAACCTGCAATTCTGCTGGCTTATGGTCAACTATGATATTCCATGGAATCCTAATCGACTCGAACAAAGAATGGGAAGAATTCACAGGTACGGTCAACAATATGAAGTCCACATATATAATTTGGTTGCAGTAGACACAAAAGAAGGAAGGATACTTGAAAAACTTTTGACAAAACTTGAGATAATAGGGGAACAAATGGGCAAAGTTTTCGATGTAATAGGAGATGTTGTTTCAGCTTATCTGCCGACAGGAAAAACATTGCAAGACTTGATAGTTGAGGCGATAACAAATAGGAGGTCACTCGATGAAATATTGTCCGATTTCGAAAAAATACCTGACGAGGAGGCTATAAGAAGAGCTAGAGAGGCGGCATTAGAAGGATTAGCTACAAGACACATAGACTTCACCCGCATTCTCGGAGAGATGAGAGTCGCTAAGGAGAATAGACTTGTGCCCGAGTATATAGAAAAGTTCTTTATAAAAGCATCAGAAAAACTTGGATTAAATGTTGAGAGAAGAAAAGACGGATTTTGGAGGATAACAAACGTCCCATACGAGCTAAGAAACGTATCATATAATTTTAAAATAAAATATGGCGTTGTGTTCAAAGAATATGGGAAGATATCGTTCGATAAAGAGCAGGCGTTTAAGGGACAAGCAGAATTTGTAGCACCAGGACATCCGTTAATTGAAGCAATTATAGACAAAATATTTGAAAAATATGGTAATGAGATAGAAAGAGGAGCGGTCTTCTTTGACCCTTCATGCAATCTAGACGGATACATCTGGTTCCTGGAAGGGGAGATAAATGATGGAAGTGGCACAATGGCTGGTAAAAGAATATTCGCTTTATACCAGGATAGACAAAACATAATAAGACAGGTGCCACCATCGATAATTTGGGACCTGAAGCCTGCAAACCATGCTCCAGTAAATGTAATCCAAGAGTTTATAGAAAATGAGGACAATATAGTAGCATTTGCTATCGAAAACGTTCTCACAGAATATCTTAACGAGATAAGAACGCAAAGAGAGCATGACGCGGAAATCAAAAGAAAATATGGAATAAAATCGCTTACCGACCTGATACTGCAGCAGGAGATTAAACTAATCGATTATGAGACAAAAAAGGCTAAGGGAATCGAAATACCTGAAGTAGTAATCCAAAATGAGACGCGGAAAAGGGATGAACTTTATAGAAAACGCGAGGAACTTGAAAAGAGAATAAATGCTGAAACACATCTAACACTTTCACCTCCAAAAATTCTAGGCGTAATAGCAGTAGCCCCAATACCTCAAACAGAAGATGAACTAAAAGAAGACAGGGAAACAGAGGAAATAGGCATGAGGATAGCAATAGATTTCGAAAAAGCCCAAGGAAGAATCCCAGAAGATGTTTCACTCCAAAACCTAGGATTCGATATAAGGTCAAGAACTTCAAACGGAGAATTCAGATACATAGAGGTAAAGGCAAGGGCAAAAGAGGGAAAAATAGCGTTAACGCCAAACGAATGGCTAATGGCACATAGGTTAGGAAACGATTATTGGCTTTACGTGATAACCAACACTAAAACCAAACCAGAACTATACACAATCCAAAATCCAGCATCTAAACTTAAGCCAAACGAAGAAATAGAAATAGTTCGATATATAGTTAATAAGGAAGAATGGAAGAATGTTGCAAAAAGAGAGTTTATAGGTGAAGCTGAATGAACGCATCAGATAAGAGGCTTATTGAAGTTGATTTCCCACTCAAGGAAGTAAGTGAGGAATCCGTTAGAGAGAAAAACATTAGACATGGCCACATTTCCACCCTACACATATGGTGGGCTAGACGACCATTAGCTGCATCAAGGGCAACAACTTATGCAGCTTTAGTTCCAGCACCTAAAGACGAGAAAGAGCTAAGGGAGAAGCTTAAATTCATAGCCGAACTTTCAAAATGGGAGAACTCCCTAAATGAGAAGATAATTGAAAGAGCGAGAAAAGATATTAGAGGATTCTTCGGCGGTAAGGCGCCAAAGGTTTTGGACTGCTTTGCTGGCGGAGGCTCCATACCATTAGAGGCTTTAAGGCTTGGATGTGAAACTTACGCTTTAGAATATAATCCCGTGGCAGTTTTAATTCTTAAAGCAGTTTTAGAATATCCACAAAGGTATGGCAAAAAGCTTGTTGAAGACGTTAAAAGATGGGGGCAGTGGGTCTATGAAGAAGCGAAAAAGGAGATAGGAAAATTTTATCCAGAAGAAACAGTACCGGCACAAAAAGTGCTATCTGAAGGTGGCGGAGAAAAATACATTCCAGTAGGATATATTTGGGCTAGAACAATTAGATGCCAAAATCCTACTTGTGGAGCGGAAATACCTTTAATGAGACAATTCTGGCTCGCTAGGAAAGATAATAGAAAAATAGCTTTGAAAATTATTGTTGATAAAGAAAAGAAGAAAATAGATTTTAAGGTAGTTCAAGGAAAAGATATAGACTTCGACCCTTCGGAAGGAACAGTAAAAAAAGCAAAGGTCATGTGTCCTATTTGCAGTTCTGGAATTTCCGATAAAGAATTAAGAAAGCTATTCCAAGGGGGAAAAGCAAGTCAAAGAATTATAGCTGTAATTTTATACAATCCTAGTGGTGGAAAAATATACAGAGTTACGACTGAGGATGACATTAAAAAGTTTCAGGAGGCAGAAAAATATCTCGAAGAAAAGAGAAAGAAACTTTTCGAGGAATGGGGATTTGATCCTGTACCAAATGAACCAACTCCTGAAGGTGGAGGACCTGGTGCAGAAAGAGCTTTTTCAGTTCGTAATTTTGGATTGAATACATGGGGTGATCTTTTCAACTCTCGCCAAAAGCTATCTTTAATTACCTTTACTGAAAAAGTAAAACTTGCTTATGAAAAGATGATTGAAGAAGGATATGATAGAGAATATGCAAAGGCAGTAATGAGTTATTTGTTGTTAAGTTTTGATGTATTTGCATCTTATATGTGTTCTTTAACTAGATATAAATATCAAGGTGAATCAATAGAGAGAGCTTTCGATAGGCAGACCTTACAAATGATTTGGGATTATGGTGAAGTAAATCCATTTGGAAAATCACGTGGAGATTTTTATCATATTGTGAAATGGAGTTCAGAATCAATAGAACACTGTTCTAATGATATTTTTGAGGGGTTCGGTATTTCAATGCTAGGAACGGCTACAAAACTTCAGTATCCTAGTAATTATTTTGATGCAGTCATTACTGATCCACCGTATTATGACAATGTGCCTTATTCTTATCTCTCAGACTTTTTCTACGTTTGGCTTAAACGAACAATCGGAGATCTATATCCTGATTTATTTGCCACGCCTTTAACGCCCAAATCTGAAGAAATAGTTGCTTATTCTCTTGTAAGAGAAGGTTTCGAAGAAGGAAAAAGATTTTTTGAGGAAATGATTACTAAAGCTTTCCAAGAAATCCATCGCGTCTTAAAACCAGAAGGGATCGCAGTCATAGTTTTTGCTTACAAAACTACTGAAGCATGGGAAACGATTATCAGTAGCCTTCTTAAATCAGGACTGGTGCTTACCGCTTCCTGGCCTATTCACACCGAGATGAAAGAAAGATTAAGGGCTCAAGAAAGTGCAGCTCTTGCTTCTTCTGTTTACATGGTGTGCAGAAAACGTACTAAAGTAGAGACAGCCTACTTTAATGAAGTAAAAGAAAAAATTGAGCAAAGAGTTAAAGAGAAGCTTGTGCAATTCTGGGAGCAAGGAATAAGCGGTGCAGATTTCTTTGTTAGTGCTATTGGTCCAGCTGTGGAAGTTTTTGGTCAATATTTTAAAGTGGAAAAATTATCTGGGGAAGAAGTTTCTGTTAAAGAGCTCTTGGAGTATGTTAGGAAAGTTGTTAGCGAATTTGCACTTGAGAGGGTGCTGAAAAGAGCTGATTTGGGAGGAGTGGATGCTCAAACAAGATTTTACCTTTTGTGGAGGTGGACTTTTGGTAATGCTAAAGTTCATTTTGATGATGCGATAAAGCTTTCAAGGCCTCTGGGTGTTGAGCTTACGGATTTGTGGGATAAAGGTGGTTTTGTTCAGAAAGAAAAAGAGTTTATAAGGGTTCTTTCACCTCAAGAGAGAGTGAAGGATCAAGGATTTATAAAGAGAGCAAAATTCACATCTATGATTGATGTTCTCCATTATGTTTTAATCTTATGGGAGAAGGGGGAAAGGGAGAAGATAAAGGAGGTTTTAAGTGAAACTGGTTACGCTCAAAATGAAGTATTCTGGCAGATGACTCAAGCTTTATCTGAAATCCTTCCAGAAGGCGATAAGGAGAAACAGCTTCTTCAAGGCTTCTTGTATGGTAGAGTAGAGTATACTAGGGAAACATATAAAAAAGAGAGGAGTTTAGTTGATTTTATGGAGGACAAGTCATGAAGCCTTGGTGGCAAATTGCTGTTCCTCATAGGGATATTAGGGAGGGTAGAATTGGAGATTTTGCTGCTGATTTGAGAAGTATTATTGAAGGTAGGGCTTCTGTTGAATATATTGATGCTGAAACCTTTTTTAAGAGAACGCATCTTACTAAGGGCCTTGAAAACATAATTAAGGATGTCCTACTAAATCTTGCAGGAGGGGAGGAGAGGGGTAAGGTTATTCAAATTCAGACACCTTTCGGAGGGGGCAAGACGCATGCATTAGTATACCTCTATCACCTGTTTAAGAATGGTAAAAACTTTCTTCATGTTCCCGAAGTAAAGAGAATCTTGGATTCTTGTGGAATAAGTGATATACCGGAGGCTAAAGTTGCAGTTTTTGTTGGGACGGTTCCTGATCCTTTAAAGGGTAAGACACCTTGGGGTGAAATAGCTGCTCAACTGGGCTTATATGATTTGGTTAAAGAACATGATGAGAAAAGGATAGCGCCTGGAAGGGAAATCTTGGAAAAATTGCTGAATGAAAGTAAACCTCTTGTATTACTTATTGATGAGCTTACCGAATATGTTGTTAAAGCAAGAGAATTTGAAGACCAAGTTTTTGCCTTTTGCCAGGAGTTGACAGAGACGATATCAAAATCACTTAAACAATGTGTTCTCGTATGCACTTTACCTTCAAGTGCACCATATGGTGAAAGAGGAGAGAAAGTTCTAAGTCAACTGCAGAGAATCTTTGGGAGAATGCAGGTTATTTATACTCCTGTAGAGGGGGAAGAAATTTATGAAGTTATAAGGAAGAGATTGTTTGAAGATTTAGGTGACATAAGAGATCATGAGATCGTTGCTTCAGAATATTTTAGCCTCTATCAGAGGCTTGGAGATGAAGTCCCATCCGAGGTTAGGGAGATTTCATATAGAGAAAAAATTAAGAAAGCTTATCCTTTTCATCCAGAAACGATTGACGTACTTTTTGAGAGATGGGGAACCATACCCACGTTCCAGAGGACAAGGGGTGTACTTAGTCTTTTAGCTGAGGTTGTTTCTGACCTATTTAATAGACAGGACCCTTCTCCTCTAATACAGCCATCAAACATTAACCTTTCAAACGCCCGTATTAGAAGAATGTTTATAACACATATTGGTGAAGTTTTTGAATCTGTTTTAGCTTCAGACATAATTGGAGATAATGCGAGGACAGTTAAAATGGATAGACAAATGGGGAGCGAATATGCTAAATTTAGGGTTGCAACAGGATTGGCTACTGCCATTTTCTTCTATTCTTTTACTGGTGGTGAACGGAAGGGTGTTACTGCTCAAAGGCTTAGGGTGGCTTTTCTTAGGGAGGGTATACCGCCCTCTATAGTTGGGGACGCCCTTAAGAGGCTTGAAGACCTAGACGGCCCACTTTATCTTCATTTTGAGGGAGGTCTCTACTACTTTAGCAGCCAAGTTGGACTAAACAGAATTATTATAGAAAAAGAGGAAGCTGTCAGGGAAAGAGAAGAGGAAATATTAGCTGAAATAAAGAGTAGGTTAGAGAAGGTTGCTGGAGGAGACTTTGAGGTTTTCATTTGGCCTAAGTCTAATAATGATGTGCCAGATAATAGGAGATTGAAGCTTATAATATTGCCTCTTGAGCTATCAAATGATAATCCGAGTACAGAAGAATTTGTGAAAGATATGTTAACGAATTATTCAACTGGTTATCGGACGTTTAAGAATACACTAATTTTTCTAGTTCCAGACAAAAATGAATGTTATGGTTTTAGGGAAAGTGTATGCCTTTTCCTTGCTTTAAAAGCTATAGTCAGCGATAAGGATTTATGGAAAACCCTTAGTGAAGCAGATAAGGAAAGGGCGAGTCAAAAGTTTAAGGATATGGACTCTAGTGTACTATTTAAAACGGTTTCCGTCTACCGCTACCTGCTGAAGGGTTCAAAGGATGGATTGAGGACGTTTGATTTGGGTATACCGTCGGTTGGAGAAAAAAATCTTTCATCTAGAGTACGCTACTATTTAAAGGAACAGGAAATTTTATTAGACAAACTTTCTCCAAAATTGCTTGCATCATGGTTTTTATCTAAAAATGGTGATCGCAAAAATGTTGCAGAAATATGGGAGGCATTCTTAAAGTATCTGGAATTACCTTTACTTGAAAGCGAAGATGTTCTTAAGAACACTATTAGACAAGGTGTTCAAAACGGTGTCTTTGGCGTTCTTATGAATGATAGGGTCTGGTATCAAGAAGAGGTGTCATTAACCCAACTTACAGAAGATATAATTATATTGAAAGCGGAAACCGCACTAGAAATGAAAAGAGGAGGAGGTGAAGAGGTAAGCATATCTAGTATAACTGCACCCCCAGTTATTGAAGGTGTTCAAACAACTGAAGTTAAAATTAAAGAAAAAGTTGTTAACAAAATTATGATTAAGGCACAAGTTCCATGGGACAAGCTATCTGACCTAGTTCGGGGCGTGTTTATACCGTTAAGTCATGAAGGTGCCAACATAGTGTTGCAAGTTAATATTGATGCTTATTCTGAACATGGAATTAAAAGAGAAACTTTGGATCTTAAAATAAGGGAGACTTTAAATCAAATTGGAGCAAAGGTTCTTGAGGAAAAAGAAGAGTAATAGAGGCTTTTAACATCTATACCGTTTTGAATTGTTGCATTTTCGCAGTTTGTACTAATTTGTAAGTAAAGAGTTATATATCTTCTAATTTCTAATTGATTTTAGGATGGAACTAACACCTTATCGTGAAGTTAAAAAGAGACAGTCTGTTATAAGATGTAGAGATGGACATTATGTGAAGTCAAGGGTAGAGAAAGCGGTGGATGATTTCCTATTCTCGCATGGCGTATTGCATGAAGTTTATCCTCATGTACCTTATTCACATTTTACGGCTGATTTCAAAGTAGGTGACGTATTTATTGAAGTTTGGGGGTTGAAGGGTATGAAGGATTATGATGAAGAAATGGAAAGAAAGATTGAGCATTACAAAAAGTATTCTTTGAGAATGATAGGTATCGAGCCTGGTCAAAATATAGCTAGCAAGTTGGGAGAATTAATTCCTCAACGAAAGCTTGTAGATCTTGATATTTATGAAAGGGCAAGCAAGGATAAGCGGATAGAAGAGATTGATAAAGAAATTGATATGCTAAATGAAAAGATAAGGGAGCTTTGTCTTAGACGTAACCAAATTATTGATGAAAATGTAAAGGCCGCTCTCTCTTCATCCCCTTCTTGAAAGACGTCCCATATAATTTTTTTAGAATAGGTGTACATTCTAATATCAAGAGAGAGTATAAGTTTGTGGCATAGATCTTAGGCACTAAATAAAACATTAGCCTGTCACTAGAAATTGATGGCACATCCGCTGATCCAAGAGAAACTATAGCATACTCGATCTCATTCATGTTAATTTATAAGGAGAGCTAATATTTTCACAGGCCTCATACTTTTGGTGCTGGCTTTAGTGTTAGAAATTATAAATTAATCATAGGACTTTAACTGATCAACTATAAAAAATTCTTTTGTCAAAGTTTTTGATTCATTAGCTTCTTTTGTTGATTCTAGTGGTGATAGTATTGTTTTCATGGCTGAAATTGTCATTTTTATGTACTTTCTTTTGTCTACGTTTATTTTTCCATTGTATGGTATTGTTTTTATTCTGCATATTGGGTTATGGTGTTTTGTGTTTGTGTAGGTGTATTTTATTATGCTTCCTGGTTTGATGTCTTCTCCTCTGCTTAGGAGTTGTTTTGCTGCTGAAACGTGTGGTTGCATGCTTTTGTATTTTTGTAGTGGTTTTCTTAGTGTTTTTGATATGGTTAGTTCTTCTGCTGGTATCTTGTTGTTTTTTATGTCTTCTATTGCTTTTTTTACAATTTGTATTGTTTTATTGTATCCTATTTTGTAGACTTCCTGGATGTTTTTGCAGTCGAGTAAAGTTTTTATCATTTTTGTTTGAAGTTCTTTTATGTATTTTGGTGTGTCCTGTTTTCTCAGTTCTATACCTCTTGCTACTATTTCGCCATCGTATAGCATGCCGTAGTAGTGTTTTTGTGCTTCTAGTTTTGGTCTTGATTCTTGTGGTAATAGTGCTATGAACTTGTAGTGGTGGTCTAATGTCATTGGTATGCCTGTGATTTTGGTTAGTTCTTCTG
>Ga0078972_1016756_pt1 | contig 10735 bp, 5 predicted proteins | sample YelNatPaOPGAMG01_FD_67568 | JGI IMG/M metagenome (GOLD analysis project Ga0078972, IMG submission 67568) | Hot spring thermophilic microbial communities from Obsidian Pool, Yellowstone National Park, USA - OP-RAMG-01 (SPADES assembly) (version 2) | ecosystem: Environmental > Aquatic > Thermal...
GGTGCCACTGGTCCACAGCGGTCATGAAGGCGTTCCTCACGTTGATCTGCTCCGAGGTCCTGGGGTTAGCCGGGATGACGTGATTTCTCACGTACCTGATCCCCTTCCACTTGGCGTAGGTAAGCTGGTTGGCGTAAGTCCCGGATGCGTCTATGGACATCAATGGAGCGTATACCTTGGCCATCTTTCCACCTCCTTTCTAGGGCCACCCTAAGAAAAGACTTGCGTCTTTTCTTAGGGGCCTGGCCTTCTTAAACTCCCCCTTTTTCTGGGTCCCCAGAAGCACTTGCGCCTTTTCCTGGGGACCCCTTACTATTGCCACCCAAGGAAAAGGCGAAGCTTTTCCTTGGGGCCTGGCCTTCTTAAACTCCCCCTTTTCCTGGGTCCCCAGAAACACTTGCGCCTTTTCCTGGGGATCCCTTACTATAGCCACCTGAGAAAGTCTTCCCCCATTTCTCAGGGATTCGGCCTTCTTAATCCACCCCAGGGAAATGTGAAGCATTTCCCTGGGGAACCCTCAAATCCCCCATTTCCTTGAGGGCCTCTATTGCTCCTACAAGAGAATTTTCCAGCTCCTCTTATCCCTCTAAGAGCTCCACCGTGGAGACCACCTGCACATCCACCAGCGGATAGAGGAGAAGTCCCGCCACATCGTTGGCCGTCGCCAGAAGAGCATCCGCTGAAGCCTCGCTCTTCACCTTGGAGATGGAGAGCGATCCTGTAATCATCTTCCCCGTCTCCGGATCCGTCCCCTTGTTCAGCTTCAGGGTAAGCCTCTTTCCTATTGGGTTTTCAATTGTTGCCATTTACCCTTTCCTCCTTTCTTATGCCCCGGAAAAATGCTTCATATTTTTCTGGGGATTCCAATTAAATCCCCTGAAAGGCTGGCGCTTTCCTTGCCCCCTTTCAGGGCCCCATTTTGCTCCAAAAAAGACTTCCGCCTTCCCCAGGGCCCTCGCATTTCCCCTAAACAAAAACAGGGCCGACTTTTGCCGACCCTGTAAAGTAGAAGCTTGGGGGAGGCCATCGCTTCCTTGCCCCTTACTTTAGACTATCGAACAAATGTTTGTCAAGAGGAAAAAAAATAAAAAACCCAAACCTAAAAGGATTAGGTTTCTGATTCAGGCGGAGCCAGGAGAATCAAGAAAAGTTAGCTAAAAGAATTTCCCTTAGCAAGCTCTCTTTTACTCGATGGGGGTCTTTACAAACCCCGAACACCCATTTTCCAAACTCACCGTGATGATTTACTGCTCGAACCCAACGCCTTGCCGCTGCTTCCTTTTGGCGATCTTCCTCCGTCTCGAAGCCTTTGACCTCCAGGATGATCTTAAACTCTTCGTCCTTAGGGCCCTTAAACCTGATCAGGTAATCCGGGCGATATTCGTGACGGGCACCCTGCCATTCGTAAGGAATAGTGAAGTCCAAATGGTCATTGCGAGCGTAAGATACCACCTCGGGTATGCGTTCCAATTGATATGCCACACTGTGTTCCCAAGTTGGTGCATCCAGAACCGCGTGGCTTATGTGACTTTTAGTAGTTCCTACACAAGGTCTCACCGTACGGAAGAGCACTTCAGAGGTGGTTCCAATTGGACGGAAACGCTCGATTACTGGAAGCAAGGGTGGTTCACCGGCCTCAGTATCCGGTTCAATGGCCTGAGTTAAACGTTCTACAATCCGCTGCTTGTACTTTAACAGGGCGATATCTTCCAAAGGAGTGTCCTCAGTTACCACCACGCGCTCTTCGATGTATTGCCACACAATATTCAGAACCTGGGGGAAAAGGACATGGCGCGCGTTCCATTCCTCGCGACGTTCCTTGAGCCGGCGGGTCAGTTCGGCTGCAATTTCGAACGCGGTCGCTTGCAGCCTCTTCTCGCGGTGAAAGGGATTGCGATCTTGGAGGACTTCAGGACCCGGTCCCAGTCGATCCGGCCGCCCTATCCTATATCCAGAAGCAGGTTTTACAGTAACTTCTGTCGGTTCGCAAGTAGGATCAACTTGAAGATAAGGCACCGCGTCCAAGTTTACCTTGATTCTTTGATGCACGTCGAAAACGAAACCCTCTACCCGAGGAAAGGTAATTTCCAAATGCTTACGATCGGGGAGCGCCCTTACTAAAGTAGGGACTTTCTGCACCTCGGTTCGATTTATTGGTTTTTTCTTAACAGGAATGACCTCAAATGGAATGCCGTATACATCCACGTATTCGGGCTCGTCAAACTCATCATAGTTGAGCCTACGCAAGCCTCTTCCTACGACCTGCTCACATAGCAGTTGCGAAGTAAAAGCTCTCAATCCCAAAATCTGTGTCACGTTCTGAGCATCCCAGCCTTCATTTAACATCCCCACAGACACAACGCAGCGGATATTTTTTCCAGGGGGATCGCCCTTGCCTTCCCATTCCGTCTTGCCCACAGTATCCACCACTTTCCTCAGGCGTTCCGCTGCTTCTTGTTTTGTTTCTCCTTCCAATGCGCTTTCTGCCTCGGAAAGAAGTTTTGTATCGATTCGGAAAGTGATTTCTTGGTTGACTCTATTTTCCAGCTCAGTCAACACCTTGCCATTTGCAATATGCTCATGCGTGAGTTTTGCCAAATCCGTATTGTCGCAAACCACGATCATTACCGGGGGAACAGAAGAGCCTGCCTTTTGGAACTCCTCAAAGGTTTTTTTCCACTCCGAAGCCAGGGTTGCTAAGGCACCTTCTGCTTCCCGAAGAACTGATTCCGGTTTGGCTCGACGGCGTGCAGTTTGCCTTTCTGAAGTCGGAAGTCTCTGGTTGATATATTCCCAAAGACGGAAATAGGCGGGGATCAAAGCTCCAGTGTTGTCATCCACGGGTATGCGGGGAATTTTTACAATTCCACATTCGATAGCGTCCACCAGACCGAAATCGGACACGACCCAAGGGAAGGGCGCCCCCTCCTCGTAGCCGCTTCCTTTGATGTAAAAGGGGGTAGCAGTGAAATCCACACAATAGTTGATGCCGCGCACAGCATGAATTTTCTCAAGGCCACTTACCCACACGGTCGCTTCTTCCTGTTCTGCAATTTCCTCTGCAGAAAGCTGTTTTCGCACTTCCTCCGATAGAAGTGCCGGGCGGTAGGCATGGTGCGCTTCATCGTTGATGACAAGGATGTTCTGCTTGTTTCCCAATTCCTTCAAAACGCGCCGGCAGAAGGCGGGATCGCTTTCCGGTCCGCGTTGAACTATACTGCGGGAGCGGCTGTCATCTTTAGGTTGAAAGAGATGCCAGTTGGTGATTTCAAATTTTCCTTGCTGCAACCTTTCAATCATTACCCGAGGGACCAAGTCGAATTTATCGTAGTAGTTATTTTGCTTCCAGGGTAAGAGGACCTGCAAACGTTCACGGATTGTAAGGTTGGGGCAAACAAGAAGTACAGCGTCTGAAAAGCGTCGATCTTGAGGGTTGGCCAGTTTATTTAAGATCTGCCAAGCGATGACCATGCCCATCACTACCGTCTTGCCGCTACCGGTAGCCATTTTACAGGCGTAACGGGTCAAACTGTTGTCCTTGGGAATAGTAATACCCTGCTTTTCAGATGATGGAGCTTCGATAAGCCAGATCAGAGTCTCAGCAGCCTCAAGCTGACAGAAGAAGAGCTTCCGCTCCCGTTGAGGATTATTCCAATAGTTCAAAAGTTGGCGAGTGGCAGGCGTAACGCCCGGATAGCCGCCATCGCGCCACAGCTTAACTCGCTGGCGAATAGTATTGACTAATTCCAGCGGAACAAATTCCTCCTCCAGAAGGGCTGCTTGAGGACCGCGGGTCCGGGTTTTGAGGTAATAACCAGCTGGGCGTCTGCCTTCTTTTAAGACAGGCTGTCCTTCTTCATAAGCCCAGTAGCGCGTGGGCTCTTCAAATGGAGAATTTAGAATGGGGTTGTCTAACGCTAGTGGCATAACCCCTTCAACCATTCATAAATAGCATTAATAAGGACACCGAGTGCCAAGGTACCAAAAAGCCCGAAAAGCCATTTTTTAAATTTGCGAAGATAGATGAAAAAAATTTTTTCTTTAATTAGGGGATTATTTGACGCTATCCGGTCAGTGAGCCAAACCCAAAAAAACATGGTAGCCACTGTTACCAGGAGAACAAGACCCCAAAAATTGATGATGTTTAATAGTTGAAATAATTTAAAGAAGACTACTCCTAAAGAACCGATTAAAACACTATATCCAGACCACTTAATGACAAATTTCCATATTTCTTGTCGTTCAGCTTCTGCTGCTATTTTCGATTGCAATTTGACTTCAAGCTGATTTAGTTTTTTCTCTAATTCTTTTTTCTCCTTCAACGTTTGTTCTAACTCTTTTTCCAGAAGGTAAACCTTTTCCTCGATTTGTCTATTGGCTTCTTCGGTTTGCTTTACCATACCCTTTAGGTTTTCAGCCTCTTTGCTTTTTGATTCAAGCTCCAGTTGGGTTTTTATATGCTCCTCCCTAATTCTTGTTATCTCCTCAATCAATGCTTCTCTGACCAAATTAATTTGTTCCTCAACATCCTGTGTGGCCGATAGTCGTTGCCTCAAAGCTTCATTTAATAAAACAGCCTTCACGGTGTCTGTGGGCAAATCTCCAATATTTTCAAAACGGCTCATTGTTTTGAGGATTTGGATGGTTACTTTTTCGGCCTCTTGGTCGAATTCCTGGAATAAAAAAGGTAATCGAAGGCTGCTTAGCAACGCTTCTTCTAACTGGTGCGTTCTGGGTATCCAGAATTGTAACATCTGTATTAGCGTCATCGGATGTATGCAGATAGGCATATTCTCTTCATTTTGTCTTCGCTTGAAGGCATCAAATCCAAGAAAACGATAATCAACTGTAACTATCCAATACCGTGCTTCAAGGGGGCTTTCTACACGCGGGGACCTATTGTCATGAACAAAATGCCAAAGGACCATGTCATGTTCTAATGTTTTGTATTGTTTTGCCTTTTTCCCGTGCCATTGTTCCTCGAATTCCTTTTGCTCCAAAATATCATCAATAACCGCTTGTTTTGTCTTGTAGTTTTCTAATTCTTGATTAAAAAGTTCTACTCCTTTATCTTTTAGTATTTTGATTAAATTCCTTTTGTAGGGCGCAAAATAAATTTCGGGGTTAAGCGCAATACTCACTTTTTTGGATTCCTCAAAGAATTTTTGTACAATCCCAGTTAAGCATGTTTCCAACGCAGCATTTGAAAGATTTGGAGTTAGCCTTAGACCGTTAAGCTCTTGCTCCGTTGTAATTAAAACATTCCGGGCTTCGTCTATCGTTATGGGCAGTGCATAAAGCTTAACTGAAATTGAGGGAACAGTTTGTTTTATTAGCTGTGTTAGTGACTGAGCTGCTTCATTTGAAGGGTTCTCATGCAAACCAAGTATTGAAAAGATAAAATTTGTATCTACAAATATGGTTAAAGAGGGCGGCGAAGCTCCTGACTCGGTAAGCAGTTTCAAAACGTCTTCAGAAAGGCCACTTGCTTCTATTGAAAAATAGACGTTTAAGGCACGGAGTATATATGCGCGAACATCGGGATTTTTCGGATCCAAGAAGGAAATAATTGCAGCCCGGAGAGGATCGCGAAGTTCAATGGGAAATCTGTTCAAAAAGGTATTGAGCTCAGATGTTGCGGCAAAATCCAAGGTGTCCCTAGATAAGATTTCCAAGGTTTTTGCCCCAATTTGCTTAAGTAGGGGATGAAGAAGCAAATCATTAAACTGTTCCCAAATTGGTTCAGGTTGTAAGGAAGGGCAGTAATGTTTTAATGCGGTAAGGAATGAATCCTTTGCCTTTTGTTCAACTCCTTCCGCCTCTTTTATCGCATTTTCGAGATCTTTTTTGGCCTGCTCGGAGATTTTGATTCTTCCATCGGATAAAGGAGCAAGGGTTCCCGAACGACATAATTTATTAATCTGGGCATCTATTTTTGCTGCATCTAGATTAACCTGAAAATCTTTTTGGAGGATCTCCAAAATGCCTTGAGAGGTTGCATTTCCCCCAGATAACCACATTGCCGCCAGAATGAGCCTTTGGATAGTCTTTTCCCACCATCCCACTTTATTCAATTCAACATGATGAATTAGCCTTATCAATTCCTGAGTAAGTTGCAATTTAGGCGCCACTGTAACCTCCTATGCTATTTAAGGAAACAATCCTCACCACCTCATTCCCCCTAAAATCAATCACTTTCACCGCAATGCGCTCATGTTTCCCGGGTTTGAATGGAAAGGACACGGTGCCGCGCATCTGCTCAAAAGCCTCAGGATCTATCTGCGCTCTTAGTGCCCGCTGAAGTTTCTCCCAGGCATCGGGATCCCCTGGGAAGAATGCTTGACAAATATGAAAGGTCATGCCGTCGTAGTCCGTGTCCAAGAACCAGGCGGCCACATCTTCTCCCCGTGTAGAGTGAACTTCTCCTGTAAGTGGGTCGTAAATATCCACACCCTTGAGCTCGACCATATAGAGGCCATCTTCCTTCTTTTTAACTCGCACGTCGGGCTGCCCAAAAACAGTAAAAATCTGACTGGCGCGGGTGGTCTTGAGGAGGTCCCCCACCAGCACATCAGGCGCAATGTTGGCGAAATGCACTTGCGGGCCAGCAACTGGTGTTTTTTGAATGAGAGCTTGGGCTTCAGGATCAAAGCTGAAACCAGCAAAGATTAGCAGGGGATAGCCATTCATTTTGGCGGTGGGAATTGCCTCTTGCACTTGAAAAGCAGTGACCGGTCCATGTTGTGGCCCAAAGGAGATGGCAACCCGCAATTTATTCCCATTTTGCGGTGCTTCTGCTTCAGCATGGAGATATCCCAGATTTAGTGGCCGAACATTCTGCAGTTGCAATGTTTTTCCTCCAGGGAAAAGCACGCTTCCCTGTTGTTTTAGAAGGTTGATCATTGTTGCTAAATAATCCCCGCCGCGATCAGAGACTCTGGCACGGGCCTCTCCCTCTTCGAACTGAGGAACAAGTGCCTGAGAAGGGTCTTCCACGGCGGGCACTGGAATCGCTTCCACAGTAAATGGTCCTGAAACTCTCACTATTCCTCGCTTTACCAGCGGTCGATCGTACAGCGTTTCCTGCGGGGCGTTGCGCTGTATGCTGGCATCGATCTCTTGACGCTTCTGGCGTTTGAGGGCCCAAAAGCGTTCGTGAACCTTCTTTGCTTGCATAGACCAATTTATGTTCGCTTCCCTTGGAACTTCCCACTCCCTCCAGTTTTGCTTCTCGGCTTTGTTTAATTCGGCGAGGGCTTGATCAATCTGGGTTTGATATTTAAGGGCAATGGCGTCAATCTCAGTATTCTGGGCAATGCTCTCCAGCGTAATGTGCGGGACAGTCTCATAAATGAAGCCCCCTGCTGGGCCGTGCTCAGGATCTTTCAGTTCGTAGTAATCAAACTTGGCTGTCATCAAACGCTGACGGGCTATGGCCAGAGCTACACGAGAAGTGTCACAGGTTATCCAGCGCCTGCCCCACTTCTCGGCGCAATACGCCGTGGTACCGGAGCCACAGGTGGGGTCGAAGACCAAGTCGCCCGGGTCAGTAGTCATCAGGATGCAGCGATCAATGACTTTGGTGTTGGTCTGTACGACATAGATTTTTTCAGGCTCACCTATCGTATCTAGCCAGATGTTTTCCATCGTTTTTACAGGGAAATCCTCAAAGTGATACAGATAACGAAGCTGATTACCAGGAGCGAAAAGGCGATTTGCCATAGCCAGCCGCCGCATCCCCTCCGGATTGGTGCGCCATCGTCCGATAAACTTACGTCCTTGATACTCTACCTCAAATTCAGTGTTTGGTGCACGAATAAGATTGTCGGACATGCAGAGTGTAACTCCATTGGAAAGGAACCTTGAAATTCTGGAGAGGTCCTTCCCTACTGGAATAATTGTTCCGTCTGGTTGTAATAGATAGGTGTAAACATGCAGTTCCTCACTCCAATCCTTCAAGGCATACAATGGGTGAAACTTGATAACGGATTTCTCTTTGGCATACCAGAGCAGGTAGTCGCAAATGCTCCGAAGCGTTTTTGCCTCAAACACGGCCCGGGTTTTGGTGAAGGGTATTAATGCCACAAAATTTTCTGGCCCAAACACCTCATCCAGGAGGCAGCGCACCAGGTGCAGGTTCTCGTCGTTTATCTGAACGAAGATGCTACCGCTTTCGGTGAGGAGATCCCACGCAAGCAAGAGGCGGTCGCGCAGGTAAGTGAGGTAAGAGTGGGTGCCCAATTTCCAGGTGTCACGGTAGGCCTTGATCTGTTCTGGCTCGTGGGTAAGGTCCTCGTCCTGGTCCTTAACATCTCGCTGGTCAATGCGTGGCTGAAAGTTTGAGGCGTATTTGATGCCGTATGGCGGATCGATGTAGATCATCTGCACCTTACCTGCCATGCCCTCTTTTACAAGCAGCGAGTTCATCACTAAGAGGCAATCTCCTAAAATCAGGCGATTTGCCCAGTTGACATCATGCCGGTAAAATTCGATTTGCTTATCGGCAGGTAGGGGAGTTTCGCCAAAAAGCCCCAATTGAGGTTCAGGCTTTTTTACCGCTTCCAGGATCGCCCGGGTGGAGATGCGTTCGTGAATATGAAGAGAGACAACGTCTACTTCAAACGAGGTATGCTCTGCTTTTCCTGCCCAGACCAGTTGCGGATCCAAGTGGGGATCGTAAGCGTATCTTGTGACTTGGCGCTCTCGCGTTTCATAGGTGGGGGCGATACCCGCGGGTGGGTTATTCTTGCGCTGTGCATCGTGACGAAAATCTTTTACCGGGCCGTTTTCGTCTTTGTTCTTCCGCTTTCTAGGCACGGAGCTACTCCTTTCTGCTGGAGCGGGACTCCAAAACTGAAGTTGAAACTGCCCTCGGGGTGGATCTTTCGTGCTTCTTAGACAGCTTATCCATTTCTTCCCCCTTCAACAAAGCATTAATTACATACATTATAGAGAGGGAGCCAATAAGAAACAATTATTTTGAGGAGGAAAAAAGGAAAATACCAAAGATTCTTGAAACAACTACCAACCATCCTTGGAGAAAAATTTAATCCTCTTAAGCCGGGAGAAAAGAACTAATCTTAAGGCATCTTTTAAGAAGTTTTAAGTCCACAACAAACTTTTATTTGTGTAAACCACCAGAAAAGGTTTAGCTCCTGTTTAGGAACAAAATCCCCGCTAAACAGGAGGTTGTTTCTCTTAAAGCGCAATACCAAAAACTGATCAAGGAGATGGATGGAAGCGAGAGAGAAGGTTAGAGGAGCTAATCTTTTTCTGTGCGCAGGGTTCTCTCCACCAAGAAAAACTCTTGTACCCTAGGAGCCCTCATGGTGAACAAGTACACTCCCCAAAGGGTCTCCTTAATCACCCAGAAGGCTCGGGAGAAGGCCCGAGCTTTCAGGAAGAGGAAAATCAAAATAATCCATTTGGGAAATCCCAGATCATTACCTCCAGAGACCCATAGCATCTTATCATCTATTGCACTTGGACCTTATTAACTTGGGGGAGGGTTAAGAAGAAAGGGATAGTTGGAAAGGAAACGCTCTATCAACGTAGTCTTGGAAATCAGCGAGGAAGGGTTAAGCAAGTACTAATTTTTTTCACCTCCTTCCGGAGATTGCGCCGAGGTCTGGAAGGAGGTCTTGATTGGCTTTAAGGAACCGGGAATAAAAAACCTCTGCTCTTCATCAGTCAAGGATATACCTGACTTTCTCAGACGTTGAAGGGGATTTACCCCAAGCCGACTTCCAAAGTTGCCTTCTCGATAAAATTGACCAGAGTTTGGCCCAAGGTGAGATAGAGAAAAAAAGATCCTTTGCGCCGAAATTGCCTAAGAGAGGTTTCAAAAGATGGTAAAAAAGAAAGCCAAAAAGATGTTGTCCTTCTCCCCTCCAGAGGTCAAGGAAAAGGGGCTCTATATTGTCACAAAGCAAATTGAGAAAAGCTAGTAGGAAGGATTTTACTTCATTGGAACCTGAGAAAAGTGCCTTTGGAAAAGATCAGAAGTGAGAAAAATGGGACAAACGTTTCCTTAGGGGAGACATTGGTTGAGGCATAGAAGATTTGCCGTAAAACTCTTTGCACTACCATTTTTCCCACCAAAAAGTTTTAGCTATAATTTCTGAATTTTCGGGCCAACACAATCCTAAGTGAAGAGAGGGTTACCTGGCCTTCTACCTGTGGCTCGATTACGTATTCACCTGTTTCGTCGATTATGCCCCATTTCCCCTTTTCTTTCACTCTGGCAAATCCTTCAGAGAAATCGCAGGCATCCTCAAACCGAGGTTTTATTAAAAGCTTCCCCGCCTTATTGGTGAACCCGTATTTACTATGAATTTCCACTACGCCCATCCCTTCTGAGAAGTTCCCAGCCCAGTCAAACTTAGGCATTACTACAAAACTTCCAACCCGGTTGATGTATCCCCATTTGCCTCCAACCCTCACCGCGGCTAACTCCTCAGAGAAGTCTCTCGCTTCATCAAACTCCGGGTTAATTACAAACTTCCCACTTGGGTCGATGTATCCCCATTTGCCTCCAACCCTCACCGCCGCCAGACCCTCTGGAAAATTCAAACTCTCCAGCTGTGGCTCAATCACGAATTTCCCACTTGGGTTGATGTATCCCCATTTGCCTCCAACCCTCACCGCCGCCAGACCCTCTGGAAAATTCAAACTCTCCAGCTGTGGCTCAATCACGAATTTCCCACTTGGGTTGATGTATCCCCATTTGCCTCCA
>Ga0078972_1016758_pt1 | contig 10734 bp, 7 predicted proteins | sample YelNatPaOPGAMG01_FD_67568 | JGI IMG/M metagenome (GOLD analysis project Ga0078972, IMG submission 67568) | Hot spring thermophilic microbial communities from Obsidian Pool, Yellowstone National Park, USA - OP-RAMG-01 (SPADES assembly) (version 2) | ecosystem: Environmental > Aquatic > Thermal...
CCCCTTGGATACCTTCAAGAAAAAGCTGGATGCGGTCTACCGGGAGCGGTTCTTCCTCACCCACGAACCCCTCACTCCCCTGTGGGAAGCGATCTGGTTTCGAAGGTATAAGACTCCCTTAAAGACAAAAGAGGAGTCCCTCCCCAAGTACGCCTCTAGGGGGTATACACAAGGTTCGATGAAGTAAATAAGTACCTATGGGTGGGTGATGTCGATACCTACGACAAAGTCCGGCTGCTCAATCTCCACCATCCTTACCCCATGGGCAGCCCTCCCCTGGACCGGGATGTCTTTTGCCCGAAGCTTCAACGCGTTTCCCTGGGAGGTAATCACCACCAGTTCATCCTCTTCTTTCACCGACAACCCCCCGGAGACCTCTCCGGTTTTTGGGGTGATCTTGTAGGCAATCTGCCCTCCCGTCGCCCTTCCATGGGGCTGGAAGCACTCAAAATCCAGACGCTTTCCGTACCCGAACTCGGTAACGAGTAGCACCTGCTTCTTTGGTTCGATCAGAACGGCGCCGGCAAGCTCATCCCCCGAGGAGAGCCGGATTCCCTGTACCCCTCGACTACTCCTTCCCATGGGACGCACGTTATCCTCATGGAACCGCAGCGCCCGCCCCTTGCGGGTCAGCAACAGCAGCTCCTGCTTTCCATCGGTAAGGAGGCCTTTCACCACCTTGTCCCCCGAATCCAGCCGGATGGCCATGATTCCTCGGGTCCGGGCATTCTCGAAATCCGAGGTAGTCACCTTCTTGATGACTCCCTTGCGAGTCGCAAGGAGGAGGTAGGTGGAATCGGAAAACTGGGAGAGCTCCACCACCGCAGCAATGTCTTCGTTGGGGGAAATGGAAATGAGGGTCTTGAGATGCTGGCCCCGGGAACTCTTCGATCCTTCGGGAATCTCGTGGACCTTCAGGTAGTACGCTTTCCCTTCGCTGGAAATGAATAGGATGTAATCATGGGTAGAGGCTACAAACACATGTGTGATGTAGTCTTCCTCTTTCAGAACCGTGGAAGATGACCCTTTTCCGCCCCGACCCTGGAGCCGATACGCGGTAACGGGGATCCGCTTGATGAAGCCGCGACTGGAGAGCATCACCACCATGTCTTCCCGTTGGATCAGGTCCTCGATGTTCAGTCCCTCGATCTCGTCGGGGAAAATCATCGTCCGCCGATCGTCCCCGTACTGTACCGCTAGCTCGAGAAGCTCTTTCTTCACCACCTGGAGAATCTTCTGTTCACTGGAAAGGAGGTCCTTCAACTGGGCGATAAGAGCCAACGTTTCCTCTAATTCTTCTATTATCTTTTTTGTCTCTAAACTTGTGAGCCTCTGGAGTCTCATATCCAGGATCGCCTGCGCCTGGATCTCCGATAAATGAAAGCGTTCGATCAAGCGAGTTCGCGCGATCTCGACGGTACCGGAGGATTTGATGATGGCGATCACTTCATCGATGTTCTCCAGGGCGATCTTCAACCCTTCCAGAATGTGTGCCCGTTCTTCGGCTTTGCGTAAGTCGTACTTGCTCCGCCTTGTCACCACCTCTTTCCGGTGGTCCACGTAGCAGGCGATCATCTCCTTCAGGTTCAGTGTCTTTGGCCGTCCGTTTACCAGGGCAAGGTTGTTCACCCCAAAGTTCACCTGAAGCTGGGTATGGGTAAAGAGGAAGTTCAGAATGATCTTGGGACTGACCCCTTTCTTCAGCTCGATCACGATCCGCATCCCATCCCGGTCCGACTCGTCCCGCAGATCCGAAATCCCGTCCAGGTTCTTTTCCTTCACCAGCTCTGCGATCCGCATGATGAGGGCCGCTTTGTTCACCATGTAGGGGATCTCGGTGATGATGATCATGTCCTTCCCGCTCTTGGTGGTTTCGATGGTGAACTTGGCTCGAACCACGATCCTTCCCTTCCCCGTGGTATAGGCTTCCCGGATCCCCTTGATCCCGTAGATGGTGCCTCCGGTGGGGAAATCCGGACCCTTCACGTGCCGCATCAACTCTTCCACGGGATCTTCCGGATGATCGATGTAGTGAGCAATGGCATTGCAGATTTCGTGCAGGTTGTGGGGAGGGATATTGGTGGCCATTCCCACCGCGATCCCACTAGCTCCGTTGGCAAGCAGGAAAGGAAAAGCCGCAGGAAGTACTTTGGGTTCCTGGAGGGAATCGTCGTAATTCGGACCGAAATCGACGGTTTCCTTATTGATGTCCCGCAGCATCTCTTCGGCCAGCTTCGTCATACGAGCTTCCGTGTACCGCATGGCCGCCGGGGGATCCCCATCGATGGAACCGAAGTTGCCCTGTCCCTGTATCAGGGGGTAGCGGAGAGAAAAATCCTGAGCCAACCTCACGAGGGCATCGTAAATGCTCATGTCTCCATGGGGATGGTACTTTCCCAGTACATCCCCCACAATCCTTCCCGTCTTCTTGTACGGTTGATTCGAGCGGACCCCCATCTCGTGCATCGCATAGAGGATCCGGCGGTGCACCGGTTTCAAGCCGTCCCGCACATCCGGTAAAGCCCGTGCAACGATGACCGACATGGCGTAGTTCAGGTAGGATGTCTTTACCTCATCCTCGATAGCTACAGGAATTACGGTTTCTTTCGATTCTGCCACGATCTTCCTTCCTTTCGATAGTCACAGATAGGAAACGGATTACACATCCAGGTTGGACACGAAGAGGGCATTTTCCTCGATGAACTCCCGTCGGGGAGCTACTTGCTCTCCCATCAGGGTAGTGAAGATATCTTCCGCTTCGACGAAATCTTCCAGTTTCACCTGCATGATCTTCCGGGTCTCTGGATTCATCGTCGTTTCCCAGAGCTGTTCCGGGTTCATCTCTCCCAACCCCTTGTACCTCTGGATGTTCACCTTATCCGAAGGGAGGTTCAGACCTTTCAGGATTCTGTCCCTCTCCTCATCGTCATACGCGTAGAACACCTGTTTCCCCGCCGCAATCTTGTAGAGGGGAGGCATGGCGATGTACACATGCCCCCGTTCCACCAATTCCGTCATGTACCGGAAGAAAAAGGTAAGGAGCAGGGTCCGGATATGGGACCCATCCACGTCCGCATCGGCCATGATGATCACCTTGTGGTACCTCAGTTTCTTTATATCGAAGTTGGATCCCACACCGGTTCCGAGAGCGGTAATGATGGGCTGGAGTTTGTCGTTACTCAACACCTTGTCTATCCGGGTCTTCTCTACGTTCAGCATTTTTCCCCAGAGTGGCAGGATTGCCTGGAATCTCCGGTCCCGCCCTTGTTTCGCGCTTCCCCCCGCAGAGTCTCCCTCCACGATGTAAATCTCGCATTTGGCAGGGTCTTTCTCGGAACAATCGGCGAGTTTTCCGGGAAGGCTGGAGTTCTCCAGTAAACTTTTCCTTCGAGTCAGCTCCCGGGCCTGGCGGGCGGCGTTCCGAGCCCGGGCAGCCAGCACACACTTTTCGAGGATCTTTTCTATCACTTCGGGATTTTCCTCGAAATAGCTTTCGAGCTGTTCGTTGACGATGGACTCTACGATCCCCTTTACCTCGGAGTTTCCCAACTTGGCTTTCGTTTGCCCTTCGAACTGTGGATTGGGGATCTTGAGGGAAATTACCGCTGTCAACCCTTCCCGTACATCCTCTCCCGTGAGGGTATCATCCAGTTTTTTCGCAAACTTGGATTTCTTCAGAAAGTCGTTCAATGTCCGGGTCAGGGCAGACTTGAACCCTACCAGGTGGGTACCCCCCTCCCTCGTATTGATATTGTTCACGAAGGAGAACACATTCTCGTTGAATCCATCGTTGTATTCCAGAGCAAGTTCCAGAATTACATCTTCCTTCGTCTTTTGGAAATAGATAGGACCCCCATGGATCGTGTTCTTCTTCTTGTTGAGGAACTCGACGAACTCCCTCACCCCCCCATCGAACTTGAACTCGTGGAGCTTCGGGTTGGGGATCCGCTCGTCGATGATGGTAATCCGTATCCCCTTATTCAAAAAGGCCAGTTCCCGCAGCCGGGTGGAAAGGATGTCGAAACTGAAGGTGGTAGTTTCGAAGATCTCGGGGTCAGGGGCAAACCGGACCAGAGTTCCCCGATACTCCGTTTTCCCTATTACCTCCACCGGTTTCTCGGGAACTCCCCGGTTGTACTTCTGGTAGTAGATGTTCCCATCTCGGAACACTTTTACCTCCAACCAGAGGGAAAGGGCGTTCACCACCGATACTCCTACCCCATGCAGTCCGCCTGAAATCGCATAGGAATCTTTGTCGAACTTCCCTCCCGCATGGAGTCGGGTCATCACGACTTCTAGGGCACTCACTTTTTCCGTAGGATGTATTTCCGTAGGGATTCCCCGTCCATCGTCCAATACGGAGACGATGTTCCCCTTCTCGATCTTCACGTCGATAGTGGTACAGAATCCGGCCAGTGCCTCGTCGATACTGTTGTCCACCACCTCATACACCAGGTGGTGCAGACCTTCCTGTCCTGTGGAACCCACATACATTCCGGGTCGTTTGCGAACGGCATCTAGCCCCTTTAATACTTGAATGCTTTGAGCCGAGTAGGTATGTTGCATATTTTTCCTTGTTCGGGAATTATAGGGATCCTGCTAAAAAAAGTAAAGGCAACCCAGCGTTGCGAAGAAGCGAAGGATGTCGTAAAATGGATCGATGTATGGCTAACACGAAGTGGGATTACAGTGTCTTCTGGAAAGAGGTGATCCAGCAGATACGAGCCGAGATATCCGATCAAGAGTATCTCATGTGGTTTTCCAACCTGTCCTACGAGGGATCCCAGGAAGGGGAGATCATTCTTTCCGTACCTTCCTCTTTCTACAAGGATCAGGTGAAACAGCGCTACCAATCCCTCCTCGAGGAAAAGCTCTTCGATCTTTCGGGCTTCAAGATAGCCATCTCCTTCACCGTGAAAAAAAAGCACCCCGAGATGGGTAAGGAAACCGCTTCCGCCTCTTCCAATGCCTCGGCTTCGCCTAACTCCACTCCTCACTCCTCGATACCTACCGCCAGAACGGGTTCTTCATCCCCTGCGGGATCTGCGTCCCCTTCTGAACACGCCTCCCCCCTGCCAAACTCCGCTTCCGCCCCTTCCCCAGGTGCGGCTTCGAAGAAAAGTCGAGGTCTCCATCCACAGCTTCGAAAGGAATACACCTTCGAAAACTTCGTGATCGGGGTGAACAACTCCTTCGCCGCCAACGCGGCCCTGGCCATCGCCCGAAATCCCGGTACGGCCTACAACCCCTGCCTCATCTACGGGGGAGTCGGTCTGGGGAAAACCCACCTGATTCAGTCCATCGGCCATTCGGTGTACTCCGAGTTCCCCGATTTCAAGGTAGTGTACGTAACAGCGGAAAACTTCACCAACGAGTTCATCCAGGGATTACGGGACAAAAACATCTACAAGTTCAAGAACAAGTACCGGAACGCGGACGTTCTTCTCATCGACGACATCCATTTCCTGCAGAACAAAGAGGAAACCCAGGAAGAGTTGTTCCATACATTCAATGCCCTCTACGAAGCGAACAAACAGATGGTATTCACCTGTGACCGGCCCGTTTCGGAGATCAAGTCCCTCTCCGACCGTTTACGGAGCCGATTCGAACGGGGGTTGAACGTGGACCTCCAGCCTCCTTCCTACGAAACGCGGTACGCCATTTTAAAGAAGAAAATGGAACTGGCCCATGTATCGATCCCCGAGGAGGTTCTGAACCTTATCTGTACCAACGTCACCACCAACGTGCGGGATCTGGAGGCCGCCCTCACCAAGATCATCGCCTATGCGGAACTGGTGAATAAAAACATCACCCTGGAAATTGCCCAATCCCAGCTGAAGGACATGTTCTCCAGTCCTAAACAGAACAACGTCACCATGGACCTTATCAAGAAGACGGTGGCTGAGTATTTCGGCCTAACCTACTCGGATTTGAATGGAAAAAAGCGTACCAAAGCCATTGCCTTTCCCCGACAGGTAGCCATGTACATTGCTAGGGAAATCACCGAGTACTCCACTACGGAAGTAGGATTGGAGTTCGGAGGAAGGGACCACACTACCGTTATGCATGCCTGCCAAAAGATCGAAACCCGTATGAGGATGGATCCTACCCTGGAACCCATCATTCAACACCTGATCCGCACCATTCGAGAGCATTCTTCCAAGGGGTAAAGAGGGTGGATATGCTGTTGAAAACCTTGGAGAAACGCACCACCCCTTCCCCTCCGAAGGATCATGTGCATAACCGAACCAGAGTTATACAGGAAGTCTGTGTAAACTATCTAATTATGTCTAAAATAAATAGATCGCTTATCCACATACCTACAACCCTTACTACTACGACTTCTAGTATATCTATCTAAAGAGGAGAAAGGAATGAAGTTTACCTGCGAAAAAAACGCCCTGTTGAAGGAGATTGCCGTTGCTCAGGAAATCATCTCTTCCAAGAGCACCATTTCGATCCTTTCCAACGTTCTCCTGGAGGCCCAGGAGGGAACCCTGACTATCCGGGCTACAGACTTGAAAGTTGCCTTTGAGACGAAGATTCCCGTGGAAGTGTCCGCTCCGGGGAGTACCACTGTCTTCTGCGACAAGTTCCTCGGTATTCTCCGCAGTATGCCCGAAGGGGATATCGAGTTCGAGGAGAAGGAACAGGGGACTTTCCTCATACGCCCGGTATTCAAGAAGATCGATTTCAGGCTCAAAACGATATCTTCGGATAAATACCCCGAACTTCCATCCATCGCAGAGGATCTGTACTTCCCCTTTCCCCAGAAAGAGTTCAAAGAAATGATCACACAAACGATCTTTTCGGTTTCCGAGGATGAGACCCGGTACTACATGAATGGGGTATGCATGGAGAAGAACGAGGATCAGCTCGTGATGGTGGCTACCGATGGAAGAAGACTTTCCTACATCTCCAAACCGGCCTCGCAACCGATTCCCAACTTCAACCAGGTGATCATTCCTCCCAAGGCATTGAACCTTGTCCTGCGCCTCGCCTCGGGGGAGGGATCCATCTCCCTGGCGGTTTCCGACAAGAACGTGTTCCTCATGTTCGATAACCAGAAACTCTCCACCGCTTTGATCGAAGGTCAGTTCCCCAACTACCAGAGGGTGATCCCTGCCGAACAGAAGTACAAGCTGAAAGTGGGGATACCGGAACTCCTGGAAGCCATCAAGAGAGTTTCCCTCCTGGTGGAACAGAAATCCAAACGGATCTATCTGGAGTTGTCCGAGGGACGGCTGGTGCTGAGTTCCGAGGAAAGCGATCTGGGAGTGGCCAAGGAGGAACTGCTCTGCGAGTACGAGGGTCCCGAGAACGTGATTGCCTTGAATTACATGTACCTGCTGGAACCGTTGCGAGTGATGGAAGGATCCTCCGTACAGATCGAGTATACGGAACCGAACCGGGCCCTCACGATTCGGCCTGCCGAAAGCACCGAATACTTCCATATCGTGATGCCGATGCAGCTAGACTGATCGATGGGATTCCGTTCCATCCGTTTCTACCAATTCAGAAACTTAGAGAATACTCTGTGGAACTGTTCCGGCAGGGAAATCTTCCTCGTGGGTGAAAACGGACAGGGAAAGACCAACGTTCTGGAAGGTGTGTACTGTCTGTCCTACGGAACCTCCTTTCGGGCAAAGAAGGACGAGAACCTGGTCCGATTGGGAGCATCGGACTGTGTGGTGGAGGGGGACTTCCTCCGTGAAGGGGAGCTTTCCCTTCAGGTTCGTTTTCTTCTAACGGAAGGGCAGAAACGGCTCAGTGTGGATGGAAAAGAGATCAGGGACAGGAGCGAATTGGTGGGAAAGATTCCCTCCATCCTCTTTATCCCGGAGGATACCCAGTTCATTGTGGGACCCCCAGAACGGCAACGGCACTTCTTCAACCAGACTTCTGTCCTGGGGGATCCGTTGTTCCTTCCCCTCTGGAACCGGTACGGGAAGCTCCTCAAACAGAGGAATGCCGCATTGAAACAGGGGCAAATAGAAATACTCTCGGCCTACGATCCGGAGTTTGTCCGCCTGGGGATCGAGATTACCCAATCGAGAAAACGGATCGTGGAGGCTTTCACGAGGGTCTTTTCCGAAATCTTTGGGCAAGTGTCCCAGCTCTCGGACCCGGTTTCGATCGAATACCTTCCCTCCTGGAAGACCGATGAACCGAAGGAGGTGCTTCACCTGCTAGCGCAAACCCGGGAAAGGGAGCTACTCCTCGGAGCTTCCACCTCAGGACCCCATCGGGATCGGTTTCGGTTCTTCTTTGGAGAGGGAGAGTTCTCGACCACCGCATCGAACGGGCAGATCCGCCTCGCTTCTCTGGTGCTGAAAACGGCCCAGGCCCTCTTTTACGCCGAAAGGACCGGCCGCAGGCCTGTGCTTCTCCTGGATGACGTGCTGTTGGAGATGGATCATTCCCGAAGGAAGCGGTTCATTTCCTTCCTTCCCGCTTACGATCAGGCTTTTTTCACCTTCCTCCCCGACGAACCTTTCGGGACCTACCTACAACCTACCACGCAGGTGTATACTGTGAAGAAAGGAGTGCTTCAACCCCATGAGAAAGGGGGATGAGTTCCAGAAGGCCGGAGACATTCTCAAAGAACTGTTCGGTCACTTGAACTTCCAGGAGGGGGAGGCGTACGTTTCCTTCTTTTCCGATTGGATGGATCTGGTGGGGGTAGATCTTGCCTGCCATGTCAGACCCCTCGATATACGCCAGAAGTCCCTCCTTTTGGAGGTGGATCATCCAGGGTGGATGCAGATGTTCCAGTTGAAACAGAAGCGGATCCTTCATCGGATCCAGAAGAAGCATCCCTCCCTGGGAATTACCTCCGTACGCTTCCGGCTGAAAAGTTCTCTTGAAGAAGACTCCCACGAGGGATTCAATAGTCGATCTCCGTCCGTACCTAGGCCCTCCCCCTCTGCGGCCCCTTCCCGACCTGCCCCAAGTACCGATGAATTACCCCCAGGAGCGGAGGATAACTCTCCTTCTCCCCTATCCCCCAAACCGATTCAAGACGAGAGGCTTCGAAGAGCCCTGGAAGGGTTGGGAAAGCAGATCAAGAAACGGCGGAATTGACAGAGTCCTATGTACTTCGTATACTACCCTACCCGGAATTTTGTTCTTAGGAGAAATCGTATATGAAGCGCACCTATCAACCGAGTAGACGCAGGAGAGTCCGAAAGTTTGGGTTTCGTGCACGGATGAAAACGAAGTCTGGCCGGCAGGTCTTGATGCGGAGACGGAAAAAGGGAAGAAAGAAGCTCACGGTATCCGATGAGAAAAAGCCTTACTAGGCAGGAGAGGCTTCGGGGGGCATCCCTCATTCGAGAGCTCCTTTCGATAGGAGAGAAGGTAGGGGGCCCCGGCGCGAAGCTGCTTTTCCGAGAAAACGGGTTGGCCTATACCCGGGTAGTGTTCATTCCTACCCGGAAGATGCCCACGGCTGTGGAACGGAACCGAGCCCGTCGGCTGGGAAAAGAAGCTTTCAGGCAGGTCAAGCAAGGGGTGAAAGCAGGGTACGATTTGGCATTCATCCTGTATCCAGGAGAATTTACCTATGAGGAAAGATTCCAACAGATCTCCTCTCTCCTTCGGAAAGCAGGGCTTCTGCAGGAGCGTTCGGAGGGGAGTGGATAGGGTCGTCATTTTGTTTATTCAGGGATATCGAACCGTTATTTCTCCCCTCTTTCCTCCCTCCTGTCGATTTTACCCCACATGCTCGACCTACATGATGGAAGCGGTGAAAAAGTACGGAGCGGGAAAGGGAACCTGGATGGGGGTACGAAGGATCCTTCGATGCCATCCGGGAAACCCCGGCGGATACGATCCAGTTCCGTAGATACCAACTCAGGGAGAAAGGATTTTCATGGAAAAAAATACTCTGTTGGCTGTTGTTCTGTCCGTCATTGTCATTACCATCGGGTTCATGATCCAGAACTACTTCTACCCACCCGTTCCTCCGGCTCCTGTCCAAAAGACGGAACAAACCTCCACCCCCCAGGCATCCCCCCCTACGACGAAACCGGTGGAGACGGCGTCTCCGGCGTTGACGCCCACCTCACAGCCGATTCCCGCTACAGGAACGATCGTTCCCGTAAAAGGGGAAAGTGAACCGGCTGCATCGATCGTTACCCTGGAGACGGATCTATTTCTAGCCACCTTTTCCACCCGGGGCGGGGTGGTAAAATCTCTCAAACTGAAAGAGCACCGGGACAGGGATGACCTGGTTGACATGGTTCTTCCTGCCACGGAGGATCCTGGAGCCTTTGCCCTATCCTTTGGGGGGCCAGGATCTCCCGCCCTGGAGGTACCCTTCTTCGTACGGCGGGTGGACGCGCAGACGATCGAGTTCTACCGGGAGTTCGAGGTTACGGGGTTTCCCGACTCGGCTTTTCGGTTGACCAAGCGGTACCTATTCAAACCGGGCGAATACCTGATGCAGGTCGATATCGTGCTGGAGGATTCCAACCTGAACTCGGTTCTTCCCCTGAACTTCAACAACGTAGCCTACACGCTTCGGTACGGTCCGCAGTTGGGACCCCAGTTCACCAAGCTGGATGGACAGGGAGACTATCGGCATTTCTATGCCTATGTGGAAAAGAAACGGAAAGAGATAAAGGTTCCGGAAGGAAAGGAAAAAGAAGTGACGGAAAAACCCACCTGGGTGGGAATCGTGGGGAAATACTTCACGGTGATCGCTTCTCCGGTGGTGCCGGACTACTCCCT